>Ga0114970_10001469_pt1 | contig 17663 bp, 18 predicted proteins | sample M_140205_XF_Meta_FD_87030 | JGI IMG/M metagenome (GOLD analysis project Ga0114970, IMG submission 87030) | Freshwater microbial communities from Lake Montjoie, Canada to study carbon cycling - M_140205_XF_MetaG | ecosystem: Environmental > Aquatic > Freshwater > Lake | place: Lake Montjoie... | reverse complement strand
GGTCTGCCGACCTCACGGTGAATATTGCAAAGGCAGCTCGCCGCATTTATGGTCATTCACTCGATCCAAAGTTGCGCGGCATCATTACCAAAATGGGCGAACAGGCGCAGCAGCTGTTTACTTCTGCTTTGCAATCATTTGAAGAGAACGATGTGGCTATTGCAGGGGCCATCGACGACATGGACTCATATCTCGATAGTTTGCAACGGCAATTTGTACAAGCAATTTTCGAAAGTCATGCCGCCGGAAGTATCGACTTGCAAGTAGCTATTCAATTAGCGGTAGTAGCGCGTTTCTATGAGCGCATTGGTGACCATGCAGTCAACATTGGTGAACGTGTTCTCTTTATCGTGAGTGGATGGCGACCAGAAAACAAAGGTGCTGCGCGTCATGCTGCAAAAACGGCCCACGACGACACCTATGGCATTCCTCTTCCCAACATCAACGCCCCAGAAGACTAGGTCGTCGTGCTCGTTGGCGGAATCATCATTGGCATCATTGTTAGTGCTTTTCCATTTGTATTTTTTCTCCGTCGTAGCACTGTTAAGGCCAATAGTGAATCAGTTGTTGGGTCGGTAGAACTTTTATCCTCAGAGGCAGAGGTTCATGTTGCGGAACTCAATTCGGTACTGAATGCAATTCCTCTGGGCGTTGTCGTGACCGATGAACAAGGCAACATTATTTTGGGTAATCACATTGCTGCAGGCGTAGGTATTTTGCGGCATATCGACGTGTTGGTCGACGAAGCTGCAGAGCGCATTATAAAAAAATCACGCGAGACCGGTTCGGTGGTGCGGGAAACTCTTGAATTGTTTGGACCACCTCCACGCACTTTGGTCATCGAGGCAATGCCACTTGAGGGGTCGAAGTCGATTGCCATTATTGAAGATATTTCGGAGCGGACTCGCATCGATGCTGTACGCACAGACTTTGTGGCCAATATCAGCCATGAATTAAAAACTCCTGTTGGAGCTTTATCTATTCTCGCCGACACCATTCGTGATGAAGACGACCTGAAAGTCATCCATCGCCTCTCGTCAAAAATGGTGAAAGAAGCTAACCGCATGGCTCAAACCATCGACGACTTGCTCGAGTTATCACGCATTGAGCTTGATGGCTCAGTAGTTCCAGAACCAGTGAGCATTTACTCAGTGATTGCAGAGTCCATCGACCGCATGGCGTACTTTGCGGCGCAGGCGGGTATCGGTGTTGTTTCACAACTTCCCGAAGACGATTGTGTGGTGAAAGGCGATCGACTTCAGTTGGTTTCTGCAGTCTCGAATCTCATCGATAACGCGGTGAAGTACAGCGAAAAGGGCGACAAGGTCACTGTTCGTGTCACTTCGCTCGACACAACTATTGAGATATCGGTGAGCGACGAAGGTATTGGAATACCCCAAAGCGATATCGACCGTATATTTGAGCGTTTCTACCGGGTCGATCGTGCCCGTAGCCGGGGGACTGGTGGAACAGGGCTCGGCCTGTCTATTGTGCGTCATGTGATGAACAATCATGGCGGTTCGGTGAACGTCACCTCACAAGAAGGTGAAGGTTCAACCTTCGTGCTCACTCTTTTACGTCCTAGCGGTAATACTGCAGTGAACAACATATGAACGCCGCCACTACCTCCCATACTGTTCTCGTCGTTGAAGACGAAGAATCCTTTGTAGATGCTTTGCTCGTTGGCCTCAAAAAAGAAGGCTTTCGCGTTGAAGTTGCTCGTGATGGCTTAGAAGCGCTCGATATGTTCGATCGTGTTCAGCCCGACATCATTCTTCTCGATGTGATGTTGCCGAAAGTGTCGGGCATCGATGTGTGTCGGCAATTGCGCAAGAAATCACAAGTGCCCATCATTATGGTGACTGCTAAAGCTGCAGAAATCGACACAGTGGTTGGTCTTGAAGTGGGGGCAGACGATTACATCACCAAGCCCTACCGCCTTCGCGAATTAGTTGCACGTATGCGCGCCGTCATGCGCCGAGCCCCACTCGATCGGGCTGGAGAACTCACCGAAGGCGCATTACAAGTGGGTGACATTACTCTCGACCCAGAACAACATGAAGTAGTGATTCGTGGTGAAAAGACAGCACTTCCACTCAAGGAATTTGAATTGCTGCATTTGTTGCTCGCAAATGCAGGCCGTGTGTTGCCGCGTGAAACACTCATCGACCGCGTGTGGGGAAATGACTACGTGGGCGATACCAAAACACTCGATGTCCATATCAAGCGTCTGCGAGCAAAAATAGAGTCAGACCCTGCAAACCCCGACAAAATCATCACCATTCGTGGTCTTGGTTACAAGTTCGAACGCAGTCGTAACTAACTCCTTGTTGCATCGCAATGCGCCTAACATGGCGTTGTGAGCAGAGGCCGTCCATCTCAAAGCGCGGGCTCAATTGGTCTTCCTGCACGTCCGCTGTTTTTCTCACTCGCGCGAACGCATGTTTTGATGACTGCTGGCGAAGCTGCCATGACGGTGGCACTTGCCAATTCTCTTTTCTTGTCGATGAGCCCCGATGCGGCGCGTGGGAAAGTTGTTCTCTTCCTCGCCCTCAGTTTGGCGCCATTTGCGGTGGTGTCGCCGCTCATCGGGCCCGTCATTGACCGCATGAAAGGTGGCAGGCGGCTCGTTGTATGTCTCGCTGCTGCTGGCCGAGCAATCGTGACACTTCTCATGATTGGGCGTATTGATTCGCTCACACTTTTCCCTCTTGCTTTTGCTGCAATGGTGCTGTCGAAGACCTATTCGGTTTCCAAGTCGGCACTTGTTCCTACTGTGGTGAAATCAGAATCTGATCTGGTGGAAGCAAATAGCAGGTTGGGACTTTTGGCCGGCGTGGTGGGCTTTGCCGTTGCTCTTCCTGCTGGTTTATTGCAACTGATTTCCGATAACGCACCATTGTTCCTTGCCGTAGTGCTGTTTCTTGGAGCCTTAGTATCGGCAACACAATTACCCCGAGGCGAGCGAGTATCTCAAGCCCCACCTACACAAGCTGAGCGAGATGAACTGCATTCTCCGCGTTTGCTTCGCGCTTCGCGCACCATGTGGCTCATGCGTGGCCTTGTTGGCTTCATGTTTTTCCATCTTGCTTTTTGGTTGCGCGACCAGAAAGCGGGGACTGTGTGGTTTGGACTTGCGGTTGCGCTATCGACGCTTGCAACGATGGCAGGTAATGCATTGTCGCCAATGATGCGTCGTAAGTTGCACGAAGAAACCATGATGTTGTCGGCGTTACTGGCGCTCACCATTTTTGGTTTCATCACCACATATGTTGGGGGAGTAACAGGAGGAGTCATATTGGCTGCGACGGTCAATTGTGCAGCGGCCATTTGTCGCCTGGCCTTTGAATCGGTTGTGCAAAGCGATGCTCCCGATGCAAACCGGGCGCGAGCCTTTGCGGTGTTTGAAACACAAAATCAAATGGCATGGGTCCTCGCTGGCTTGGTGCCGGTGCTATTCCACATATCTGGTGACACAGGTTTTGCGCTTGTTGGAATAGCAACAGCACTAGGAATGCTGATTTTTGTGATGTGGGGACGCTTTTCTATTCGCATTCAAGGCGGGCAAGCCATAGGCCTGGGGCGTCGACCTCGGCGGGGGTAGGAAGTGCCGATGCGCTCGCAAGAACGCCAAGGAGCACTTCAGGCGAACTGCGTTCAATAACCCCAGCAACAAAACTCTTGCCCCGCGATACCACTGCTCGGGTATAACGCACGCCGAGCAAATGCTCTACAAAAACATCGGCAGGTGATTCTTCAATCCGGCGCCGTCGAACGGCTTCTGCAATGGCTCCGGCTCCACCCAAAATACGTTGAGCAACAGTGTCAACCGTCCAGTCGATGACGCCGACAAGAGTGGCAAGAAGTGCATCGAGCGCAGGCATCATGGCTTCTTGCTCGGGTGAAATAACAGCTCCGAGCATAATTTCAGGTTGTGAAAAAGCTTGTTGAAGTGCAGCCATGGGGTTGTCAGCATCAACTTCAAGATGTGTCATTCGCTCAAAGGCTGCTGATGGGTCGGGGCGAAATGCTTTGACGTGTTGTTCGACCGATTGTAAAAGCGCAAGGCGAATATGTGGAACTTGCAAAACAGCATGAGCAGCAAGTTCATGAATAAGTACCCACATCCGCATGTCGGCATGAGGCAAACTCCAGCTCTCTGCGAAGCCGTCAATGGTGCCAGGCACAAGCAAAATAGTGTGCTCTGGGCTGCGCGGCAACAGCAGGTCGTATTGAGCAAATGCTTTTTGTGCAAGTTGCCCAATCATGGAGCCAACGGTCATGCCAAGAAGTGAAGGGGCCATCATGCTTGTGAGGTTGCGCATCATCTGTGACATGGGGTCAGAGTTTTCTGAGTCGATGTCGGTGCCCGTACCGGTGCTGGTAGATGACGGCTGGCCGAGGGCTACAGCGAGCTCATTGAAAAGTGGCTTATAGGCGTTGAGCGTTGAGTGGCACCATTGGGCAGAAGTGCAGTATTCATATTTTGCCTGGCTCAAAGAGAGTTGTGCTTGGTCGCCAAGAACATCGCCAACATGCATGATGGCAATGGGGATGAGTTGTTCCATTGCAATGCGAGCAGCAGGGTCGACGTTGGATTGCCCACCTTCAGTTGACGTACCCATGAAGGCAAACTGCTGTGCGATATCCCAATTGAGGGGGCCTTGACCGGCCATTGCTTTCATCATGTCGCCAAAAAATGGCAACCCGCCAAAGGGGTTATCACCCATTCCGTTTTCGCCCATAGAGCGATGTTATGCCTCGTTGAAGTGAAACACATGACGCAGAGATGATTGGGTGAAAGAGGTACGCTGAAGTTGTGCATGGCCCTGCTGACTCCTCACTTTGGATCGCGGTGACACATGAAGACTTGCCTGTAGCCACTGCATACGAATGGAGTATTTTGCCCAACTGCGGCGCGGTTGTTCTCTTTTCGGGCACCATGCGCAACCATGCCGATGGGCGCGACGAGGTGAAAAAGTTAACGTATGAAGCCTACGAAGAACAGGCGGTTGTTCGCATGCGCGCCATTGCGGAGGAAGCGCAAAAATCGTGGACAGGAATTGGTCGAATTGCCATGATCCACCGACTCGGAGACCTCGAGCTCGGCGATAGCGCTGTCATCGTATGCGTCTCGTCGGGTCATCGCCCCGAGGCTTTCGAAGCGGCGCGGTTTTGTATCGATGCATTGAAAGCTTCAGTTCCTATTTGGAAGAAGGAAGAATGGGCAGGCGGTTCCGATTGGGGAACACGTAGTCAAGACATCGGAAAAGTTTCGTCGCCCACAACAGGAAGTGTGCACTAAGAACATGCAAGCAGCAATGTATATTTTCACCTTCCTGGCAGTGCTGTGTACAGCTGCACTTGGCACCATACTTTTGCGAGAAAATCGCAAGACAGGAATTTACGATGGCATTGATAATTTCCGTCGCCATATCGATGCGTTATCACCCGATGCTCGGCGAAATGTTGTAGCCCGTCAAATCAAAAATGACGATTCTGGGCAGAGTCGCTCACCGCGCCTGTAATAGGGCGTACACTAGAAATACCCATGGCACGCGACCTTGCAATAGACCTTGGCACTGCCAACACCCTTGTGTATATGAAGGGCAAAGGCATTGTGCTGAACGAGCCTTCAGTTATTGCGGTGAACCGTAAAACAGGTGAAGTGTTGGCAACTGGTCATGAAGCATGGAACATGATTGGCCGTACACCTGGGTACATCGTGGCAGTTCGCCCGTTACGCGGCGGCGCCATTACCGACTTCGATATCACCGAGCGGATGATTCGGTTGTTGCTGCAGCGTGTAGGCGTTTCACGTTTCACCCGACCCAAAGTGGTCATATGTGTGCCATCAGCAATTACGGAAGTGGAACGTCGCGCAGTAACCGATGCCACGCGTCGTGCAGGAGCCTCCGATGCGCAGCTCATTGAACAACCAATGGCGGCAGCAATTGGCGCCGAGTTGCCCATTGACGAGCCAGTCGGCAACATGATCATCGATATTGGTGGTGGAACCAGCGAGACTGCAGTCATCTCTCTTGGTGGTGTAGTGACCCTTGAAGCAATTCGCGTCGGCAGTTTCGATATTGATGCTGCAATCCAAACCTATGTACGTCGCGAACATGGTATTGCCATTGGTGAACGCACCGCAGAAGACATCAAAATCCAAATTGGAACCGCCACACCAATGCCGAATGAACGTGGTGCTCAGGTGCGCGGACGTGACCTTGTTACAGGTCTGCCAAAAAACATTATGTTGACCCCAGAAGAAGTGCGTTTTGCTATCGACGAAGTGGTGTCTCAAATTGTGAACTCAGTAACGCGTTGCTTGTCGAAGGTTCCACCAGAAATGGCCCAAGACTTTCTGCAGCGTGGAATGTATCTTGTTGGTGGCGGCGGATTATTGCGCGGTCTTGCACAACGTATTGAAAAAGAAACCGACGTTCCGGTGCGGATGTCGCCAATGCCGTTGGAAGCTGTAGTGCTCGGTGCTGGGCACTGTGTAGAGAACTATCAAGTGCTGCGCAGTATGTTCATGGGTGCGCGCCGCTAACACTCAACGTTGAACAAGTTGAAAAACTTTTCCTTCAAGGGTGAGGACGAAAACTTTTCCTTGTGTTGAGCTGCGTACGGCGGTAATTGGGCCAACATTGCGTTGCAAGATGTTCTGCTTCTGCGTCGTTTGTCCAGATGCCCATATTGCAGTGATGCGACCACTGCAATAGTCACCAAAAACAAACCAGTCATTCCAAGCAGGTAGCTGTGGGTCACGTACCCGAGTGCCACCAGAAATAGAACATCCTGCATCTCCGTGTTTGTACGTAAAAACTGGCTTTTGATGAGGCTGCGCGGGTTCGTCGCTGTTGTAGCGGGTGTTACCTTCCCAAGCGCTCCACCCGAAACTGATGTCTTTGCCTGCGCCTTGTACAGCCCAGGCAACATTCACTTCTTCCCACATATTTTGCCCTACATCAGCAATCCATAAATTGTTCGATGAATCGAACTCGAAGCGCCATGGGTTACGCAGTCCGCGCGACCACACAGCGAGTTCGTTTGTTTTCTCATTTTTTGCAGTGGGTGAGAGCGAAAGAATTTTTCCTAGCGGAGAACTGAGGCGCAGTGCCACGCGCTGCGGGTCGCCACCAGAACCACCGTCGCCGGTACCAACGTAGAGTCGACCGCCTGGGCCAAAGGCGAGTCCGCCTCCGTTGTGGTTTGAATACGGTTGCTTCACCGTGAGTAACAGAGTTCGCGTGGAAATATTCGCAGTATTTGCTGCGCTCATTACGTAGCGAGCCACTTCCGTGTTCCCCCGCGTATTGGTGTAGTTGACGTAGAGGTATTTGCCATTCGGATGAAAAACAATTCCTAGGAGCCCCCGCTCACCATCTGCCGATGTGTATTTTGTGAGGTCTAATGCAACAGATTTTTTACCGTTGACAAATCGCTGCACCACGCCATCTTGTTCGGCAACGTATAACGCCACATCATTGATACGTGTAGCAATATCAACTGGCTTTTTTGCTGTAGTAACAAGAACGAGCTTGGTGCTATTTGTGCCAGCCGAAACCGGCAACGCAAGAAGCAGGAATGTTGCACTCAGTAACGCGCAAAGTGCAAGAAGTTTCTTACGCATCGTGGTTGATGCGTGTGAGTCCTTCTTGAATGACGGTGACCGCGAGTTCACCACTAGCGGTATAAATAGATCCACCGGCGAGTCCTCGCGCATTTGACGTTGAAATGGAGTACTGGTCGTAGAGCATCCATTCATCGGCACGGAAAGGGCGGTGGAACCACATGGCATGGTCAAGGCTTGCCATCTGCACACCCTTGGAGTTCCACGAAAGTCCGTGTGGCAACAAAGTGGTGTCGAGCAGCGTGAAATCGCTTGCATATGTTGCGATGCATGTGTGCAACACGGGGTCGTCGGGAAGTCGTCCGTCGGCGCGCATCCATACCCGTTGCCCGAGCGAGGGGTTTCCTTCTCGAGCGAAAGGGTCGGAGTCGACATAGCGCAGGTCGATAGGTCGCGGACGGTCGTACCACTCACCAATGATGTCTTTGTAAGGGGCCATGCGCTCTTTGAAGTCGGGGAGTGTTTCTGGGTCTGGCACACCCGATGGCCCTTTAATTTGGTGGTCAGGACCAGGCTCAACAGTGTGAAACGAGGCCTGCAAGTTGAAGATGACCTTTCCATGCTGAATGGCAACCACGCGGCGGGTGGTGAAACTACGGCCATCGCGGAGGCGGTCTACTTCGTACAAAATGGGTTTACCAGGGTCGCCTGGGCGCAAGAAGTATGCGTGAAGCGAATGAACCTGACGGTCGGTCTCATCAACGGTGCGGGCAGCAGCAACAAGGGCCTGACCTGCAACTTGACCACCAAACACACGTTGGCGATTTTCGTCGGGAGATTTACCACGAAAGATATTGACCTCGATGGGCTCTAGATCTAAGAGGTCAACAAGGTCATTAAGTGAGGAAGTCATGTTCCTCTATGTTGCCACTTTTTGAGGCATAAAACTCTGCTTATTTCTGAGAATTTACCTCTTGCGGTGCTGATCTACAGTATGCACATATGGAAAACACTCAAACTTCATTTCCCAAAGGGTTTCTGTGGGGCACTGCCACGGCAGCTCATCAAGTGGAGGGAAATAACACCAACAACGATTGGTGGGAGTGGGAGCACCGTGCCGATACGCCATGTAAAGAACCGAGTGGCGACTGTTGCGATCAGTATCACTTGTATCCAAATGACATCAAGCTCATCGCAGATCTTGGTTTGCAGGCGTATCGCTTCAGCATTGAGTGGTCACGTGTAGAGCCTGCTGAAGGCGAGTTTTCGCAAGCTGCTTTGCAACATTACAAACGTGTCATTGCTTCGTGTTGGGAAAATGGGGTGCAGCCCATTGTGACTTTGCATCACTTCACAACACCGCTTTGGGTTGCAGCTCTTGGCGGGTGGGAAAACCCTCGCACCGCAGATCTTTTTGCGCGCTACTGCGCAAAAGTTGCACAATTTATGGGCAGTGATGTTGCACGTTGGTGCACGATCAACGAACCAAACATGGTGTCCACTATCGGGTACCTCATTGGTCAATTTCCCCCAGGTAAACGCAGCAGATCATCAAGAGATGCTGTCAATACAGTTTTTTGTGATGCCCATATCAAGTCGCGTGATGCAGTGAAATCTATTTCTTCTGCGCCCATTGGCCTCACGCTCGCAATGGTGGAATTTCAAGTTGATGCTCAATCTGAGAACCCAGATGAAATTGCAATGGCGTATGAGAAACGTCAAAAAGGTTTCGATGGTCTCGAGACATGTTTCCTTGAAGCCGCTATTGGTGATGATTTTTTCGGAGTCCAAACCTACACACGTGAAAGGTTCAACGCGCAGGGCCGGATGAAACCAGACCCCGATGCCCGACTCACCATCATGGGCTATGAGTACTATCCGCAAGCTTTAGAGGCCACCATTCGTCGTGCCTATGCCGAAACACGAGGGGCGCCCATCATGGTTACCGAAAATGGTATTGCGGTCGTGAACGACCAAGAACGTGTTGAATATGTCGATGAGGCATTGCGCTGTGTTTTGCGCTGTATCGCCGACGGCATCCCGGTAGAGGGCTACATGTATTGGAGTTTGCTAGATAATTTTGAATGGGCTTATGGATACGGGCCAACCTTTGGCCTCGTTGGGGTGAATCGGGATACTCAAGAGCGGCACATCAAACCAAGTGCTCGCTGGCTGGGCAATGTTGCCCGAGCAAATGCACTTTTGCCTCTCGCGTAGCGCGAAAAACGGGCTACCATTTCGTCTGTGTCATTACTTCCTTTAAACCCAGATGAGCTCTTGTCCACCACGCGCGCAGTACGTAAGCGTCTCGATTTCTCGAAGCCAGTTCCCGACGATGTCATTCGCGAGTGTGCAACTGCAGCGATGCAGTCACCTTCGGGGAGCAACATGATGACCATGGGGTTCATTGTGGTGAAAGATGCTGCCAAGCGAAAAGCAGTGGGTGATGTTTACCAACAGTGCTATTCCATGTACAAGTCAATGGACGGCGTGTACATCGGTTCCATCGACAAGGGTGAAGCTGGCGCAAATGAGCAGCAAAAGCGTTCTGCAGACTCTGCCGACTTCTTAGGTGAGCACATGGGCGATGCGCCTGCACTCATTATTGGCTGCACACAAGGAGCTCGCCTCGACGGTGCTCCAGCAATGATGTCGGCATCAATGCTCGGAAACATTTTGCCTGGCATGTGGTCATTCATGTTGGCAGCACGTGCGCGTGGCCTTGGCACCGCGTGGACCACTGTGCACCTCATGATGGAGCAGCAAGTCGCTGAAATTTTAGACATTCCTTTCGACACCGTGCAGCAAGTGTGCTTGTCGCCGCTGGCCTACACCAAGGGAACCGATTTCAAAGCAGCTGCTCGTCCACCAGTCGACAGCATCTTGCACTGGGACCGTTGGTAATTCACGCCAATTTGCGTCGCCATGCAGTGGCGGCAAAAGGGTTCATGCCAGAAGAAGAAGGCGATGCGTTATACGACGCTGCCATTTCGCTTCACTCTGATATCTCACAGTCGCCCATGCTTGAAGTGGGGTCATATTGCGGCAGGTCAACCATTTGGCTAGGTGCTGCTGCTCGCGAAAACAGCAGTGTTCTTTTTGCGGTTGACCATCATCAAGGCAGTGAAGAGAATCAGCCAGGTTGGGAGTCGCACGATGTCACATTGGTTGATGCGCACACAGGCAGGCTCAACACTTTGCCAACATTTCAGCGCGCCATTACCGATGCAGAACTGAACGATGTTGTTATTGCAGTTGTCGGGCACTCACCTACGGTTGCCCAGCAGTGGACAACGCCGTTGAGTTTTTTATTCATCGATGGTGGACACGGTGTTGAACCCGCACGTGCTGACTATGCGTATTGGACTCCGCACGTGATGCCGGGTGGTTTGCTGGCAATTCACGATGTGTTTCCCAACCCAGCCGATGGTGGCCGCCCGCCGTATGAAGACATTTACCTGCCTGCGCTCGCAAGTGGAAAATTTATTGAAATCAGTGCAACGGGAAGTTTGCGAGTATTACAGCGACAGTAAATTCTGGTGTTCTAATCGGAAAAACCGTCGTGCATAAAAAGTCGAGCACCAGGCGAGGTGCCAGCAATGGCGTCGGCGGCCAAAATAATTGCGGCACCCGTATACGCAGTGCATTCATCTTCAGGAAATGAGACGAGTTGTGGGTGCACAATACCTGTGAGGTAAGACCCGTCGGTCGTGCGATGTGGACGGGTCCACTGCAAAAGTTTTTTTGCGGTGTCGAGATCGCCAATTGCAGCATATGAAAGTGAACATTCTGCGGTTTCTGCTGCAGTGACCCACGGTTCGTCGCTGACACAGCGCACTCCAAGACCTTCCATGACGAAAGTGTCGTAGAACGTTGCAAGTCGATCTTTTGCTTGTACAGATTCTTTTGCACCTGTGAGAACGGGGTAGTACCAGTCCATTGCAAAACGTTCTTTTGGTTCAAAAGCATTCAGATTGGTATGCACCACATCGTCGATAGTGTCGGCAGCGCGCAGATAAATATCGGCGTGGTCATCGAGAAGTGCTGCGACCATCGCGCCACAACGTAACGAATGTCGAATAGAGCACGAGCCAGTGAGAAGTGCGTAGTCCCAAGGAGACTCATCAACTTCTTTTGCCCACAGAATGGTTCCGTCAAGGCGCCGCATGGAGAGCACCCACTGCAGCGCTGCTTTTGCTGTTGGCCACAATGAGTGCAAAGTTTTTTTGTCGCCAGTGCATAGCCAGTGATGCCAGAGTCCGGCAGCCATATATGCGCACACGTTGGTATCGAGCTTTGCTTCTTTCACACTTCCATCGGAGTGGTAGTAGTTGTGCCACGAACCATCGCTACGTTGTACATCGGCAAGCCATTCATACGCACGGCGCGCCTCGTGATGCAGCCCGAGGGTGTCGAGCGCCATTGCGGTTTCCACATGATTCCAGGGGTCGCAGTGTCCGCCAGTATTCCATGGGATCATTCCGCTGGGGAGCTGAAGTTGTGCAATTGATGCCGCAGTTTGTGCAAGCTCGTCATGCGAAATAACGCCGGGAATGTTGATGGCGTGATTCATATTGCCCGCGCATGGTCATGAGACTTTTGGGAGTACACCACGTAGCTTTTCCCCAGGATGGGGCTCAGAATGCGCTCTGCATACTTGGTAGATGTGGGCCGTTTCATGATGTCCCACTCGAGAAATTTCTTGTACGCCTGAACGGCTTTGTGCTCTTCGTTGCGTGGCCCAACAGCACAGCGCAACCACCAATAGGGGCTATGCAGTGCGTGTGCATGGTGTTGACTCTTTATGGTGAGTCCGGCTGTACGAAGTTTTGCTTTCAATTCTGTAGCGCTGTAAATACGAACATGGCCACCCACCGATTTAGGCGCGTAGTACTCGTCGGAAAGCATCCAGTTGATTTTTTCTGGCCACCACGTAGGAACGGTGACACCGAGTATTCCGCCTGGCTTGAGTACGCGGTACAACTCGGCAATTGCTGCCGTGTCGGCATGAATGTGTTCAAGTACTTCCGACGTAACAATGCGATCGAATGTGTTGTCGGCAAAAGGAAGCCGAGTTGCATCGCCACGCAAGCATGCAACAAATTGGTCGGCTGAAATTTCGCCAGCCTCTGCCATTGCGGCAAAGGTGTTGCGAGTGGTCACCACTTCGTCGGATGCGTAGTCGAGAGCAACTACTTTTGCGCCCAGGCGAGCAGCTTCAAATGCGTGCCGACCAAAACCTGCCCCTGCATCAAGAAAAAGGTGTCCGGGCTGTAATTGAAGCTCAGAAAATTTCAAAGTAAGCATTTTTATTTACCACTTCGTCGTCTGATGCGGTTGTGTGGCATGTCGAGCACTTCGCGATATTGCTCAACAGTGAGTTGTGCGCAATGCTTCCAACTCCATCTACTGGCAACGCGTTCACGGCCTGCAAGGCCAATGCGCTCACGTAGTGTGGCGTCGTCGAGGCCACGTCGAATGGCTGCTGCTAAAGCGTCGGCATCTCCTGCAGGGCACTGCAGTACGGTCTCGCCATCTATTCCTGTGACTTCAGGGAGCGCGCCACCGTCGGTAGCAACAAGGCAAATCCCGGTGCTCATTGCTTCAATTGCGGGGAGGCTAAAGCCTTCGTAGAGGCTCGGAACAACAGCCAATTGTGCCTCTGCATAAAGCTCGACGATGCGCTCGTCGCTGACGCCAGAGACAAAGTCGATTGCATCGGTGAGGCCAAGAGACGCGATGAGGTCGGCGCTATGGCCTGCCTTTGGCTTTCCAATAATGGTGAGACGCACATCCCGTTCTGTGCGGAGCTTCGCAAGTGCTTCCAACAAGTAGGAAAGACCTTTCAGTGCCACGTCGGCAGATGCAGTGGTAATGAGTTGTCCGGGTTTGCGTTGCACTTCAGGTAGCGGACGGAATAATTCAGGGTCAACGCCCACGGGCACAAGGCGCATGCGGTCTTTGCTGACACCCATATCAGTGTGGATGTCGTTGATGGAGTTCTCGCTCACCACAACGATACGTGGCATTTTGGAAGCAACTTTGCCCTGCATTTCCACAAATGAATACCAACGACCAATGCCGAATCGTTTGTACCGACTCTTGGTGTGGCTCATCTCGAGTTTGCGATCTTTGGTGATGGGATGATGCAAGGTAACGATGGTGGGAATGATTTTCTCAATCTTGAGAATGTCGGTGCCTAAGCACTGGTTGTCGTGCACCAAGTCGAAATCGTTCACTCGTTTTTTCAGTTCGCGGTATGCACGCATGCTGAAAGCCTTGGGCTCTCCAAAAGTGCCTTTGAGGAATTGGGCGGCTTCAACAATGTTGGGCAGGTTGTTGAGTTCCCAGTACGCCGGGAAACGACCGGGGTACTGATCGTTAAAAATATCGAGGCTGGGCAATTGATGAAGAGCAACGCGAGGGTCGAGAATGGGGTAAGGCTGCCCACCGAATACCTCAACATGGTGACCTAAGTCGACCAATGCTTTGGTGAGGTGACGGGTGTATACGCCTTGTCCCCCAACGTGGGGCTTGCCACGGTAAGTGAGGTACGCAATACGCAGCGGGCCATGGGGGTCGGCCGAAGGTTTCATAGGCGGCTCATGCTACCGCCTGGTAGGTGCCCTCAGCCTGAGGTATGAATTCGGCTTTTGCGCTGATGGCGCATGAGGAGAAAAGCGAAGCCAATTAAGAGTGAAATGATGATGGGGGAATCGCCTAAAAAGGAGTACCAGGTGCGTCCGGTACGTAATTCAATATCGGCTATTTCAATACGACGCTCACTGACCTTTGACCGTTGTGAAACTTCTCCACTTGGGGAAATGAATGCAGAAAAACCAGTGGGTGCAACTTGCACAACAGTGCGCCCAAATTCGATAGCACGTAATTGTGATGATGCAATTTGTTGAGATTGCAAAAGTGTTCCGCGATATGAAGAACCGTTGGTGGGGTTTTTAATGATTGAAGCCCCGCGCTCGACTCCTTCGTTCACGCGACCCCCAAAAAATATTTCCCAAGAAACAGGAGTTGCGAAAGAAACAAACGGCAATGTTTCACCACTAATGGTGGGATGAGAAAGTGGAATGACGCTAATTGCTGGCGTCTTTCCTTTAATTGCATCGTGGCGTACTTGATGAACGGGTGCGCCAATGGATTTCAAAAAACCTCGCATTGGTATGAATTCACCGAAGGGAACGCGTCGTACTTTTTCGTAACGGTCGATGATGTCGCCTGCAGGGGTAACAACAACTTGCGCATTGGCAAAATTGTCAGGTGGCACATCATCGGTGACGCCAACTGAAATCGGAGCATTTATGCGCTTCGCCTCTTGAGCAATTGCTTTGGCTTCTCGTGAAGTATTGAAAATTGGCACATCAACAATATTCTCTGGCCATATCACCACATCAATTTTCTGATCGGGAGACAGCGACTTCGTGGCTGTGAGATGTCGTAAAACAACATTGCGTGGGCTGGTGTTTGAAGCACGTGTTCCTTGTGGACCGCCCCCTTGTACATAGGCAATACGTACTTGAGTTTTACTAGCAAAACTGTTTCCCGTGGGAGCAATTGCCAAAAGGAGTACTCCCGCGGCAATGCAGGGCAATACAAGTCGAAATCGAGAGAAAAGAATGACAGCAAATTGCCACAGGAGGTACGACACAAGGAGCGCTCCGCCAATGCGACCAAAACTGGCGAACCACGTATTTGATTGAGTCATTGCAAGAGTTGCGATAGGCGCACCGCCAAATGGCCAAGAAAAACGCAGAGCCTCAACGAGCATGTGTGCAATGGGTTGCAAATAACGTCGTGGTTCTCTGCTGAATATCAATAGTTCAGCGATGCCGTGGAGGCAGGAAAAAAAGACCACTGTCAAGAAGTAGCCGGGGATCGAGATGTACCACATCCAGGCCAGAGTGGGAAGAAACCAGCCCAGACCAAGTGAAAAGCCTGAGGAAAATGCTTGCTGCGCTGATGTTCTTTTGCCTGAAACTGTGTAGAAAATTCCAAGCCCAATGAACGCAAAGGGCCACCAACCCCAGGGTGGCATGGCGAATGCAATACACAAGCCGGCTATCACACTTCCGGAGTGCACAAATCGTCTGGGTAACTTCATTGTTTCTTCTTTGCTGTGAATTTCACCAGTGAGGCTGTCACCACATAGCGGTTCGTTACCGAGTGCGGAGGGCTGCAAGCAAACAGCGTTGCAGTTGCTGTACGCGTTTGTCGTGTGATCCAGACATCATCGGGTTTTACAATTTGTCGCCTCATCACTACATATTTTGCGGTTCCCGCTGGTGTGTAAAAGTAGATGATGTCGCCGAGTGCGATTTTGTCAATATTGAGAAGAGGATGGGTATGACTTGTTCGGTGCCCGGCAATAACGGTATTGCCTTTATTGCCAGGGAGCGCTGTATTGGGCCACAGACCAAAACCCTTTGCCAACGACGATTTGCCGATGCCCATATGCAACGGAGCAGTTACCCCAATTGCAGGGATGGAAATACTGCCAAAACTTTCAAGATGTGAAACAACAGCAGCTTGTGATGGTTGGGGAGAAGAAAAAGAGAACAACGAGATGAAGAGGGCTCCAGTGGTCAAGAGACGTAGAAACTTCTTCACTGAATGCTCGAAATGATCTTCTGGGCCGTTGCGACGCCTTGTTGTATGCATGAGGGCACACCAATTCCCCTGAAGCTTGCTCCTGCTAAATGTACTTGCGGCATTTTCGTGGATAGGTGATTTTCTAAATGCTCAATATGAGCTACGTGGTGTGGCCGATACTGGGGAAAACTTTCTTTCCATCGGGTAATTCGCAGTGCTGTTGGTTCAAGGTCTACAAGAAGATGGCGCTTGATGTCGGCAAGAACAAATGAAGTTAATTCTTCGTCAGAGTGTTCGTGTAGGGGCATTCTATCTCTACCAAGTGACACACGCAGAATTGCTGAATCGGTGGTATTCAAATGTGCCCATTTTTGCGATGCAAATGAAACAGCTGTAATAAACCTCTGCTCAGGTTTCGGTACCAAGTAGCCGCTGCCGCTGGCTTTTTGCGGAAGAGATTTTTTAGGTACAGCCAGAGCAACCATCACTACAGAAGCATGTGAACTTTGTACAAGGAGTTGCGATACTTGGGGTGCTGACTCCGAAAAAAAGCCAGCTGAGTGTTTGGCAGGAGAGCACACAACAACGTGGTTCGCAGTAAGAGTCTCACTCACACCATTTGCTGTGAAGTGAACGAAGTATTTCCCGTCGCTGGAAGCGTGCTCTACCGATGAAACGTGCGAGTTCAGTCGAATAGTGCCACCTAGTTTTTCGACAGCCTGTTGAGTTGCCGTAATTAAAGCACCCATACCGGTGAGCGGAGCTCCAAAAATGGGTGATACGGCAATGTTGGCAACAGGCTGAGGCATGCGACGAGCAGGAAGCAAAACGCTACGGCTTTTTGATGCGAGAGCACTCAACTGCGGAACCATTTCGAGAGAGAAGTGATCGGTGTCGGCTGCGTAGATACTGCCTACCAGAGGGTCGATGAGCATGTTGTGTACTTCATTGCCGAATCGTCGGCGCATGTAGGTGCCAATGGAGTCGCTTGCAACAGAGGTTCGCGGCAATACGAGGTCGAGTGCGGCGCGTAATTTTCCTAAAGGTGAAATGAGACGCGAGGTGGCGAGTGAGGAGAGTTGTGTGGGCACACCGAGAAGAAGCCCAGCGGGTAGCCGATGTAAACCATTGCGCCATACAGAAGCGTGCGCAGAGACCGGAGAAGTGAGATGATCACCTAACCCGACCTCGTTTGCCAGTTGAGCGGCAAAGGGAACTCGCAGTAAAAATGCATCGGCAGCTTCATCGACATGAGGCAGACCTGCAAAAGGAGAAGTACGAATAACGCCACCTGTTGTGGGTTGAGATTCGAGAAGTGTTACTCGAAGATGTGGTGCAGCAGTGAGAAGGGAATGAGCGCACGACAGACCGGTAATGCCGGCGCCAATAATGACGACATGATGTTCTGCAGAGACGGATTCTTCTGGCATTTTGCCTTAATTCATTGGTTGGCTGCGTGCACGCGGTGAGCAAGTGCATT
>Ga0114970_10001466_pt1 | contig 17676 bp, 14 predicted proteins | sample M_140205_XF_Meta_FD_87030 | JGI IMG/M metagenome (GOLD analysis project Ga0114970, IMG submission 87030) | Freshwater microbial communities from Lake Montjoie, Canada to study carbon cycling - M_140205_XF_MetaG | ecosystem: Environmental > Aquatic > Freshwater > Lake | place: Lake Montjoie... | reverse complement strand
GAACCAGCAGTTCATCGAGGGGGTCTACCGCGTAGGGAGGTCGTGAGAACTCCAGGTACTCGTGACTTACGGCAGACAGCATGGCACGGTATTCCCCGGCAATCTGCGACGGTTCGGCCACGATTCGCAGGAAGTCGAGCGTCCCGCGTCCGCCTTTGCCTTCGCTGTAAAGCCCTGCCAGATCCTGCATCAGGTTGGTGGCGTAGCGAGCCTGGTCCGTCAGTTCGTGTTCCACCTGTTCCCGTTTCCGGGCCAGATAGGCAGGGATCGCGAGGTTGGGTTCCACGGCAGAAAACAGCTTGGTCCTGTCCTGCACGACTCTCGCGAAGCCTTTTTCCACAAGGCTGTCGAGAACTTCATAGATTTTCTGTCGGGGAACATGCGACCTCGGGGCCAGTTCCAGTGCCTTGAACTTCGAATGGCCCAGCAGCACCAGATAAGTGCGTGCCTCGTAAGCATTCAGGCCGAGTTGTTGAAGGGCGCGCCAGAAGCGTTCGTAGCTCGCCCCCTCCAGTTGTGGTGTCATTTGCGAAACACTCAATGTAGCGGATTGGCGGCAGCGGATTCAGAAAGGAGTGATTCGCTCGCCTCTTCGATTCCCGGTATCCCGTAAATGCTTGACAAAAAAGGCACGAGCGGCGTAGACTAGCTGATACGTTGGGCTTGGCAGATGTTCTCGCTAAATTGGCGGGCGTATTGACCTGGTCTGGCCCCCTTAATTGTGCCTCCCATTCGAATTGTTGTAGTTGATGACAACAGCATGTTCCGCGACGGACTCGCCAATCTTCTGGCGGGCCAAAGCGATTTTGACATTGTCGTCGCTACCGAAAATCCCGCCGTCGCGATCGAACATATCCGCAAATCCAAGCCGCAGATCATCCTGCTGGGCTGGCCAGCGAGTTCGGTGGGCAGCCAAAAAGTGTTCGCTTCCATCCAGGATTCCAAGCTCCTGACCCGCGTTATTATGTTGGTCAATGACGACGCCAAGGAAGATGTTGTCGAGGCCGTCCAACAGGGCTGCTGTGGCATTGTTCCGAAACAGACCTCGACCGAACTGCTGCTGAAGAGCATCCGCAAAGTGAATGCCGGGGAATTCTGGCTGGATCGGATGACCACCGCCAATGTGATTCGCCGCCTTGCAAACAAAAAAGGTGCCGGTACTGCCGGGGGGAATACCTCGTCCCGGCTGGGAGTTCGGCAACACAGTTCTGCCCTCAGTCAGCGGGAACGAGAAATCGTGGCACTGGTGGCGCAGGGTTTCAAAAATAAGGAAATAGCGGAGCGGATGTTCATCAGTGAACAAACCGTAAAGAACCACCTCCACAATATTTTTGATAAGCTCGGCGTCTCGGATCGTTTGGAACTCGCGCTGTACGCCATCCACCACAACCTGCACGACAATCGTTGAACAACCCTTCACCCGTTACTCCCCTGTGCCGTGTGCGCGGTGAGTGTGCCCGGTCAGATTGTGTCGACGGTTGCGAAAAACACTTGCTCCGGATCTCACCCGGAATTACCGAGGCTCGAATTTCGAGGCTTTGGGGGGGCGGCTGCTTACTCCCTTGGGCCGATCCCCAGCGCCTTCATTTTTCTGTACAGATTGCTTCGTTCGAGGCCCAGAAGTTCTGCGGCTCGCGTGACGTTGCCGTTGGCTTCTTCCATTTTCTTCAAAATATACTCACGCTCGGCAGCTTCGCGCACTTCCTGCAGGCTGCCGTAGACGGGCGCGGCCTTGTCCGTGCCGGGCTTGCGTGCCAGTTGCAGGGGGATGTGGCGGGCTTCGATTCGGGCACCGGGGTGAAGAATCACCACGCGCTCCACCAGATTTCGCAGTTCACGAACATTTCCAGGCCAATGGTAATCCTGCAACAACTGCATCGCCGCAGGCACAAACTCCCGGCTCCGTTTGCTGGGGCCTTCTGAAAACTCTGCCAGAAAGTGGTTCGCCAGCGCAGGAATGTCTTCCCGCCGCTCCCGGAGTGGCGGAACGTGGAAGGGGATCACATTGAGTCGGTAGAACAGGTCTTCGCGGAAGTTCCCCCGGGCGATTTCGTCTTCCAGGTTCTTGTTGGTAGCCGCGACGACACGCACGTCCACCCGAATCGACTCCTGGGCACCCAGCGGCTCAATCTTCTGTTCTTCGAGCGACCGAAGCACCTTTGCCTGGGTCCTGAGGCTCATGTCGCCAACCTCATCGAGGAACAACGTACCGCCATCCGCCTTCTGGAATTTGCCGACTTTTCGCTCATGCGCCGCAGTGAAGCTGCCCTTCATGTGGCCGAAAAGTTCACTTTCGATCATGTCTTCGGGAATGGCTGCACAGTTGACTTCCACAAAAAGCTGACCACTGCGGGGACTCATGGAATGCAGCGCCTGAGCCACCAGTTCTTTGCCGGTGCCGCTTTCGCCGTAGATCAGAACCCGACCGTTGGTGCCGGCCATCAGCGACAGTTGCTGGCGGAGAGCCTTCATGGGGACACTGTCGCCAACAATATTCGCAGACGAAGCCACTGATTCCCGCAAGCGCTCATTGGCCAGCCGGAGGCGGCGGTTGTCGGAGGCGTTGCGGATCACCAGCAGGACACGGTCTATCGAGAGTGGCTTTTCGAGGAAATCGAAAGCGCCCAGCTTGGTAGCTCGCACCGCAGTTTCAATGGTGCCGTGGCCGGAAATCATCACAACGACCGGTCGGTCTGCAACAGAAATCCGCTGAATCCGGGTCAGCGTTTCGAGGCCATCTATCCCGGGCAGCCAGACATCGAGCAAGACCACTTCATATTGCGCAACAGCGATGGCTTCGAGGCAGGCTTCGCCGGTTTGGACAGCCGTAACCTGAAACCCCTCATCGCGAAGAGCTCCGCTCAGGGCCTGGCGGATGCCCGGCTCGTCGTCGACAATCAGTACACGGGGAGAAGTCATGCGCTTAGTGTGGTGGCTTTCAGGGGTGATTTTGTTTCAGCCACAGCTTCGGCGATTGCCATGTCCGGAATCGCTGCAGCCGGAACCTCTACGGTAAACCGAGCCCCACAAGGTTCATTGTCTTCGACGCGAATGCTTGCATCGTGTTCGGCCAGAATGTGGCTGACAATGGCGAGGCCCAGACCGGTCCCCCGGCTCTTGGTGGAGAAGTACGGGAGGAACAGTTTATCCTTCTCATCGGGCGTAATGCCGCAGCCGGAATCAGCGACCACAATCTCCACGGAATCGGCCAGGCCAGGACGGGTTGAAACGCGCAGAATGCGGTCGTCGGAATCCTGCATCGCTTCTGCAGCATTATCTACCAGGTTGACGATGACGCGCTTAAACTGCTCGGGGTCAATACTGACCGACGGCAGGCCGGGGGAAAGCTCCACGATCAGCTCGATGCCTTCGAGGCGGCCCTCGAAGACATTCATGGCACTGGCCACCACGTCGTTAAGTTCACACACAACGGGCTCTGCGGAGGGTAGCCGCGAAAACTGAGAGAATTCATCCACCAGGCGCTTCACGGAGGCCGATTCCTCGAGAATGGTGGTGGCACACTCGCGCAGCAACTGGTCCGCATCAGGGGGCAGGGTGATTCGATTAGTCAGGCGCAGGATGCGTTCGGCTGATATGGCGATAGGGGTGAGCGGATTCTTAATTTCGTGCGCGACGCGGCGCGCGACTTCGCTCCAGGCTGCGGTCTTCTGAGCCCGCAGCAGATCACTGGTGTCTTCGATGACGACAACGAAACCGGTGTTGCGGTTCCGCTCCACGGCGGAAACAGAAACCGCGAGGTGCAGTGTTCGCTGGGTGGTACGGAGATCCAGTTGCTGACTGGCAAGACCGGTGCGACGGGCACGATTCATCAGATAGCGGATCTCTGCGGCATCTTCTCGGCTGAACAGGTCGTCAAGACGGGTTGCCGTGCGCACACCCGCCTGCGGTAACATCTCATCGAGCGCTTTATTGACGCGCTGTACGGCACCGGTGGCATCCACCGAAATGATGCCGGTGGGAATACTCTCCAGAATGGCCTCGGTAAAGCGGCGGCGTTTTTCGAGCTCTTCGCGATTGGCGGCAAGGTCCGCCGTCATGCGGTTGAAGCCCCCCACAAGCTGCCCAAGTTCATCAATGGCACGAACCTCGACCCGGTATGCAAGATTGCCCCGGCTGACCTCCTCAGCGGCCCGGACCAGGGCGGAAATCGGCGAGCTGATCTGCCGCGCCAGATACTGGGCGAGCCAGCCGGCTACGAAGAAGATGAAGAGGGCAATCAGCGCCAATATCTGGAGGTAGTTGGTGCGGACACGTTTTTGTAGTTCACCAAGTTTCAGGAAGAGCTCGGTATCGGCGCGGATATCCTTCACCTGCGCCACCAGGTTAATGGGAATCGTCTCATCCACCACCACGGAGCCGATGGTGGCTCCGTCCTGCATGATGGGAGCCGCTGCGGTGAAGGAGGTGGTTTGCGGGTTGCTGGCGAACTTCCCATAGCTGGCAACGGCCTGCATCGAATCGGCGGGTAAAATCCGGGCGGCACCGATATTGCGTTGCTGGCAGAAGATGTCCAGCCAGGGCGTAGGCGTATCCGGGCGCAGAATTTGGGCGCGTGTCTCAGGCAGAGAAGCAATCAACTGGGCTTCGGCAAGAGCTTTCCCCCGGGTCTGTTGCTCTAGGGCACCTGAAATGCTGCGGATGTCGGAAAGGACGTGTTGCGTGGGCCCGGTGAACCATTTGTCGAGGGTCCGGTTCATGACGTAGTAGTTGAACAGGACCATGAAAACCACGGGCATGAGGGTCAGCGCCAGCGCCCCCATCACCAGCTTGGTCCGAATCCGTGACCCGATCTGCCCGCCGCGCCGGTCCACCCAGAGTTTGAACACGATGCGGGCGAACATGAACCCGAGAGTGACCGTCAGCAGGAAGATCAGGAGGGAAATTCCGAAGAAGACAAACGTTTGTTCGGGGGCTTCGGGATGGAAATTGCCGACACTGAAGGAGCCCTGCCAGATGACAAGCGTTACGGAGACGGCCAACAGGACTCCGGCAATCGCATTGAGCAGGCGCTTCTTCATCTGAAAATAAGTATATCGGTACGAAAATAGGGCCCGGGATTGCGCCCGGGCCCTTTTCGTGGTGTGCCAGTTGGTTTTTAGAAGACAAGCTTCAGGGCCAGCGGGATGTTGCGATTTTCGATGGTAGTCGCATTGTCCCGACGAACACCTCGCTGTGCCGTCACATAGTTCAACCTGCTTTGAATGTCAAACAGGGTCAGGTCAAAAAAACATGACTCTGGGGTGAAATGTGGCGAAAGTGCAGAAAAGCGGCGAGAGTAGTCTCGGCTCTGGTGCTCTAACTCACCTCTGCTGCCGAAGCCCAGGCCAGCACCCGGCGCTCCGCAAACGGCGGCCCCATGATTTGCAGACCTATCGGTAAACCATTGGAAGGTAAGGGGATAGAGATTGCAGGCACACCCAGCACATTGGCGGCCCGCATGAACCGGGTGGTAGCGAGCCGAACGTCTTCTGCCACGCCATCAATCACCACTTCGGTCTGGCCGATTTTTGGGGCCAAAATGGGAGCAGTTGGGGTAAAAATGCAATCCGCCTGGGCCCAGATTTCCGCCCATTGTGCCTGATAGACCCGCCGCAGACGCTGCGCATTAATGTAGTCTGTGGCGGCCAGGAAACGCCCCTGGTCGAGTAAGGCGAGAACATCGGCACCGAAATCTCCGCGGCGGTGCAGATACGGTTCCATCAGCGCCGACGCTTCTGAAAGCAGGATGACGCGACTGACGACGTTGATTTCCGTCGGATCGGGCACCATTATCGGTACCAGAATGGCCCCGGCGGCTCGTGCCCGAAACACGGCATCCGCGAACGCAGCGGCCACTTCCGGTGCCACCCGGTCGCCGTAAAAATTGGTGGGCAGCCCAACCCGAACCCCGGCAAGCGAGGTCCCGGAAACCGTGTAGTCGTCCACTGGCCGGCGAGAGGACGTATCATCTGCCGCATCGTGGCCGGCAAGGGCATTGAGGACCAACCCGGCATCTGCCGCGCTGCGGGTCAACGGCCCCATATGGTCCAGGCTGAAATCGAGCGGCAGAACACCGCGACGGCTGACGCGCCCGGAAGTCGGCTTCAGGCCGACGCAGCCACAGTAGGCCGCAGGAATTCGGATGGAGCCACCGGTGTCGCTGCCCATCGCGAAGAAGAGACTCCCCGCCGCAACCGCAGCCCCGGAGCCCCCACTGGAGCCGCCTGGAATGCAGGTGGGATCGGCGGGGTTGCGAATCGGGCCAAAGTGCGGATTATTGCACGTGATGCCGTAGGCGAATTCCTGTAAGCCTGTCTTTCCCATCAGCACGGCCCCGGCTTCACGGAGCTTTTCATAGACAGCGGAATCATGGTCCGGCACGTGGTTGAAGAAGATCTTCGACCCGCAGGTGGTACGAATTCCCTTCGTCGCAAACACATCCTTCAGGCCGTAAGGGATGCCGTGGAGAGGCCCCCTGTCCAGCCCTTTGGAAAGTTCTTCATCAGCCTGGCGTGCCTGTTCCAGGGCCAGATCCTCCGTAACCGTAATAAACGCGTTCAGCCTCGGTTCGTCCGCACGGATACGCCGCAGAGACTCCTGGGCCAGTTCTACAGCTGAGACTTCGCCCGCCCGCAGCTTCGCCCCGGCCTGGGAAATGGAAAGGAAGCTCATTTGCCGTCTCCGGTGCCGCCCAGCACTGCTGGTTCCGAGAGAATGACGGCTGGTTCCAGGCAGTGGGGAATGCCTGCTTTCAGGGGCGCGAAGTCCCGTTCCAGAGCCGAAAGGGACGGCGCGATACCAGCAACCTGATCTTCCGGGATATCAAAGCCGCGAGCGCGGGCCAAAGCTGCGAAATCAGTCATCACGCAATACTATAAGCCAGTGCCTGGATTTGAGCCAACAATTGACCTTCTCTTCGTCTACGGCACGCTGCGGAGTGAGTTCGACAACCCGTATTCGCGCCGTCTCCGGGCCGAAGCCGACTTCGTGGGTGCGGCAGAGGTTGCAGGAGCCCTTTTCCATGTAGCTCATTACCCGGGCTACCGGCCCGAGCCTGCCGGCAGAGTTCGGGGCGAAGTCTACCGTTTGCGCAGTCCCGTGCGGACTCTGGCTGACCTGGACGAGTATGAGGGCGAGGAGTATCTTCGGGTCCGGGTTCGTCTGTTGCAACCCGAGAACGAAGCCTGGCTCTACCAGTACGCCCGGCCCCTGCCCCTCGAAAGGCGCATCGTTTCGGGAGATTTTACCCAGCCGTGAAGTATTCACGCCGGATCTCCTCAAATTTCACCACCAATTCGCTGTCTCGGCTGACGGAGGCAAAGCGGGCTGACGGAGAACGAATTCTGGATCTCACGGAATCGAACCCCACCCACGCTGGAATCGTTTACCCCGACGGCTTCCTGAACGCCCTCTCGAACCCCGACGGAGTCCTCTACGAACCCGAAGCCTTCGGCCTGCTCTCCGCCCGCGAAACCGTAGCCCGGGAGTACGGCACATCGGTGGCCAGAGTGGTACTGGCTTCCAGTACAAGTGAAGCGTATTCCTGGCTGTTTAAGTTGCTCTGCGACCCCGGCTGCGAGGTCCTGATCCCGCGACCTTCCTACCCCTTATTTGATTACCTGGCGGCGTTGGAATCGGTCAGGGTGCATCACTATGGGCTTTTTTACGACCACGGCTGGTTCATTGATTTCCACACTCTGGAGAGTGCGATCAGCGAGCGAACCCGTGCCATTGTGCTGGTGAATCCCAACAACCCGACCGGGCACTACATTCGGCGGCAGGAATTGGACAAACTGGTCGAGCTTGCCATGCGCCACCAGCTGGCCATCATTTCGGACGAGGTTTTCGCGGGGTATGCGATAGACCCGGACCCCGACAGCGTGCAAACCTTGCGCGACGTCAAGGAACCCTGCGTCTTCACGCTGCACGGGCTTTCAAAGGCGGTGGGCCTGCCGCAGATGAAACTGGCGTGGATGATCGCGAACTGCCCGCCAGAGGCTATGGCGCGACTGGAAATCATCGCTGATACCTACCTGTCCGCGGCAACACCGGTGCAACTGGCCCTGCCCTCGCTGCTGGAATTGCGCCCTTCTATTGAAGGCCAGATTCGGGCACGAGTAAAAGCCAATCTCGCGTTGCTGCCTCGGACACTTCGCGTAGAAGCCGGCTGGTATGCGGTGGTTCCGGTGCAGGATGAAGAAGAGACCGTGGAGCGCCTGCTGCGGGAACGGAATGTGCTGGTACAACCGGGCTATTTCTACGATTTCGAGCGCTCCGGCTATATCGTGATCAGCCTGTTGACGCCCCCGCCTGTGTTCCGCGAGGGGCTGACAGCGCTGCGCGACATGATTCCCGGCTGGTGATGTCAGCCTGCGGGGCTGATCAGGCGGCGGCGACGGGGGGAGGGGGGCCGACTCCAGGGGCCAGAGGGCGCAAAGGCCGGGCGGCGTTGCGCGAGCTGATTCCGGGCTGATGATGTCAGCGCATATTCACACTTACTGTCGTCCGGGATGTGGGGCAGGATGGCATCCTGTGCGCCTGTCGCCGACAGGTGCCCGCGCCCCCAGGGCCTGTTGTCGGGTTGGCAACCCGACAACAGGTTACCAACCTGCCCGCAATCGGACCGGTCTATCGTAATGATCAGGCGGCGGCGACAGGGGGGCGGCGTTTGTGCCAGTCGGTCCGCTGCTGAAATTCGCGGCCTATGGCCAGCAGCATATTCTCGCTGTTCGGCGGCCCGACGATCTGAATGGCCACCGGCATACCCTCTTCAAAGCCGCAGGGAACGGAGAGCGCAGGCAAGCCTGCCAGATTTCCTGCCTGGATGAGAGCTCCAAGGGGGTTCGGGCTTAGGGCAGGACCCGGAGACGGTGCATCCAGAGGCTCCGTAATCTTTGTCGCGATTGCGGAAAACGCGGGTGCAATCAGCACGTCGAGTTCATAGAACAACTCGCGGAATTTCTGCTGGACCAGTGAGCGGATCCGCATCGCCTTGAGATAGTCCTTCGCGGGTATCTGCAGGCCCGCTTTCAGGCGTTCAATCTGGCGGATATCCTGGAGCTGTTCCACCTTGCCGCTGGCGATCAGCGGCTCGAAAATCGAGGCAGCTTCGGACCCGAGAATGGTGTTCACCATGGGACCGTAAGGGAACTCAGGAAGCTTACCGGGCACGGTCTTCAGGCCCGCTTCGCGCAGGAGACCAAAAGCCGTTTCGGCCCAGACCTGGCCTCCGCTGGCCACGCCCGCCTTCAGTTCGGAGAGCTTTCGGGAGTATTGAGGCGTGTAGTAAAAACTCTTACCCGAGGAACCGGGGTCCTTCGAATCCCCTCCCGCAATCGCCTGCAGAACCAGACCGCAGTCTTCCGCGTTGCGGCAAAGGGGGCCGATCTTGTCGAGGGTCCAGGAGAGAGCCATGGCACCGTGACGGCTGACGAGGCCATAGGTGGGGCGAAGGCCGGTGACCCCGCAGTACGCCGAGGGGTTGATGATGGAGCCGGAAGTTTCTGACCCAAGCGCAAACGGAACCAGCCCGGCAGCCACGGCTGCCCCGGAACCGCTGGAAGAACCGCCCGCCCAGCGTGTCAGGTCCCAGGGATTCCGACAGGGGCCAAACAGGGATGCCTCGGCCGACCGGTAGGTGGGGCCACCGGCCAGTTCGATCATCGACAGCTTGCCCACCAGGGGAGCACCGACGGCATCGAGCTTGCTGAGTACCGTGGCCGTCTCGTCGAGGACCTGATTTTCGTAAGGTTTTGCGCCCCATGTGGTGCGTTGCCCCGCTACCGCCAGCAGATCTTTGGCCCCGAACGGGATACCGTGCAGGGGCCCTCGAAAGCGGTCGCGCCTGAGATCATCATCAACCCCTTTGGCACGCTTCACCGCGAGTTCCGTGAGCGGCAGGGCCAGCGCGTTGTAGCGCGGCCCCAGTGCCGCCAGGCGCATTCCGAAGGCCTTTGTGAGTTCCGCAGCGGAGAACTCTTTCTTGCGGAGGCGAGTGCTGAGTTCAGTAATGGTGGCGAAAAAGATATCGTCAGTCATGAATCAGGCCTGAAACCGGAAGGCGGGTTCTGTGGAGATGGGGATCTCAAATGTGGCGAGAATGTCCGAAGCGCGCTGGTTGGCATCCTTTGCGGCCACAGCCTGCGCCTCGGCCGTGAGAGGCGCTGGCCCCGTCTGGGCAGCGGCACCTGTCGCCAGACTGACGGCAGCGGTAATAGCTAAATCTCGCCTGGAAAGCTTCACATGGACTCCCTGCAACGAGTTTACGAAATGCGCCGGGCGGGAAGGTTCGCCGGTCAGAGCTTTTGTTCCGAGTTGCGAACCTGGAGCGCGTGAATGGCGGCTGTTTCCATGGCGGCACGGGGTGCGGATTCGCCGGTCCAGAGCTCGAACTGCTTTACCGCCTGTTCGATAAACATCTTTACGCCCGGGATCACTTTCTTGCCCTGCTCCTTCGCATGTTTGATCAGCTGCGTTTCGAGCGGGTTGTAGACCATGTCGAACACAATGTCCGCCGGGAGTTTGCCTTCGAAGGCGCACTCACCCACATTAGGCCACATGCCAACGGGCGTAGCGTTGATCAGAATGTCGTAGTGGGCGACAGCCGCGTGTTCATGGGAAACGGCTTTGGCCCCGACGGCGCGCGCCAGCGCCCGAACTCGATCCGCATTTCGTCCCGTGATGGAGACCTTGGCTCCGGCATCTATGAGAGCGCAGGCAGCGCCCCGTGCAGCGCCTCCGTTACCCAGGATGAGGGCCGTTGCCTTCGGCAGCTTGATCAGCTTCGCAAGGGGCCCGGAAACGGCATCTGCATCCGTATTATACCCACGCCATCGACCAGCCTTACGCACCACTGTATTGACCGCGCCGATGCGACGGGCCAGGGGATCCACATGATCCAGATAGCGCAGGATGCGGCGCTTGTGCGGAATGGTGACGCTGAAACCCGACAGAGGCAATTCTTCAGCGAACTGAAAGAAGTCCCGGAGCTGATTCTGATGCACCAGCAGCGGAACATAGACGGCGTCCATGCGGCGCGATTGAAACGCCCGGTTATGAACGTTGGGCGAGATGGAGTGACTCACAGGGTCGGCCACGACGCCGAAGATTTTCGCAGCTTTGGTGAACTTGTCGATGCGGTAGAGCGTTCGCAACTGTCGGGCGTTTACCTGCCCGGGGGCTGTGCCCTGCACGTGAGCGGGCGCGGCATACGAAAAAACGGAGCCAAGTGCCGTGGAGAGTACCCTCGAAGGGAAGCCGCACTCGCCCATGGCGAGGGTGACGAGCGGGATCTTCGGGCTCTGTCGGGCCGCGTTGAGAATTCGCCCGGTATCGGTCGGTTTACGCGCGGTGGACACCACTTTGTAGATATCCGCCGGAACTTTCCGCATCCGGCGGATGACGGGATCGAGAGGCGGCGTGGTCTCAAAATGGTGCCAGGAGATGATCAGGTGGGCGCGGGCGCGGAGTTCCGCGCAACGGTCAGGGACAACCTCGGCGGTCTCAATCTCCACATCAATCGCTTTGGCACCATGTTCAATGGCGAGCGCCAGAATGCGCAGCTGATCGTCAATACTGCCGTTAAACTTACCGTGGTTCTGGTGTCGCCTGCAGGTGGCCAGCACCGAACAGGTGGGGTAGCTTTTCAGGAACTTTGCCATGGCGGCAACGCCCTGCGCGGGATCGGGCAGATAATCCAGTCGAAACTCGAGAAAGTTCTCGCCGGCCTCGGCTTCGCGGGTCGCCTGCTCGATGAGCCGGGGGATGTCGGGAAGCCCGAGGGCGACACATATACGGGGAAGGGGACGTCTTTGGGGAACCTGGCTCACAACGCCGTGAGGATATCAAACGCTCCAGGCTGAGTGTCATTTATTGCCCAAACCGCGAGTCCGACCCCCGGTCAGAGCCTCGAACCTGGTAGCCTGTCAGAACACGAGGCACTGAGATGGATACGAACGCGATTCTACAGGTTGTTCAGGCAAAAGTTACCGCTATGGGCATGCAGGTGGCCGGGGCGCTGGTGCTGTACATGGTCGGGCGCTGGCTCATCAGCAAGGCCGTCGGCCTGGTACAGAAGGGGCTGACCAAACAGCAGATCGAACCCACCATTTTGCGCTTTGTGGGTAACACGATTGCAGTGGTCCTGAATATTGCCCTTGTGGTGGCCATCCTCGGCTATTTCGGGGTGGAGACGACTACCTTCGCGGCGCTGCTGGCGGGTATTGGTCTGGCGATCGGTACCGCCTGGGGCGGTTTGCTGGCGAACTTCGCGGCGGGAGCGTTTCTGATTGTGTTGCGTCCGTTCAAAGTGGGGGATTTTGTCAGCGCTGGCGGCCAGGTTGGAACGGTGGAGGAGATTGGCCTGTTCGTCACTACGTTTCACACGCCGGACAACATCAAGACCTTCGTAGGCAACAACAAGATCTTTTCGGATACCATCCAGAATTATTCGGTGAATCCATACCGCCGCGTGGAACTGGTGGCGCAGATCTCGGGCGCGGCTGATCCGCATCAGGCCATGAGCCAAATGCAGGCACGTCTCAAGACGATCCCCAACGTTGTTGCGGACCCCGAGCCGTCCGTCACCATCCTGACCTTCACGCTGGTGGGTCCTGTGCTGGCAGTGCGTCCCTTCTGCCACAACGACCACTACTGGCAGGTTTACTTCGACACCAATCTGGCGATACGCGAAGTCCTGGGCAGCGATACCTTCCCGGCTGCGATGCCGTCAATGGCAATCAAGCAGATTTAGCCGGTAGCTGGTGGCACCGTGACGCGGGCAGGCTCAGGTCTGGCCGACTGTGTTGTCCACCACCAAGGCCGCATTAGAGTCCCCGTAGCGGGTCAGGTCTGCGATATCCCGCCGACGAGTTGCCTGCGCCCGGCAGCCGTCTGCAGAGGTTTGCGAGATGCGCAACACTGAGCCGGGAGCACCGGAAGCTCACGGTTGGGCGGTCGCGCGGTAGGTTGGACCTGGATTCTGGCGCAGGCCTGGCGGACTGTGTTGTCCGGGCGACTCTGGCGGTCTGCGTTTTTGCCAGGCTGCGGCATCGCGGGATTGGGGTCCACGGAAACCCGGGCAACTGCCGATTACTCGGTCGTCATGACCACGGTCGGGTGATACATGTGTGGCAGAATCGCCTCGCCGATCGCCACCAGTTCCCCATCCGGGCTGAGCGCGCGGATAAATTCCGAGCCGGGGCTTTGGCGGAAGGGGGAGACGTGGAAGTCTCTTCCCTGGCGGATCTGGCGGGCCGTGGCTTCGTCCAACGTCACAGACGGCAGCGTTGGGGGCAGGGTGGCCAGCGGGAGGACCGCTTCGGCCAGTCGCCCCTCGTCTTTCAGCGCCTGCAGGGCTTCCAGCGTCCATGCCTGTTCCAGGGTGAAGGCTCCCGATGAGGTCCGGCTCAGTTCTTCGATGTGCGCGCCACACCCGAGCGCCTTGCCCCATTCATGGGCAATCGAACGAATGTAAGTTCCGGTGGTGCAACGGACGTTGATCTTAGCCCGGTCCACATCAAAGCCCTTCAGTTCCAGTTCCTCAATGGTGATTCGAACCGGTGCCAGGTCTACCGGAACGTTGGCGCGAACCAGCTTATAGGCGGGCACGCCACCAATCTTCTTGGCCGAGACCGGAGGCGGGACCTGGTCAATTTCACCCCGCATGGGGGCGAGGTGTTGTTCCAGCAGTTCAGGAGTCAGGCTGACTTCGGACTCCGGGCCGGGCTCGCCCGCTTTGTCGTAGGTGCTGGTTGCGAAGCCGAAGCGGACTACCGCTTCGTAGGTTTTGGTCGAATTCTCCAGAAACCGGGCGAGGCGGGTGGCCTGACCGATCATCAGCGGCAGAACGCCGGTCGCGATCGGGTCCAGGGTTCCGAGATGGCCGACACGCTTCGTGCCCGCGATACCCCTCATGCGGGCAACTACGTCGTGCGAGGTCCAGCCGGCGGGTTTATTGACGACGATGACGCCATCGGGTGCGCATTGCACCATTTTGGGGGAACGGGAGTTAGAGGTATTCACTTTTTATTGGTTTACTTCTGGTTTGGTTACTTCTGTTGTTCGAGGAGGTCGAGCGAGCGAAGGAGGACGGTACCCAGGATGTCAAAGCTCCGGGCGCTTAGTTTATCCAGGGTGTCCTGCGGGGTGTGCCAGAACGTGCTTTGGGATTCGAAATCAATGAGGTCCAGAGCGCGAACACCGGCGAGGAGGAACGGCATGTGGTCATCCGCTACGGGGCCGCCGCGCCGAGGGAAGTACGCAGAGAAGCCGAGCGAGTCAGCCGCCCCCCAGACGAGGTTCCGGACGGAGGGTGCAGAATTCTCTTCCCAGACGAGGCGGAAGTTCTTGTCCCCGATCATATCGACATTGAGAAGAGCCTTGAGCTTCGCTACGGTACCGTCCTGCTGCCATTTGGCGGCAAGATGGCGGCTGCCGTAGAGCGAATCGGTATCGGTCCAGTCCCGGACGGCTTCTTCGCCATCAAAGAAGACGAGGATGATGTCATCAACGCGGGGACGGCCCTGCAAGGTGGCGGCAAGTTCGAGAAGGAAGCCTGTGGAGGAGCCGCCGTCATTGGCGCCCACGAAGCCAGCCATTTTCTTAGTGTCGTAATGGCCGGTTACGGCGATGGCTTTGCCTGATTTCCCGGCGAAGCGGCAGATCAGGTTCTCGAAGGCAACGGGGCCATCAGGCGTGGGGGCGGTGAAAGCGTCGGTGGAAAGCGTGCAGCCGGTCGCAGCAAGGGTCTGCTTAATCCAGGCGCGCTGGCGGGCCATGGCAGGGGAACCGGAGTGGCGAGGGCCGAAGGAGACGGCCTTCCCGGTGAAGGCCAGCGCACTGGCCCCGGAAAAAGTCTTGCCGGCGGCAAAGCTGGGGGAGGCCAGGCTGAGGGTACCGATCAGCACGGCCAGAGCCAGAAAGCGTGGTGTAGGCATCAACTTACTAGTCTACTTGCTTCCAAAGCCTGATTACTTACACTAAACCGCCCTGAAACATAAATTGACATTTGAATGTTGTAGAATCACCCCACAGGAGGTTTTACAAGTGGTTCTACTCGGAGCGGGTTCTGCCCTTCGCGAGGAAAGGCTGCGGCGTCAGTTCACCCTGAAGGACGTCTCGAACGTGACCCGCATATCAGCCCGCTACCTCGAGGCTATCGAAAACGACCGTCCCCAGGATCTGCCTGGAACTGTTTATACTCGTGGTTTCGTGCGTCAGTACGCTCGCTTTCTGGATCTCCCTGCGGAAGAACTACTTTCCAGATTGCCCAGCGTTAATATTGAGGACGCAGTACTTCCGGTGCCCCCCCCGAAAGAATTCCGCCCCTTCTGGAATCCGCGGTGGGCCCCGCCAGCGATGGGCTTGAGCGTCCCGACTGTAATTCTGGCGGCCATGGGCGCTGCCTGGTTCTGTTTCGACCTCACGCCGACCGTTGTAGCAGCCGCGAAGGCAGCGATTTCTGCCGCCCGAAATCAGCCACAAGCCAGAAATCAGCAGCCGGCAGCGCCCGCCGAACCAGCCGCAATTCCGACGCCCACACTACAAACGGGAACAGAACCTGGAGCGCCGGCGCAGGTAGAATCGGGGCCGGGCCTTGCTGCAGTGACGCCCGCTCCAGTGACGCCAGCCGAGGTTGCGCCAGCCGCAGCGATTCCGGAACCCACGGCCCCGGGCAACTCGCCTCCGGGTTCGGTGCAGGTCTTACTGCGGGCCAACGCTGATGCTTGGGTACAGGTGATGGCCGACGGCAAGAAGGCCTTCACCGGGATGCTCCATCGGAATGATTCGCGGGAGATTTCCGGCCAGCAGCTGGTGAGGGTGATGACCGGCAATGCGGGGGGGCTCGAAATTTCGCTGAACGGAAGGGTGCTGGACCCGATCGGCCCGGTCGGTCAGGTACGAACGGTCAGGCTGACGGCGGACGGTCTGTTGCCTGACCTGAAAACTCCCGCGCCCGCAACCGATCCGCTTTAGTCCTGCGGCGCTCTGCGGCAGCAGTTCTGTTGACGGCAATGCGCTCCCGTTGGCGCTGGCGTTCCGCATCCAGCAATTCCGCACGACGACGCTGCTTGGTGCTGTCGTCAATCACGCGCCAGAACTTAACAAAGTAGCTGATGGCGGAAATAACCGAGAAAAACACCACCACGTAAAGCGATAACGTTGCCCATCTGGTCATGTCGGGATGGCGAATGCTCAGCAGCAGGAATGAGATGGCCACTACCTGAAAAAACGTCTTGGTCTTACCGAGTTCGTTGGCCTGAATGGTGTAGCCTTCCGCAGCGGCAATACTGCGGAGGCCGCTGACAGCGAATTCCCGCCCGACGAGGAGAACCACCAGCCAGCTGCGAATGGCACCAAGCTGAACCAGTGAGATCAGGGCTGCAGAGACCAGCAGCTTATCCGCGATCGGATCCAGCAACGTGCCAATGGTGGTCACCTGTTTCCAGCGGCGGGCAAGGTATCCGTCCAGGAGGTCGGTGGCGGCGGCGAGCCAGAAGATAATCAGCGCGACGACATCGTTGGTGATGAGCGCACCCTGCCAATGCAGAACGATCTTCTCCTCCAGCAACGCAGCCACGAGCAGCGGCACGAAGAAGATACGGGCTATGGTGAGGCCATTTGGCAGATTCATCGCTGTCGCCCAGTTGTGGAAATCATAGCAGATTCAGGGGGCTTGACAAGGTTTTTTGAAAAGATATTGAAATCGACAGTCGGCTTATGCTAAGTCGTTTACTTCAGAGAGCTTAGCGCAAGTGCTGCATAAGTGTTCAAAGCGGAAAACTCGCTGAATCCACAGAGGTTGGCAATGTCCTCACACCAGTTCTACACAGATTTTTCCACAGGCTGTGGGGAATCGGACTTCACCAGGTAACGTTTCAGGCGGAGCTGGAGAGAGGCTGGAGCGTCAACCTCTATTTCACAGATATTGCCCTGATAATCTTCCTTCCGAACGCGGCCATGGGCGTGGAGCATGGCGAGGGAGGCCCCGTCTTTCATCGGAATCCGGAAACATACTGTTTCAATCAGGTCAAACTGGAGGACTTCGTCCAGCTTCGCCAGAAGATCAGGGACCCCCAAGCCAGTGCGACCGCTGACCAGGACCACCGGCGTACTTCCGCTCCGGCTGGTACCTTCGAGGAGACGGGCCCCGAGAACCGCAGCAGGCACAGGTTCGCCTTCGAGGCGATCACACTTGTTCAGAACCAGGATCTGCGGGGTTTCGGCTGCTTCAATTTCGGCAAGGACGCGCAGGACTTCAGAGACCTGAGTGACGGCCTGATCGGACGAGACATCGACGACATGGAGGATGAGGTGCGCGTCTGCCACTTCTTCAAGGGTCGCCCGGAAAGCCTGCACCAGAGTCGTAGGCAGGTTGCGAACGAAGCCAACCGTATCGGACAGGAGAATACGCCGTTTGGACGGAAGCGTGAGAGCGCGGACAGTGGGGTCAAGAGTGGCGAACATACGCGCATCCGCCAGAACCCCTGCCGAGGTAATTCGATTGAACAGCGTGGATTTGCCGGCATTGGTATAGCCGGCGAGTGAGACGGTGGGGATGGGAACAGCAATCCGGCTCTGGCGATGCAGGAGGCGACCGGAGCGGACGTTCTCCAGATGATCTTCGAGCTTCTTAATCCGCACTGAGATGCGGCGACGGTCCGTTTCGAGCTTGGT
>Ga0114970_10001465_pt1 | contig 17677 bp, 18 predicted proteins | sample M_140205_XF_Meta_FD_87030 | JGI IMG/M metagenome (GOLD analysis project Ga0114970, IMG submission 87030) | Freshwater microbial communities from Lake Montjoie, Canada to study carbon cycling - M_140205_XF_MetaG | ecosystem: Environmental > Aquatic > Freshwater > Lake | place: Lake Montjoie... | reverse complement strand
CTTCTTCTTCTACTTCTCTTACTTTGTTTACTACTTCTCTTGCCCATTCTCTTGCCCATTCTCTTGCCCATTCTCTTGCCCATTCTCTTGCCCGTTCTCTTGCCCGTTCTCTTGCCCATTCTCTTGCCCATTCTCTTACTAATATTTCTCTTAATTTTTCTACTTGGAGCCATTATACTATTTACAAATATTATTTAATTCTTCTAAATCAAGTTCAGGCAATTCAACATGTGATTCCCAAAAGTAACGACAATAAGCCCAAACAAAATCACAATCCGTCGGATAATTTGACATATCCATTTTCTTCACCAATTCTTGTGGTAATAAATGTAAACTTTGTCTTGGTAATACATACATTAATTGCACTAATTCTTGGACGGGTCGATTAGCTGAATCAGTTAAAGGAGAAACAAACTCCGTATCAAAAACAGGAATAAATTTCACAAGATCTTGCAACAATGGCGGGTAATTATGCTGATAATGCCATCGCCAATCGGGACATCCACTTGTATAATATTTCATTGTCCATTCAAGTCCTTGCATATAATTTATGGCAATTTGTTTTCTTCTCTCATCATTTATTTCTAATTTAAAGAGAGAAGTATAATAACGACTTTGCCAACCTTCTTTAAAAGGATTAATATATTTTTCTGTTTGACGCTCATATGTTGGAATAGATTCAAACTTTTGATACCGTTGTTCAGGAGTTTCTTCTGGTGCAATGGCAGCATACTTTTCTCTCTTATCTCGACTTTTCATTTCATTTTTAATATATTCTTCTTCCAATTGAGCCAAATGCTGCACCAATATCCGCACATTTTTCCAGTAAATCTTTGAACCATCTGTGAGCACCGACCCTTTCTTTAATCCTATTGTTGCTTTATATGCATTCAACAATTTATCTATCCCACCTGTGCGGATATTGAGTGCGGGGAAATGTGGCATAAAATCATTACCTAAAAAGAAACATAAAAAGATATAATCATATACGCGGGAGTTTTCTAAGTTCCCGGGAACATAGGCGTCGCTCATACTTTGATTAATTGTTTCAGCAAGCAATGGAATATCCATTAAATATGATTCGCCTGGTTCAAGAGATTTATCAATAGATTTAATAAATTCTGGGGTTTCACGAAATAAATAAATTTGAGGACTAATTGGTAAGTGATTAATTGCCAACATAATTAAATCCGCATCTAGACCATAGACAACACTTGTCTCTACCTTGGCTAATGGATTGGCACGAATATGATGAAATAATTTATGCTCGCCTTCACCTACATCCGCACTGGTAGAAATGATATAAGAACCTTTAAATCTACCTCCAACTTGATCTCTTGACCGACCGACAATTTCACCTTCAACTTTACCGCCAACCTCGCCTCCAACTTGATCTCCTATTTGACCTCCAACTTGATCTCCTATTTGACCTCCAACCTCGCCTCCAAACCGACCGCCTGACCGACCGCCACTAGCGGAATTGCTGCCGTAATATTCAATAATCCCCGCATTTAATTCTTTCATAAATTCAGTGCCAGGCGTGATCGCAGCAGTATTCCACGACGATTCCGTTTTTCCAAATACTTTTTTTGTCATTTCATTTTGAAAATGTGATTTATAACGACGAATGCGTTGTTGTTCTAATTTGGCAACAGGAGCTACCCCATCAAATGCAATAAATACCAATTTACTAGGATTAATAGTTTGGACATAATTTTCAATCTTTTCAATAACATCACTAATGATCATTTTATTAGTGCTGTTTTTATCAATCATACTATGAATCACGTCATAAATAATAGAATTACAATCCATATATAAATTATGAACAGGAATAACTGAAGGCGCATATTTTTTGATGATAGCAATGTGATTTTTTACGATATATGAAAAATAACTTGGGATACCCATTGTAATATATAAAATGGGAAAATAGGTTTAATATGTTATAATTATATATATAGGTATTAAAGATGAATCAAGCACTAGTTGAAAAAAAAATACAATTTTTTCACGATGTTATTCAAAAAATAATATTAAATGTTCAAAGAAATAAAAAGCTAGATATTTTAGGAATAAGTGATGTAAATGCATGTATTAGTGTAGTAAATACCATAAGCATAAAGTTAAAAGAGAATACTGATAATATGACCAAATTTACGAATGAAATTATAATTAATAATTTACAAACTATAAATAATGAATTAGTCAATACGATCAAAATATATGGTATAGATTCTCTTGAAGATTTATTGACGATTTGTTTTGGTAATATTAGTTCAATAATTCAAGAAGAAGCAGATATTTCAAAATTCGAACTTTTAAAGAAATATTTTCATCCAACTAGTTATAAAATTATTGTTAAAAAAGAAGATGATGTAAAAACACACGATAAACCCGATAAAAAAGATAAAAAGAATAAAAAATCGTCATTAGATGAATTTATGAATGATAAAATAAAAAATCTAGATTGCACTATTTTTACAGAAAAGAATTTTCATATGAAGGTATATGGTATTAAATTATATATATATCATTCTAGTTTTAATAAAAATATAGTGGTTACTGGACTATTGGATGATATTATTCTTAATTTTATAAATAACAATGCTTTTATTAATACAAAAAATCAACAGATCAAAGATAATTTGCCAATAGATGAGAATTTTCATAATGAACCTTTTCAAAATTATTTATCATCTTTATCATTGAAAGAGCATCTAGTTTCTAGTTATTCTGAAATATATAATAATTATATAGGTATAGTAACTCAATATAAATTATTAAAACAAAAATCATTAGCACATATTTCTAAAGAATTTATTACTATAGATTTATATGCTAAGAGAAATATGCTTATATTATTATTAATTCATTCATTTCAATATGATAATAAATATATATCTTATTTACTTTATGATATTTTATCTAATGATTTGACTAGTGCACCTGGAACCACACCTCTTGATACAAAAGACCAAATTATATTATATGATAGTTTTCCTTATTCAATAAAACAATATTTTAAAGATGCAATGAAACAAATTATTCAATATACTGCGGAGTTATCTAATTTTGATATTAATAAGATACCATTAGAGCAGCAAATTTGTCTTTTAAAAACGCCTGATTCAGTGAAAGAAAAGGCGATGACAAAATTAAAAGAAGTGAAAGCCAAATCGGAAGATTCGGGATCAAAAGCGCGACAATATTTGGATGGACTTTTGAAAATCCCATTTCAAATTTATATTAAAGAACCAATAATGAATGTAATGAATGAAAATAGAGAATCATTTATTCAATTAGTAAAGTCGGGGCCAAATAATAATATCTCCATTCCTATCCCAATTAAAGAAAAATATACTACCCTAGAAATTATCAAATACTGTAAACAAATGAAACCAGATTTGAATACTTATGATAAATCAACATTACTCCAACTTATTAGCAAAATGAATGAATATATTAAACAGAATATTAAAGGAAACAACTTAAAGACGCACGTTAAGAAGATAACCAATGTTGCTAGTAAAAATAAAACAGAACTAATGCAAATTATTGCAGCGAATAATGAAGTATTTGAAGAAGTGCATTCAAATAAAACAGTAAAAATGATCGAAAACAATTTTCAAACAATTACTGACTACATTAAAGGAGTAAAATCTACTTTAGATGAAGCAGTTCACGGTCACGATAATGCAAAACAACAAATAGAATGTATTATTGCACAATGGATAACTGGCGAACAAGATGGACACTGTTTTGGGTTTGAAGGTGCTCAAGGATTGGGTAAAACAAGTATGGCCAAGCGAGGATTAGCAAATTGTTTAAAAAATAGTGAAGGAAATAGTCGTCCTTTTGCATTTATTCAAATGGGGGGTGATAGTAATGGATCAACCTTACACGGTCATAATTATACCTATGTTGGATCTACATGGGGCAGCATAGTTCAAATTTTAATGGATAAAAAATGTATGAATCCAATTATTTTTATTGATGAAATAGATAAAATAAGTCGAACAGAACACGGAAGAGAGATCATCGGTATTTTAACACATTTATTAGATCCAACACAAAATGATTCATTTCAAGATAAATATTTTAATGGTATTGATTTAGATCTTTCAAAAGCTTTGTTTGTTCTCTCTTATAATGATGTTACATTACTAGATAAAACAATGTTGGATAGAATACATCGTATCAAATTTAATAATTTAACATTAGAAGAAAAATTGGTGATCTCAAAAACACATATATTACCAGAAATTTATAAGAAAATGGGTCTAGAAAATATGATACATTTTAATGATACTGTATTGTCAATGATTATTGAAGAGTATACTAGTGAACCTGGTGTAAGAAAACTGAAAGAAATATTATATGAAATAGTAGGTGAAATTAATATAGATATATTAAAAAATAAAAATTATGAATATGATTTTTTAATACAGATCACAGAGGATAATGTAAAACATAAATATTTTAAAGATAAGCACGAAGTAATACATAAAAAAGTGCATACTGAAAATATGGTGGGTATAGCTAATGGAATGTGGGCTAATTCAATGGGACAAGGAGGCGTGATTCCAATACAAACCAAATTTTATCCGGCCCAAAAGTTTTTAGATATAAAATTAACAGGAATGCAAGGAGATGTTATGAAAGAATCAATGAATGTAGCACTTACTTTAGCGTGGAATTTAACAGATTCAAAAATTCAAGAAGAATTAATTGTCAAGTATAATACTTTAGCACAACAATATGGAGTGCATATTAATACACCAGAAGCATCAGTTAATAAAGATGGGCCTTCGGCGGGGGGATGTATTACGACAACAATATATAGTTTATTGAATAATAAAAAGATTAAATGCAATTTTGCACAAACAGGAGAGATATCTTTAAATGGAAAAATAACCGCTATAGGAGGGTTAGATTTGAAAATACTTGGTTCTATTAAATCAGGTATAACTGATTTCATTTATCCAGAAGAAAATAAAAAGGATTTCAATAAATTTTATGAAAAATATAAAGATAATAAACTGTTGATAGATATTCATTTTTTCCAAGTCAATCATATTAGTGAAGTATTTGAAATCATTTTTGAATAATTATAATAATTTATTATATAAAATGTCACAACAACAAACATCACAAACACCACAATTAGAGGAGTTATATGATATATTTACTGAAGCATTTATTGACAATAGTTCAGTAATAATAGTAGTATTATTTACGAGTTTAACATTTATATATCAAAATTTTACAGGAATAGTATATTTGGGGTTTTTATTAGCAGCAATGGTTATTAGAGGACTGTTTATATGGGGATTTGGTATAGTCCAACCTCAACTTCAACTTCAATCCCCAATGTGTATTCACCCATATGGATTTAATGTAGGATTTAGTACATTTGTATTTATGTTTACATTTTGTTATGCATTTATACCAATGTTTGTGTATAATGATATAAATATTCCATTATTAATTATATATATTATCTATTTTGTAATGGATCTAGGGTTTAAAACAAATAAATATAATAAGGACTGTAATAATTTATATTGGCAACTTATTGAAAATTTTATAGGAGGGGCTATTATAGGAGCTACGTTTTCTACATCTATGTTAACATATTCATCAGCATTTTTATTTTTTAATGAGTTATCTACATCAAAAGAAATGTGTTCGGTTAAAAAAGAACAGGCATTTAAATGTAAAGTAAATAAATAAACTAAATAAAAAACCGAATATTAAGCATCATCCATTTTTTAAAATCATTAACTAATAATTTTCGTTGAAATGAATCTGCTAGTAATTTCATATTACCTTTTGTTTTAAAATGTGCTATAAAATGATTGTATTTTTCTACACTATTATTGGATTTATATTTTTCTAAATCATTCACATGATACATTGGTTTATTTTTTCGTTTATTTACCATATTATGAAAAATATACATTGTATTTCTTAGATCTTCTTTTGTTTTTATAGTTGACATATTTACTCTTGATAAAAATTGTGTAGCATGTTGCGCACAATCTGGACAAGGTAAATTATTACAAATACGTTTAATATAATTGAATAATTGAAGACCTATAGTATTAAATCCATCATCAGTTAATTTTGCAATTAATGTATGGAATAATATCCAAGTAGGTGGTCCCCAAACATTTGTTGACATTTTAATATATAAAATATAATAAATATAAAGATTTTCTTTAATTCATTATATATGGTGAAATATATTATTGAAGGTAATATTGATTTTTATGAAGAATTATATAAATCAATTGGCCAAGAACCAAAAGAACCGAAAGAATCGAAAGAAATAAAAGAAGGAATTGAACAAAGTAATGAAGATACTCAGGAATTAAATTTATGTTTAATTAGTAATATGCAATTAACAGAGAATTTTGTTAAAATGGAATGTGGTCATAAGTTTAATTATATTCCTTTATATAATGATATTTTGAATCATAAAAAAAAATTCAATATTATGGAACATCAAGCATTAAAAAATATAGAAATTCGTTGTCCATATTGCCGTAAAGTGCAGCAAGAATTATTACCATATCATAAATATCCTGGTGTAAAAGAAGTGCACGGTGTGAATTATTTTGATCCAAATATTATAATAAAAAATCAGTGTGCATGTTGTGCTCATACTAATATGAAATTTATTACAGGTAAATGTGAATATGAAATGATGGAAGAAGGCGAAGAATGTCCAAATACATCTGTGCTATTATTAGATCAAAATAAAAAGTATTATTGTTTATATCATAAATATAAGATGAATAATGAATTGGCAAAAAAACTACACCTAGATAAGATGGCATTTAAGAAGAAACAAATAGAAGAAGAAAAACAAAAGAAAATATATGAAAAAATGAAGGCGAAGAATGATGCTAAACAAGCAAAAGACAAGTTAAAAGAAATAAATAAAAAGGCAAAAGAAGATGCAAAAGCTATAAAAATAAAAAAAGTAAATAAAACTGAAAATGTAGTTTTGTCAATAATGTGTTGCACGCAAATCCTAAAAAAAGGAGGAACATGCAAACAAAAACAACATACCGAAACTCTTTGTTTAAGACATTATAATTTACAAAAAGGTACAATTGAACAGGTTTAATTGTTTGATGTGGATTTTTAGACATATTACATATTTTTTTTGGTAAATCTTCAAAGGTGTTTTGAAAAAAATTGAAATGAATATTAGAAATAAATAAATAAGTATTGAATAATAATGTCAGAAATAACAATAACTGTTGAATTATTAGCGTATGTGCGAGTAAATGAATGGGAAGGATTAACATGTACCGTATTGGATGATCCAAGATTTCAATTAGACCCCAAAATAATGGAGGAACGAAAATATGAAAAAATGGTAACCGAAGAAATACAATTTAGATATGAAAAAAAAACATGGATTCAATTAACAAATGAAACTATAGATGGGTTTAATGAATTTAAAAATGATACTGTATTACATTATTTAAATAGTTTTCTACCACCAGATACAATTCCAGCAAATACAATAAAAAATATAGAGAACCAAATAGTTTGTACAACTTGTGTTTATGTGACGATTATTCCAGAAATTGATTAAAACCAAAATAATATAAACAATATAAATATACTAATATATGAAAGTATGGAAATATAAAAATATAAAATATGTATGCAAAATAAAAAATTAAATAATAGTAATTGGTATGAGAAACAAGAACGACCATTATGTTTTCAAATTTCGTCTTTCACATCTTCAAATAAAAACAAGCAAGATGGAAAAGTAAGACCATCGTAGGTGAAATTCCTACTATTGATTTTACATTTTTCCTTATTTTTTTGCCTAGTAAAATGGGCGTTTGAAATGATAAAAGGTGTAAAATGATTTAAATAATGCTCAGTATAATTATTAATGCTAGTGAACTATTTAATACCATTTACTAAACAAAAATTAATAAAAGAAAAATTATTAATTTTTGAAAATATATATGCATTATTTTTTATAGGTTATATACTATATTCAATATATGATTGGATAACTACATCAAGAACAGTATCATTATATAATGCATCAGTATACTTAAAAATATATTTAATAACTGATTTATTATTATGTTCACAAGAATTAATATTGCATCATATTTGCAGTATTATATTAATTCAAACTGGTATTAATATATTTTGTGTAAATCCTATATTACATTACTATATTGTAATAATATATGGCACTGAATTAAGTACATTATTTTTAATATTTCATATATTATTTGAACAATGTCATATTACAAATAAATTAACTCATGTAAATGATTTATTATTTATTATTACTTTTGTATATACAAGAATATACTTATATTCAAAATATATAATATTTGATAAACAAATATATGATTTATTATATGAAAAGGCACCATATTTATATTATAATATTATTTGTATATGTTTTTATATATTATATATTTTAAATTTATATTGGTTCTTCATAATCATAAAAAAACTAGTAAAACCATTGACCAAATTATCTAGTTACTATTGCGAAAAAGCATTAAAATATACATATGGTCTCTCTTTATTTGGATCAATTTATTTATATAGACCATATCAAAATATACCTTTTACTGCAGATATAGTTGGACAATTATTATTATGTATTAGTTCTTATAATTATCATTATGCTTTAGAATTAGAATTAGCCAACGGGATTCCAGAATATAACATAAATACATTAAATGATCATATCATTTGGAAATATTTAACTGATGTTATATGTATTCATATACGCAGTGCAGTGTGTGTATTAGTTCATACAAATATATTTGGACATCAGTTAACTAATTTAAATGTGTTTTATATGATTATATCATTTTTACTACATTATGTATCATTACATTATCATATAACATTTATAACAGATCTAAAAAATAAAAAAGATACATATGTAGATGATCATAATAGTTATAAACAACACATAATTAATAATTTATTTGGATTACCCATATTAGTAGATACATTAATATGCATGACAAATACGAATTTTTATATTAGAACAAACTTATTAGTAATAACATGTTTAATATTTATATATAGTTATATTAGACCTTTATATAATATGACGCATTTAGGTCTACATATTTTATTAGGATTTCAAACATTGGTATTATGTCAATCAAATATTGTAGCAAATATGTAAAGGTAATAAAAAGAGAATAAGTAGAATAAAAGAGAGAATAATAAATAGTAATAAATAGTAATAAATGAATATAAAAATATATCTATATTCATTTATAAATGGAAACCAAACAAGAATTAGTAAATAATATAAAAGAATGGATTAAATTAGATACTGAAATTAGTAAACTTAATATAGAAATAAAAGAGAAAAAGAATAAAAAGAAAAAATTATCTGTTGATTTAGTTGAAGTTATGAAGAAAAATGATTTAGATTCTTTTGATATCAATGGAGGATCTATATTATATAAAAAGAATGTCACAAAAAAACCAATTACTGCAAAAACATTGACTCAATTATTACATCAGTTTTATCCAGCAAATGCTGCAAATAAAGCAGACGAATTAACAAAATTTATATTAGAAAATCGCGAAGAAACGACAAAAGAAACTATATTAAGAAAAATGAATAAATAGGAGATAAGTATTTAAACAATACCGAAATAATAATATAATGAACACTGATTTATTATGTATTGATATTGATCAAATAGCAAATGGGAAAATAAATATTGTTCCATATCAGATTAATCAAAGTGGTAAATATCCATTTTTGCAGTATTTTTTATTGAAGTATATTAATAAAGGAGGAGAAGAAGGATCAGGATCAGGATCAGGGGAAGAAGGAAGTGAAAGTGATTATATATCATTTATAAAATTTGAACATAACAATAATGCTGCTATTTTAGAGATATGTGCTACTGCATTAGATATATTATTTCTCTCTTATGAAGAATTAGATCCTAAATATAAATATAAAGGACATCTCTTTTATGAAGGTGAATATTATATGTTTTTTGATTGTTCAGAGTATCAAATTTTAACGCATAATTTAAATAAACAAAATGATATTTGGTTAACACTTGTAGATGAAATTGTTAATTATAAAATGGTTTGTCAATTTAAGATAGATAATAAAGTAAGTTTTTTTTTCTTAAATCATCAAGAATTTATAAAATTAAAACAACCAGACACTACTCCTAGCAGATATTATGAAAGTCCAATAGTTGCTTATGCAGGTTGCACTTTTAAAAAGAGAGAATTTATATCTATATTTGGACAAATTCCGGCAAATGATGGACTATATTATTTTACACAATTTGAGAATGTATATATTGATAGAACTAGTAAACGTAGTGGAATCATTCGGTTTGCTATTTTTCACGGTAATATGAAAGTATTAATGGATGAAACTAAGAATATTTTAGATGAAGAAGATGAAGAGGAAGAGATTGATTGGACTATTTATGATAGTGTATATTTAGACAAAAATTGGATAATTAAAAATTATAATCAACAAACTATTTTAACTTCGCATTTAAGGGAGAATGATAAATTATATATTATTTAATGTTATATATGGCATTCTCTTTTAATGATCCAATTGTTCAACTAGGATTGTTTATTTGTGCATATATTATTGTAACTGGTGTGTGTAGTTATTTTGGATATAGTTCAGATCAATATGGTATATATATTGCATTTACAGCATTTATGTTATCATTTGTAATGATATTACCAGACCCAATTAAATTTGGAGATACAGTTAATACGATTGCATCTTTTGCTGGTGTTATACCTGGTTCTACAACTGTTGGAATAAGTCCTGCTGCTGCTAGTGTTACACATGTTCCTAGTGTGAATACACCTGTTGATAGAAATTCTTCTGCTGCTGTAAATGGTTTTGGTATTGCTTCTACTAAATTAGTAACGGATGTTGCAGAAGTTTTTATTGAATTAATAAATAGTTTACCTCCATTTTCTTCATTACATACAACTGTTGGAAGAACTTCTGCTGAAGCTGCTGCTGCTACTACTAATATTTTATCAAATTTTACAAATACAGATACAAATACAACTGTAACTAATGCGGTTGAATTATCACCCTCTTCCACTAAAGCTGGTAAGCAATATAATACCACCCTATCGGTAATAGATGATTCTAATTCCACAGTTAATGTGGCTAAAGTATCATCCCAAGCTCTTGCACTTTCAACGGGTAGTCTAAATAATCAAAATACCACTTCTACTGCTAAAGCAACACCTCAATCTTTTGAGTTGTCGTCATATGTATCGAATCAACAAGGAAATCAAAAAATAAAGTCTTTAAGTCCATTTAACAATTAATTAATAAAATTGAACTAAAGATATAACAATATGAAATGATATAAAGAACCAAATGGTAGAACGTCGCATCAACAAATCAATAGAAAATTATCTGACAGATTTTAAAGATAATATTCGTCAAAAGACAATTGAATTAGGGATTAAAAGTGATGAACTAATTCAATATATATACGATTATGATAGATTGAGTTTAGATAAAGAAGAATTTATTAAAAGAAAACGAGTAAAAAATATCGTGCCATTCTTTGATCGTTGCTGTGCAAAAAGGGCTTGTGCGGAACAATGTACGCGAAAAAAGAAGGCAGGGTGTGAATATTGCGGAACTCATATGAAAGGCACACCTCATGGTATTATTGATGATCAAGTAGTTGGGGCCTCAGGCGAAGAAACAAAACAAACAACACAGAAGATTGAAGTTTGGGCGCAAGATATACTAGGAATCATTTATTATGTAGATAAAAATTATAATGTATATCAAGCAGAAGATATTGTTGGTAACCGACCTAATCCAAAGATTATTGCCAAATATGTGAGGCACGGTGAAGTGTATTCAATACCTGAGTTTGGAATCTAATCCACTTTTAAGAAAAGTGGAGCAAAATAGCAATTCAATTTAATGTAAATATTTTTATATTAAATTATTGAAAAACTTAACTTCTCCAGTATAACCCATTCAGGTGACCGCCTCTAGCGCAATTGCTAGGGAAATAACCATTTATCCACTGTCGTCCTCACACAAAACATACGATGAATAATTATTCCTAAAATAAGAAACAATATCAAAGTAATCCAAAAAGGTGTTCTTAATAATAAAGAGAGAAGGTAGGCAGCGATAGCGGCGACCCCAAAGTCAAGCACAGATACACATCCAATTTTGTAAGAATGAATTCCTGTACCTAGCTTTCCAAATGCATCCTTATATTTACATAGCCCGAACGCCATACTTTTTACTGTTATTTTTATTTTTTGATCTTCTCTCTTTTCTTTTATTTCTCTCTTTTTTATCTATTTCTTTCTTTTGTTGTTTTCTAGTTTTTCCTTTACTTCGATTACCTTTTTTAGTTATGCCTCTAGATCTTTGTTTTTTACCTATTTGCTCTATTATAAACGGAAATAAATCATTAAATCTATAACTGATATGTGTATAATCTACAGTACATTGTCTTCTATGATTTTCTAAATCACTACATTGAACAGCATAATCAAACATTTTACAAATATATGCACCAAATAATATATATTTTACATACAACCCTAACATATTAATAATTGTACCAAATGGTATTAATAAAAAAGGCATTATATGATTGTGCTCATCACAAATAAACTGAATATTGTTTGAATAGTTGCCTTCTATATTTGGTAATCTACATAATGTAGCATTTAAATAATATAATTCAATATTATTAGTGTGTGATTCGTCTATTGTTATGTTTCTGTGTAATGTAATACAATGAATTTGTCCATTAACTCCAATAATTCTTTCAAATTCATAATCATATTTACCACCATTAACTGGTAAATCTGAATCAACTGTATATTGTTGTTGAAATATATTAGAATACCTTGTAAGTACTGTAGGATCTAATTCTTCTCCACATTTTGCTTCATTATACAAGTCTATAAATGGGCGTTCTTGAATAATCCGGTTATTATCATCTACTATTGTTTTATATGATTTTGATAATGTTTTACTTAATATAAATAAAGTATCATCTCCATCTTTATTTAATGCCTCATGAGGTAACAATTCATGTTTTTTAATTAAATTTCTATTTTGTGTATTAATATCCATACCATTAGGATCTATATCAGTTATTGACGGTATTGTTTCAAATCTTGCATTTATAAAAAATTGTAATGTTAAATGAATAAATGTAGTTTGAATATAATCATAATTAAATTGTTCAGGATCACCTTTATACATTCTATCAGGAATGTCTTCAACTGACGAACATAATCTCCAAAAACCTAACTCGCTATTTGATCTATATACCCAAAAATCAGCTAATGGTTTCTTAGTAACAAATAAAGTGCCAAATGATTGAATACGAACTACAATATATCCATTTGATAATGTAGTTTTTTCAATTAATTTGAATTTAATTGTATCTATAGTTATTTCCATATATTACTCGTATTTTATTTATTTTGATCTTCTAATAAGATATAATAAATGAAATACTTAGGAGGCAAACAAAGATTAGGAAAACATTTAGCGCCGTTTTTAAAAATGTTAATCAAGAAACTACCTAAATGTGCTGGATATATGGAACCTTTTTGTGGATCTTGTGGGGTATTAAAAAATATGACAGATTTATTTCCTCTAATCAGCAAAATTGTAGCCAATGATTATCATCCAGATCTAATTCAAATGTGGAAAGAAGTTCAAGCAGGAACATTTGTATATCCGTCAAGTATTTCAGAAGAGGAATATTTGGCAGCTAAAGCATTATCTAGTCCAAGTGCGCATAAATCCTTTGTTGGATTTGGAATGTCATTTGGAGGTCGTTTTTTTGGCGCTTATGCTCACAAATATATCAACGCTAAAAAAGAAGATTTTTGTAAAGAAATGGTAAATAGTTTAAATCGCACTGCGCCCTTAATTAAGGACGTTGAATTTACAAATATGGATTATCGGGATTTTGTTACTGAGGAGACGGAAAATATGTTTATTTATTGTGATCCTCCTTATGCCTATATAAAATATCCAATTAAATATCGTCGTGATGTCAAACATTATGATACTTTTGATGTGCCGTTATTTTGGGAAAATGTGCGTAAATGGTCTAAGAAAAATGTAGTTGTAGTTTCTGAAGTAGTTGCACCGCCCGATTTTAAAGAAATCTGGAATATGGATCGTTATAGAAGTGCATGTCAAAGTGCAAAAACTGGAAAAAAGAATGTGGCAGAGGATGATGATTTTATTACATCTGAGAAACTATTTATTTGGAATGAATCTACTTTTGAATTTTAAAGAAGATAGAAGATAGAAGATAGAAATTATATTATTGTTATAATATAGTATGAGTAGTAGTAGAATTAGTAGAAGAATTAGTAGTAAAAGTAATATTAGTAGAAGTAGTAGTAGTAGAAACACGATTGGTAAACATCCAAAACAAATAACAATCAAACCAAACATTATACCACTCGAAATGATAAATGAAGAACCAGTTGTAAAAATACCTAAAAGGTATAAAACAGTAGAAGATTGTGGAAAAGATGCTGCCGATGATAAATTATTATTTTGCGTTTTAAAACATTATGAGCTTGAAACAATAGAACTTAAACCAGCATTCGTTATAGATGAAGTTGTAAACTTAACGTATAATCTAGAATTATTAAAAGGAATTACTTATCTCAATAGGTTAATGTTAAATACCGATCAAATAAGTGTTGATGATAGTGTTGATGATAATATTGATATCTATACTATTCCAATACTATTAGTTTGCACTACAAATCAAAGAGAAAACCACTCTACATTATTAATATTATATAATCACAACATATATAGTTTTGGACTATCTAATCATATAATTAAACAAAAATATTATGGAAGAGTAGTTTTACCTGATGGCAATCTTAAAATTCAAAGAGAAAATAAAGTTAAAATAATAGTACCTTTTTTTGATTGTATTTCTTCAAAATATTTAACATATATAAATGAGCATTTGTTACGGTTTAGTCCAAGCGATCCAAGAGAGCCAGCTATATCTATTCTATTAGATATACCATATTATCGATATAATTCTATATTTAATCTAATATCATGGGGATCCCAAAATTGTTCAACTTTTGCAACAATAGGTATTCCTACTTCAACTTCTAGATTTGCAACTTTTTCAAGACCTGAAAGTATTAAAAGTTATTTATGTATTTTTGATATATCTGGTTGGACCAATATATTACAATCAAAACACATACCTTTTATTGAATTAAATGTTATGAATGAAAAATTACTATTTTACAAAAGGTTTGGTATTGGAATTATAAAAAAAACTAATAATATAAAACGAAGAAATACAATAAAACTTGAAAAAGAGAGAAGATTAAGAAGAAGAAGGAGACAAAAATCACAAAAAAATAAAAAAGAGTTAGTTAATTAAATTACAATTGTTATTACAAATTAAATGTAGAGATCCATTTCCCATCAACTTCACATTCGCATTCCTTCCATCCATTTGCTGATTTAACTCTATCTGTTCTATCTATACTATAATGCTTTTCGGCAAATCCACTTATTGAGTTATATGTAATACCATTATGAACAATTCCTTTCCCTTCTTCAAATATTCCTATCCAAGTTTTATTGATACCAATCGTATGGCGAATACGTTGTCCGGGTTTAAAACATACGCTCATACGCTCATACCCTTTAACTTTAGTTTGTTTTATTACCTGTGTTGGTTCTTCTTTTTTCAAAGTCAATAAGATCTTGGCTACTGTTTCTTCTTCTTCTGTTAATTTAAATGCCATTGCGTGTTCTTGTAAAATTTGGTTTATATGTAAAATTTTGCTTTCAAGTTCTTCTGGAACTTGTATCAAATGTCTTGAAGTTTGTATTTGATTATTACAACGAGCACATAATAAATATAATTCATTTATGCTTTGACTTTCTTTTCTACAACGCGGTTTAATGTGTCCCCATTGTAACTTTATATATGATAATTCAACATATTTTCCATCTTTTTTGTTTTTTGTGTTCGTTTTTGTAAAATTCTCTTTTGATTCATTCCAACAATATTTACCTTTAATATTTTTTCCAAATGCACAAGTATTATTTTGTGTTTTAAGTATTTCTCTAACTATTTGTATCCTTTCATTTTTATTTTTTGTTATACCCATTTTTTTTAAATGATGATGTAATCTAATTTGTAATCTTTCAATTTCTTCAGGAGGACAATCTTTCCAATTATTGTCATTTCTATAATGTGGAGGATTATATTTACCTACCAAGTTTTTATCAAAACTGTGTTGAATTTCAGTGCAGAAATTTGAATTCATTTTATTTATTCGTTAGTTCGTCGTTCGTAAAGGTTTTGCAATTAAATACTTACAATAAGTTTTTAAAAAAAGTGATTCAATTTTTTAAAAAAAACTTGATGAAAACTTAATCCATCAATCGCATTTTAGAAAAAACCATTCCGATCATTATTAAAACCATACCAGCGTAATCATCAATAGTTGTAGGAATTTTTAACCAAAAATTATTTGTAACAATTTGTCCAAGAAAATCAAAAACGAATGAAGACAAATTTAATTGTGCAGGATTCAAAAAAGTATTACCAATACGCTGTGCTGGAACTAAAAATAACCATTCAGTTGTTGCCCAAAATTCACTAACAAAAAGTTTTTCATATATTGATGCTCCAGGTTTTAGCGTAGTTTGCATAAATAATGCTAAATCCATACAACCAACAATAAGAATATTTAGAAATATCCAATATAACACGGTAAATACAAAATTTGTTTTCATAAATATATAATATGGATATATAATATATTAATGCTTGATTTAAATACTTCTAAACCATTGCAATATTTTGTATATTTATCGCTCTTTGTAATAGGTCAAAGTTTATCCATGTGGGGTCAATATGTGACATTGCCTTATAAAAATTTGACTTATTTTCAAGGATTAAGAATGGCAATACCTTTTGCATGGGCCGACTGGTTTTTTATGACATTTGCAATTGATATTGGACATAAATATAAATTGGCAACACCAACACAAGATACATTTTTATTAATCATTTTGCAATTTACTTTAGTTTTATTGATCAATCAGTTTTACTTGAAACAAAAAATATATAGAAGTGACATTATTGCATTTTTAATATTGCTTGTAGGTTATTTTGTAAGTTTTTTCCATTTACTTTCTCTTGCATTAGGAAGGAAAGTAGAAGTACATACAGATGTCTCTCCAAAAGAAGCAGGAAAAGTTACTAAGGAAGAACAACCAGAAAAATCAAGTAAAAAATCTAAACGTTACAATTCAACAAAAGTGAAAAAGGAAAAGAAAAATAAGGATAAAGAACAAAAATCTACATGTAAATAAAGAGAGAACACAATTAAGTTTAATTAAGAATACATAAGTCTTAATTAAATGCCGCGCCTATCTACGCCTACGAAGTATGCTACTAGCGACCGCCTCTAGCGACCGCCTCTAGCGCAATTGCAAAAAGCGTCAAGTTGTCAAAAAAAAATTGAAATAAAAAGGAAAAAAGAGAATAAAAGTAATAAAACAAAAGTAATTAATAATGAATAACGAAATGATGAGTCAATCATTAGAGAGAGAAATGAT
>Ga0114970_10001463_pt1 | contig 17681 bp, 11 predicted proteins | sample M_140205_XF_Meta_FD_87030 | JGI IMG/M metagenome (GOLD analysis project Ga0114970, IMG submission 87030) | Freshwater microbial communities from Lake Montjoie, Canada to study carbon cycling - M_140205_XF_MetaG | ecosystem: Environmental > Aquatic > Freshwater > Lake | place: Lake Montjoie... | reverse complement strand
AGCCGACCAGTGGCTCCCCCTCAAGCCCGGGTCAGAGGCCCAATTTTTAGCAGCCGTGGGCAGAATTTTGCTGGATCTGAATTTAGCCCCCAAGGCCTCTTCCGTCCCCGCAGGCGTCCTGGCGGCCTTCCGCGGCTTCGACCTGGCCGCGCTGATTGCTGCCACCGGCATTGAAGAGCGACGTCTGCGACAGGCCGTTGAGCAATTAGGGCGGTCTGAAGGGCCGCTCGTGCTGGCCGGAGCGTCGTCGATTCACACCAACTCAGTGGACGCGATCATCGCTTCACACTACGTAAATATGATGCTCGGTAACATCGGGGCCCCCGGCGGCATTTTGCCACCCGCGAAGGCGGCTATTGAGCCCCTGACGAATCCTCGTTTTGCTGAGGCACTAAGCCAGGCCCGTGCCATCATCCTCGACGAGGCCAACCCGCTTTACACAGCACCGAAATCGGCTCACATCAAAGAAGCGCTGACTAAAGCCGGCTTTGTTCTGAGCTTCGCCACCACCCTTGATGACTCAGCCGCCTGGGCGGATTTGATCCTCCCGGCCCACCATTCGCTCGAAGGAGAACTGGCAGTCGCCCCGTCCACCGCTTCCCGCGTTTCCCTCGCGGTCGGTGGCGCTTTTGTCCAGCCGCTCTACGAGACACAGGCAGTTCCCGCTACCCTCGCCGCCCTCGCTGCGGGAATGAACGTCACCTTCCAGCCAGCCACCGCCAAAGAAATAGCGGAACCCCTGCTGCCGAAAGATCTACCCTGGGAAACAGTGGTCCGCGAAGGTGGATTCCATGCGGACCCCGGGTTGCCGAGTGTGCCGGCCCCCAAATCAAAGCCGGCCGCCAAAGCCGTGTCCTCCCCTGCAACGTTCAGCGTGAACCCCGCAAAGTTCGAAGGGGATGGCCCCTTCCTGCTGCAACCGTATCTGTCGCCCCAGCTTCATGACGGTTCGTTGTCCAACCTTCCCTGGCTTCAGGAATGTCCCGACCCCGCCTCCAGTGCCGTCTGGTCTTTGCCTGTCGAAATCGACCCGGTTACCGCTCAAAAGCTGGGCATCGCCTCGGGAGACAATGTGAAGCTCGAATCCGCCACTGGCTCGATTACCGTACCCGCTTACATCCACCCCGGAGCAGTCCCCGGCGTTTTGTCCATGGCGCTGGGCGGGGGACACCAGCATTTTGGCCGCTACGCCTCCGGGCGTGGTGCGAATCCCCTGGAGATTCTGGCGCTCGCCCACGAACCCGCCACGGGCGATCTTGCCACCGGCGCAACGCGCGTTCGCCTCACCCGGATCGGCCCGGGCAAAGACCTGATTCAGTACTCCGCAGAAGACAAGGAAGAGAGACCCCATGCCCACCGGTAAAGAAACCCATACCGATCAAGCGAAACCACACCGCTGGGGTATGGTCATTGACCTGGACCGCTGTACCGGGTGCGAGGCCTGCGTGGTCGCCTGCCATGCCGAGAACAACATAGCCGTCTCGAACCCGGAGGAAGCGGCGCGTGGCCGCGTCAATCACTGGCTTCGCGTGGACCGCTACTACGAGGGCCAGTTCCCGGACGTGAAGGTGAAATACCGACCCGTCCTCTGCCAGCATTGCGACGAAGCGCCCTGTGAGCCGGTTTGCCCGGTGAACGCAACGTATCACAATCCGGAAGGCCTCAACGTTCAGGTCTACAACCGCTGCGTTGGCACGTTCTACTGTGCCAATAACTGCCCGTACACTGTCCGGTCTTTCAACTGGTTCGACCCCCAGTGGCCGGAACCGATGCAACTCCAGCACAATCCGGATGTTTCTCTCCGCCCCGGCGGCGTGATGGAAAAATGCACCTTCTGCATCCAGCGCATTAAGCGTGTGGAAGAGAGTGCCGACGCGGGTTCACGTCCGGTTGCCGATGGCGAAGTGCAACCCGCCTGCGTGCAGTCCTGCCCGGCCGAGGCGATGGTCTTTGGCGACCTGAACGATCCCGACAGCAAGGTTTCGCGCCTTGCGGGTGATGGCCGCGCCACCAAATTGATGGAGGAGCTGGGCACCAAACCTAAGGTCGTCTATCTGGACAGGGCCCGGTAACATATGGCGGAACATCCCGAACTCCTGCCCTACGGCATTATCCGCGAAGACCTGTTCCGGCCTCTTTCGAGAGCCGGCAGTAAGTGGTGGTTCACGGTTACAGTGTGCTTCCTGCTGGTTCTGGCGGGCTTGGCAGCCTGGGGAGTGCAGCTTCGCGACGGCCTGGGGGTTACCGGCCTCAACCGCCCCGTCTTCTGGGGTCTTTACATTGTCGATTTCGTCTTCTGGATCGGCATCTCCCACGCAGGCACCCTGATCTCCGCGATTCTTCGCCTCACCGACGCCGCCTGGCGTAAGCCGGTGACACGTGCCGCCGAAGCCATCACGCTTTTTGCACTCATGATCGGTGGCCTGTTCCCCATCATTCACCTGGGGCGAGCCTGGTTCTTCTACTGGCTCATTCCCTATCCCAACGCCCGCCTCATGTGGCCGAATTTCCGCTCCCCGCTGGTCTGGGATCTGGTCGCTATCCTCACCTATGTCACGGGCAGTGCCATTTATCTCTATCTGCCGCTGATCCCGGATATGGCGCAGCTCGGCGCGCACAATAAGCCCTGGCGCAGGAAGCTGTACACGACGCTCTCGCTTGGCTGGACCGGCAGTGACCGCGAATGGCACGCTCTCGAAATGGCGATGAAGCTGAATGCCGTCATTATTCTGGCCATTGCCATTTCGGTCCACACGGTGGTGGCCTGGGACTTCTCCATGTCCATCGCGCCCACCTGGCACAGCACCATGTTTGGACCGTACTTCGTTGTCGGAGCTATCTTCTCCGGCATCGGCGCGCTCATCATCGTGATGGCAACGCTGCGCCGCACGCTGCATCTCGAGAACTATCTCATCAAGCGCCACTTTGACAACATGTCGAAGCTGATGCTCACCATGAGCCTGCTCTGGTTCTACTTCACTATGTCCGAGCACATCACCATCTGGTACGGTAACGAGCCCAAAGAGATGGGTGTTTTCGGCCAGCGAACGCGCGGCGATTACGCGTTCTGGTTCTGGACCATGGTGGTGGTGAATTTCGTCATCCCGGTAACGCTGCTTGGGATCAAAAAGCTGAGGAGTATTACGACCGCTGTCATCGCGTCATTCGGAGTCCTGATCGGCATGTGGCTGGAACGCTACCTGATTGTGGTCCCCACGCTGGTGACGCCTCGCCTCGCTTCGGCCACCAGCGTCTACTCCCCGAGTTGGGTGGAACTGATGATCACCGTCGCCACGTTTGCCGCTATGATCCTGCTGTATCTGCTGTTCGCCCGGCTTTTCCCGATTATCGCCGTATGGGAATACAAACCCCATTCGCCCGAGGAGGAGGACTGAGCATGTTCCTGATTGCTGAATATCGGTCGAAGGACGCGCTGGTGGAGGCCCTGCTGGCACTAAAGGGGGCCGGGCTCACGGCAGAGGATCTGGCCGTGTTTTCCGAAGAACCCATCGAGTTCCGCAAAGGAATCCTGGACCGGCACTCGAATATGTCCAAAGCCGCAGTTGCCGGAGCTGTCACCCTCGGCACCCTGGCCACCTGGTTTGTTTATTACGCGCAGCATAACTACGAGCTGATCACCGGCGGAATGCCAATTTTTTCTTTCTGGGCGACGGGAATTATCACTTATGAAACAACCATGCTGGGTGCAGTTCTGGCTACTTTCTTCTGGTTTCTGTGGGAGAGCGGTCTGATTCGCAGGCGTGACCCCGAAGCACCCATTCCGGTGATTGGGCCAGCCTCCATGAGCCTTCGCGTGAAATGCGATTCCGCCCGCGCCGATAGCTTTGTGGAGACGCTGCGCAGGACCGGGGCCATTAAGACGGAAAGAAGAGGAAAATGAAGTACGCACTCACACTTTGCCTGCTGTTTCTCGCCGGTTTCGCCCGCACAACTCCGGCCTTTGCCGACCGTCCGAATCCGGCATGGGAAAAGGGTCGCCTCCAGGCGGGTCAGGCCCTGTACCGCAGCAACTGCGTGGTCTGCCACGACGTGGATGAAGCCAAAACGAAGAAATTCGGCCCCAGCTTCCACCAGCTGTTCCGTCGTGAAAAAATGCCCATGTCCGCCATGAAACCGAACCGCGAGTACATTAAGATGCGCACCCGCTTCGGGGGAGCCTTCATGCCTGCTTTCCAGAAGACGCTCTCTGCAGCGCAAATTGAACTGATCGTCGACTACCTCCAGGCTCAGTAGCTTCGCTTGGGCAAGCTCTCCCTGGGCAAGCTCTCCCTGGGCAAGCTGCCCCAGGGCAGAAAACGCAGATTTGCGTGATCCCGCGCATTCCTCTCCGGGCGAGGGGGTTTCGAGGGAGCAGGCTCGTGATTTCGCCGTGGCACTCAACGTGCACATTACATCCCGTCAAGATTGCAGGAGGTAATATGTTCATGACCAACATCAGCCGGGCTCTCTTTTTCGTGGCGGGTACAGTCGTTTTTTACTCTCCCCTGAAGGCTGCAGAGCAAGCCCCGGCAGCCGTCCAGGTGGAACGCGGGCGGCAGTTATTCCACAAGACTTTCAAGAGCTATTCGTGTGCGACATGCCATTCGATTGAGGGCACAGGCACGGCGGTAGGCCCCAACCTGAAGACCCTGGGTTCTGTGGTTGGCCCCAGGGGCCTGTATACAACCATCATGATGTCGGTAACGTGCTACGTACAGGAGTACCAGCTGGCCAACGGCAATACCTTCCGGGGTATTGAAAAGGCGAAGGCGGATGGAACCATGGAAGTTTGGGACCTGACCAAGACACCCGCCGAGCTCCGGAAGTTCAGGGAGAGCGAGGTCACCATGAAGCCCAACACGACATGGAAGCACCCTCCGACCGGAATGGGGCTGGCGGACCAGGAACTGGCCGACATTGTGGCCTACGTCAAGGCCGTGTTTACCGGCACGCCCAAAGAAGTAACCGTCGAAGAGTTGCACTGAGCAACAGACCGCAGTCGAACGAGACCCAAAATGGATCGGCGCTGCCCGATCCGTGGGCGACAGAGCTACGTCAATTACCCCATCTTCGCGCCAGCGTTGGAAAAATTGCCGTGGCTCTGTCACCTTTTGCCCGGCTCACTCGATTCCGGCTCACACTCAATATCCAATGGGCTATCGTAAGAGGCGATGGAATTGGTTGCCAAAAGTTCAGTTGACGTGGAACGCTTCTACCTGGGTTGCCTGGCCCATGCCTCCTACATGCTCGGGTCCGGCGGCGTGGCAGTCGTTATTGACCCTCAGCGTGACGTGGATATTTACCTGTCCGCAGCCGCAGACAAGGGCTGGAAGATCGGGCATATCATCGAGACTCACGTCCATGCCGACTTCGTCTCCGGGCACCACGAACTGGCCGAACGAACCGGCGCAAAGATTTACCTGGGCCCGGACTCCGGCGCAAAGTTCCCTCACATAGTCGTCACGGACGGCGATGAACTTCATTTCGGGGCCTGCCACCTTCGCTTCTTTCATACGCCCGGCCATACGCTGGAGAGCATCTGTATCCTGATGACCGATGAGGGCCTGCTCGGCGGGGCAAAACCAGAGCGGCCCGGCATCCTGTTCACCGGAGATACGCTCTTTGTGGGCGACGTCGGCAGACCAGACCTCTCCCCCACGCACACCCCGCAGCAGCTGGCCGCTCTTTTGTACCAGAGCCTCCACGAAAAGATATTGCGCCTGCCCGATGCCACGGAGATTTACCCGGCGCACGGTGCAGGTTCGTTATGCGGCAGGCAGATGAGCGCAGAAAGCTCTTCCACCCTCGGCCAGCAAAAGATTTCGAACTACGCGCTGCTGGCCCCTGACAGCGACCAGTTCGTCCACCTGCTGACCGACAACCTGTCGGTGGCACCGGAATACTTCGCGCAGGAAGTGGACCTGAACCGAAAAGGGGCGGCGCCCATTTCGCAACTCCCGGTGTTGAAGTGTTTCTCCGCAAGTGAAGTTCTGCGGCTCCAACAGGCAGGAACGGTAGTGGTGGATACGCGCTCCGCCTCAGAATTTGCCGCCGCCCATGTGCCGGGGTCGGTCCACATCGCACTTACCGGACAATACGCTTCCTGGGCAGCCAGAATCCTCGGCCTCAACACGCAATTGATCATCGTTGGAGAAGACCTGGAACACATCCGCGAATCGCAATTGCGGCTGGCACGGGTCGGCCTGGAAGGCGTGGCCGGCTACCTGGAGGATGGCGTCTCCGGCTGGGTCCGCGGCGGGCTGCAATTGGAATCCATTCCCCAAATCACCGCTCCAGACCTGGCTGAGTTCCGACGGCAGGAACCTGATGGCGTCACTGTTCTGGACGTGCGGGAGCCGGGGGAATTGGCGGCCGGCGCGATTGAGGGGGCTGTCTGCATTCCCCTCGGCCAACTCAGATCTCGGACCGCGGAACTATCCACAACCAGGCTGATCGCCGTCCATTGCAAGGGGGGCTACCGCAGTTCCGTCGCCAGCAGCCTGCTTCGGCGCGCGGGCTTTCAAGACATCGCCAATCTGACAGGCGGCTTCGACGCGTGGAAGGCCTCCGGGTTACCGTACCTCACCACAGCCACCGAATAAATTTTCCCGGGTGATACCTCCGAAATCTCTACACGGGGAATAGCGTACCAGTACTTTCCTGCTTTACTATCCAGTTAGTCGTTGAGGTGGATTCTTTCCCCTTTTTCATCTCGCGCAAATTGAATAGGGGCACGGCAGGTTACGTGCGCAGCACTCTGGCGTTCCGCGTCAGAAACAGCTTCCTGCATGACAGGCAAGCGAGACTGCGCACGGCCTTCTGCCCTTTTGGAGGTTCGCCGTATGGTTTTCGTCAATACCCGCGGGATGCGCTGGGCATTCCGTGGAGCTTTTCTTGCTGTTATGTGCACCGCAGTCTATGCACAACGGGTACCGCGAGTCATCAGTCCGGACAAGCGGATTGCGCGACGGGATTCTGTGCATCCCCTCACAAAAAGCCTGCGATCAACGGGACGAGTCACCGCCGACCTTCGCCTGGATCGCATGTTATTGGTGATGAAGCCAACAGACGAGCAGCAAAAGGATCTGGATTCCCTGGTTGAGCGGCAGCACGACCCGCTGTCTCCGGAGTATGGGCAGTGGCTCACTCCGGAGGAGTTTGCGACGCGTTTCTCCCCCTCCCCACAGGACCTTGCAGCGGTGGCCCGGTGGCTGGAAAGCGCAGGCTTCGAAGTAGCCGAAATCGCGCGTGGCGGGCGACTCATCGAATTCAGCGGTACGGCACTTCAGGTGGAACGCGCTTTCGGCACTCAAATGCGCCATTATGATCGGGACGGGGTGAGGCATCTGGCCAACTCGACCGAGATTATGCTTCCGGCGGAACTCGATGGCATCGTGGGCGGCATTGCTTCGTTGAACGACTTTTTTTCCTTGCCGCTGCACCACACGGAGACCAGGCCTCTGACCAATCTCTCGGGCGGCGCCCACGCCCTGTCGCCGGGTGATTTCGCCACCATTTACAACCTTAGCCCTCTCTGGAGCGCCGGCGTGGATGGCACCGGCCAGACAGTGGCGGTGGTGGGGCGGAGTAACTTCCTGCTGACTGATGTAACCAGTTTTCGTAGTATGTTCGGGTTGCCGGTGAATAGCCCACAGGTCATCCTGAATGGACCTAACCCCGGCATTATCAGCCAGGGCGAAGAAGTGGAAGCTTTGCTGGATGTCCAGTGGGCTGGCGCCGTGGCAAAGAACGCGACCATTAAATTCGTACTCTCGGCGAGTACCAATGCGACGGGCGGCGATATGTTGTCGTCGCAATACATTGTGAATAACAACGTCGCGCCGATTCTGTCTTCAAGCTTTGGCCTGTGTGAAGCGCAGTTAGGAAGTGCGAACACCTTCTTCAACAGCCTGTGGCAGCAGGCAGCCGCACAGGGTATTTCGGTGATTGTTGCTGCAGGAGACAGCGGCTCGGCGGGGTGTGACTATGGCAGCACCACGCATCCGGCTACCAGTGGTCTGGCCGTCAGCGGTATCGCCTCCACGCCCTGGAACCTCGCAGTGGGAGGTACACAATTCAATGAAGCCGGGGCCGACGCGGCATACTGGAACGCTTCGAATAATCCGGCCACTTTCTATGCCACGGCGAAGGCGTGGATACCGGAAGTTGTGTGGAATGAGAGTTCGGCTGCCGGAGGTTTGTGGGCGGGCTCCGGGGGCGTGAGTTCTTTGTACGCCACACCCTCCTGGCAGACCGGCACGGGAGTGCCGACCACCGATCCTGGAGCTTCCGGTCGCCACCGCTATATGCCGGACGTTTCACTCTCCGGTGCCAGCCATGATCCATATCTGGTGATGCTGAATGGTGGCCTCATTGGCGTCGGCGGCACTTCAGCTGCGGCTCCGGCTTTCGCCGGAATCATGGCGCTGCGCAATCAGAAACTGAACTCGCGGGCCGGGAATCCGGCGGCTGCTTTGTATTCGATGGCGGACCAGTTTCCCACTGCTTTTCACGACGTTGTCAGCGGCACGAACGCGGTTCCCTGTATGGCGGGGAGTCTCCATTGTTCGGGAGGCCTGCTGACCGGTTTTGCGGCCGGCCCGGGCTATGACCTGGCCAGCGGCCTGGGTTCGGTAAACGCCTACAACCTGGTAATGAACTGGCCGGCAGCAACCGTCGCCGCCGTGGGGCCGGTCGTTACTACGCTCAGTCCGTCCACCCTGTCCACATCATCGTCGAACCAGAATCTGACGCTTACCGGCACTGGCTTCAAAGCGGGTGCGAAAGTGAACTTTGCCAAGGTCGATGGCACCACCGCTGTGTTGACTCCGACTACGGTGTCGGCAACTTCCATCGTGGTCCCGGTGAACGTGGGCCTGTTCCCGTCCACCTTTGCCGTACAGGTGGTACACGCCGATGGCACGAAGTCTGTCGCCCTCAACCTGACCGTCTCGGCTCCAGCGCCGTCAGTAACTTCGGTGAGTCCTGCCTCCATCACGGCGTCCACAGCGAACCAGACCATCACCCTGGCCGGGGCGAACTTCCAGACCGGGGCGAAGGTGAATCTGACTTATGCGGGAGGTACCAGCAGTTCGCTCACGCCTGCCTCCGTCAGGGCCACCTCCATTGCGGTTCCGGTGAACGTCGGCACCACGGTAAGAACGTGGACGCTGCAGGTTGTGAACCCCGATGGCAAGCGTTCCGCGACCTCCAGCCTGGCCGTCACAGCCCCCCCGCCGTTGATCTCGTCGCTGAGCCCCGCCTCCCTCGTTGGCTCAGCCGTCGGCCAAAACGTGACCCTCAACGGGAGTGGGTTCCAGAGCGGGGCAAAGGTCAGCGTTAGTTATTCCGGAGGTGCCGTCTCCACCCTGGTACCCACCACCCTGGTCCCCACCACCCTGACCGCGACGATCATCAAGGTAGCCGTCAACTTTGGAACAACGCCTCGCACGTGGACCGTGAAGGTAACCAATCCGGATGGTAAGTCTTCGGAGCCCGCAAACCTGGCAGTCACCGCCCCCGCAACCCCTGCCCCTGCTGTTCCAACGGTCTCCACTTCATCTGCACCCACGGTAACCGCTGTGAACCCGAACACCCTCGCGCGGTCCGGTGCCACTCAGGCCGTCACCATCACGGGGACGGGCTTCAAAGCCGGCCTAAAGATCGTCCTCTCGGGCGCGGGAACTGCCACCACCATTCAGGGGACCGCCATCACCAGTATTGCGGCAACGAAAATGGTTGCTCGGATCAACCCGGGGAATGTGGCGCGCGTCTTTTCGGTCCAGCTCGTCAATTCCGATGGAAAGGCCTCCAACCTCGGCAGCCTGACGATCGAATAAACAGGTTACAGGCGAACGGTAACGGTCTTGACCTCGGTGTACTGCTGCAGGCCATACTCGCCCAGTTCACGACCGATACCGGACTGCTTGAAGCCGCCGAAGGGAGCCCGCGTGTCCAACACGTTGTAGCAGTTCACAAACACCGTCCCTGCCTGCAGACCGTGGGCTACCGTGTGGGCCTTCTTGATATCCCGGGTCCAGACAGCGGCGGCCAGACCGTAGATGGAACTATTCGCTCGCTCCACAACTTCGTGAACGCTGCGGAACGGAATAATGCTCATCACCGGGCCAAAGATCTCTTCCCTTGCGATGGCCATCTCATCCTGAACATCAGCGAAAACGGTTGGTTGCATGAAGTACCCAGGCCCGGGGAGTCGTTCTCCGCCGCACACCAGGCGGGCACCGTCGTTGCGACCTCTTTCCACATAGCCCATGATCCGGTCGAGCTGAACCTGATCCACCTGCGGCCCCTGCTCTGTCTTCGGATCGAACGGATCGCCCACCACGCGGCCCCTCGCCTTTGCGGCGCTCTTCTCCACAAACTCGGCGTAGATCTTCTCTTCAACAAAAACCCGTGACCCGGCAATACACGACTGGCCCTGGTTGAAAAACAACCCGTTGTGCGCCCCGTTCACCGCATCGTCCATATCGCAATCCGCGAAAACGACGTTGGCGCTCTTGCCACCAAGTTCCAGCGTTACCCTCTTCAGGTTCGAATTGGCGGCAGCAGCCATAATGATGCGCCCCACCTCGGTGGATCCCGTAAAGGCCACCTTGTTCACATCCATATGGCTCGCAATTGCCGCACCAGCCGTCGGACCAAAGCCCGGCAGGATGTTCACCACACCCTTCGGGAATCCCGCTTCCAGAATCAGTTCCCCGATTCGCAGTGCCGACAGAGGTGTCTGTTCTGCCGGTTTCAGGACGACTGTATTACCGGTCGCCAGCGCAGGAGCCAGCTTCCAGGCCAGCATCATCACGGGGAAATTCCACGGGATAATCTGCCCCACCACGCCCACCGGCTCGTGCCGTGTGTAGCAGAAAAAATTACCGTCTATCGGGATGGTCTTGCCCTGCACTTTGTCCGCCCAGCCCCCGAAATACCGAAAACACGAGGCCGCAGCGGCCACATCGACGGCCTTCGCCACGGCCACCGGCTTCCCGTTGTCCAGCGCCTCCAGTTGCGCCAGTTCGTCGGCATGCTTCTCGATCAGGTCCGCCAGCTTCAACAGCAACCGGCCCTTTTCTGACGCCGGCATCCTGCGCCAGCGCATGCCGTCAAACGCCTCGCGGGCCGCCTGAACGGCCTTATCCACATCAGCCGCACCGGCCTCTGCCACCATGCAGATCTCTTCACCCGTGGCAGGGTTTGTCGTAGCGAACGTCGCCCCGGACTCGCTCTCCACCCAGCGGTTGTTGATCAGCAGTTTGGCGGGCGGAAGTGTGGGCTGTGGCATGGCGTATATTTATTATCTTCGAGCCTTCCCCACGACACCACCACTTGTCTTGTTAAGATTACATCGTAACGTGAAAAGCTGGCTCGGCACACTTATCCTGATCCCGTCACTCTGCGTCGGTCAGGCCGGTAGTGCGGAACTTTTCGGCACCATCCTGGATCCCTCCGGCCTTCGCATCCCCAACGCCAAAGTCTCTGCCGAAGCGCTGCCCACAAGTTCCCGCCACTCTGCGGTCTCGGACGAACGCGGCGAATATCACTTTCCTGGCCTCTCGGCGGGGGCCTGGAACCTGACCGTTGAACAACCCGGCTTTCGTACCTACAAACAAACCGGAATCATCCTGCGCCTCGCCGGACGTACCGCCCTGGACGTAAAACTGGAGGTCGGCCAACCCGCTCAGGCCATGGAAGTTACTGCTGCTGTGCCACTTCTGCAGACCGGAAGCGGAGAAGTCAGCCTCAACGTGGACGAAAAAAAGATCTCCACCCTCCCCCTCGATGGGCGGAACTTCATCCCGCTCGTCACCCTCTCCCCGGGAGTCGCGCTCCCGAACGGCCAGTTCCTGCCCCGCATCAACGGGAGTCGTCCGCGCACCAACGAATACATTTATGACGGCATCAGCGTCCTGCAGCCCGAACCGGGCCAGGTGGTCTACTACCCAATCCTTGACGGCATGGCGGAGTTCAAGCTCAACGTGAATGCCTACTCCCCCGAGTACGGTCGCTCAAACGGCGGTACCGTGATGGTGATTGGCAAGTCTGGTGGCAACCATTTCCACGGCAGCATCTTCGGGTTCTTCCGCCACGAAACACTGAACGCGCGCAACCTCTTCGCCCCCCCTGGCCCGAAACCCAGGTTTCGCCGCAATCAATATGGCCTGACTCTGGGCGGCCCTGTCCAAAAGAACAAAACTTTCTTCTTCACAGACTGGCAGGGAACCCGACTCCGAACAGGCATCACACGCTTCTCTGTAGTGCCCACCCTCGCGCAGAGGCAGGGTGTGTTCATCCAGACCATCTTCGACCCCGCCACCTCCCCTCGAACGCAGTTTCCCGCCAACGTTATCCCCGCCAGCCGACTCGACGAACTGGGCGGTCAGGTCCTGCGGCACTACCCCGCCCCGAACGTCAGCGGAGCCAACAACTTCGTGCGCACCGGCACGGAACTTGATAGTCAGGATCAGGCCGACTTCCGTCTCGACCGCTACTTCGGTTCCAAACACCGCGCCTTCGGTCGTTACACCTTCTTCCGGGGCGACGCCACGCCTGTCACGCCTCTCCCCGACGGCAGCGGCAGCCTCACTTCAGGCGTCACCGGCCACGCCCGGACCCTCGGTGACGCCCTGGCAAGCGACTACACCTGGATTCTCAGCAATAACGCCCTCAATCAGCTCCGCTTCGGCTATTCTCGCCGAGACCTCAATCAGGCCTCACTGCAGAACGGTGGCATCACCATCCCCGGTCTCCCCGACAACTCCTTCGCCTCCGTCCTGCCCATCTTCACCGTTACAGGCTTCCAACAAATCGGTCCCACCACCTCCGCGAATTCAAACTTCACCACCTCCGTCACTGAATTCCTCGACACTTTCACTCTCGTCCATGGTCGCCACACCCTCAAAGCTGGCGTCGATATTCGCCGGGAAACGCTCGATGTCCTCAATCCTCCAAATCCGACGGGAGCCTTCGCCTTCACCAATACCGGCACCAACAGTTCAACCGTAAACGGCAGCGGGAACGGCCTCGCTTCCCTGCTCCTCGGGCAGGTGAATACCTTCACCATCGACATTCAGCGCAGAGTCATCCAGCCCCGCGCCCGCATTGCCGAATTCTTCGTTGGCGACGACTGGAAAGTAACGCAGCGCCTCTCACTGAACATAGGCACTCGCTATACCCTGAATTTTCCTTCCACGGAGAGAATTGACCAGTGTGCGGTCTTCAACCTGAATTCGCAGAGCCTCGAATTCCCTCGCACCGCACGGCGGGTCCATTGGAAGGACTTCGGACCTCGCCTGGGCCTCGCCTGGAGGGCAACCGACAGCCTGGTGATTCGGTCCGGCTACGGCATGGTCTTCTTCGAGCAATCGGGAATCAGCACTCCCTTTACCCTTCCCCAGTTCCCCTTCGTCCAGACCGTCAGCCAGCAATCGCAGGACAACCTGACGGCGGCGTTTCCTCTCACCACCGGCCCAACCGTTCAGATCACCACTCCAAACGCCAACTCCGGCCTCGGGCAAGGGGTCTTCGGGGTAGATCGCGCCAACGGCTCTGGCTACTCGCAGCAGTGGAACCTGACCCTCCAAAGAACGTTCCGGGCCAACTGGAACTTAGAAGTCGGCTACCTCGGCTCAAAAAATACCCGGCTTGGCGTCCCCGATGCCAATATCAACCAACTCCCGGCACAATACCTCTCGTTGGGTTCAGCGCTCCTCGCTCGGGTCCCCAACCCCTACTCAGGTCAGATTCCAACCTCTTCGTCTCTCGGGACCACCACGCTCCCCCGGCACCAACTGCTCCGGCCATACCCCCGCTTCACGAACGTCGCCCTCTTCAGAAACAACGTGGGCCAATCGAGCTACAACGCCTTCACGCTCAAGCTTGAGAGACGCCTGACCCGGGGCCTGACAATCAATGCCGCCTTCACCCATTCCAAACTCCTCGACGACGCCTCCACGGTCTTCTCGCAGACCATTTTCACGGGCCCGGTGCTCGGGACTACAGGGGCCGCCGACGCCGGGAACCGACATCTCGAAAAGGATGTTTCCACCGGAGATATCCCCCGAGTTCTGGCCCTCGGCTGGGTCTATGACCTGCCCCGCCTGGGGAAGTTCGCCGGATGGCAAATCGCCGGTTTGGTTCGCGTCCAGACAGGGGCCGCCATCCCGGTCACCCAGGCCAACAACAACAACTCCAGCCTTGGCTACGCCGTCCAGCGGCCAGACCGGACCGCGAACCCGAATGACTTTGAGAACCGAAGTGTAGCCCGATACTTCAACACGGCAGCTTTCACGGAGGTACCGCAGTTCGTGATCGGTAACAGTTCACGGAACCCCTTCCGGGGGCCAGGCCTCCAGAACGCGGATCTGATGCTGGGCAAGACATTTCACATGACTGAGCACCTGAGGCTGGAGTTCCGCGCCGAAACCTTCAACGTCTCGAACACCCCTCCCCTGAACGACCCGAACGGCAGCGTGGGGAATCCGGCCTTTGGCTCCATTACGAGTGCAGGCAACCCCCGCGTTTTTGAATTTGTGGGTAAGTTCCACTTTTGAGAACTACCGGACACATCGCCGCCGTTTGATTCTTTTTGCCTGTTCAGCTGCTCCCTTCTCATTGCCGAGCCGGAGGTGCCCTCCATACAGGGCACGCGCGCCGACCTCGCCAGGACGCCCCGAGCTACGGTACGACGCGAAATCCTGATCGCCGATACCGCTGTCGGTAAACCGCTCGCTTCGCCCTCAGGCCCCTTTCGGTGGATTGTTCCCGATTGATTGTTCCCAAACGATGTCCCCGGGTGCCCGCTCCGTTCGCATGCTCACAGAGCCCGAAGTAGTCCAACTGCGAAAATAGCTGTTAGTGAAAGCCCGCGTCGAGAACCGTCTGGCCGAGATTCGAACTCTTCGAGGCGTCGGTGCGTCCGAGCTTGCCCGGCGCGTCGGAGTCAGCCGCCAGACCATCTACGCGATCGAAGCCGGGACCTATGTACCCAATACAGAAGTTGCGCTCAATCTGGCCCGGGAACTCGAAGTTCCCTTCGAAGGCCTGTTCTCTTTGCAGGATGAATCGGGCGAGAGCAGCGAACCCCTAAAAGTCGAGATGCTGAGTGGACAACCATCCGCGCCTGGTCAGGCTGTCCGGATTTGCCAGCTTGGCAACAACTGGGTTGGCGTACCGGTCAGCGCCTCACCCTGTTTTATGCCCGAAGCAGATGGCGTAGTCCGGCAGACCGGACTCGCCAGGGGACGTACCGAACTGACGGTTTTTGCTAAAGACGAAGCGGCGCAAAAACGCCTTGTGCTGGCAGGCTGCGATCCTGCCACAGGCCTGCTTTCTCACATGGTGGAAAAGGTTAGCGGCGTGGAGGTGGTCTCCGCCCCCGCCTCGAGCAAACTCGCTCTCACATGGCTCTGCGAGGGGAAGGTTCACATCGCAGGTTCGCACCTGGAAGACGCGGCTACCGGAGAATTCAACCTCCCTTTCCTTCGCCGGAACTTCCCCGGTGAGGACCTTACCGTCATCACCTTCGCACACTGGGAGGAGGGCCTTGTCATTGCCCCGGGAAATCCAAAGTCGATTCATAGCATTGCCGACCTCGCCCGGCCCGACGTTCGCTTCTCGAATCGGGAACCAGGTTCCGGCAGCCGTGCGCTGCTGGATCAACTCCTCGCAAAAGCGGGTATTCCCGACGCCGCTGTTCACGGCTATCAACGAATCGCGTTTGGCCACCTGGCCGCTGCCTATACGATCCTTACGGGCGACGCCGATGTATGCCTCGCCACCCACTCTGCTGCGAACAGTTTCGGGCTCGATTTCATTCCGCTGCACCGCGAGCGCTACGATTTGGTCATGCGCCGCCGCACCGCTGACATGCCCGTCGTGAAAGTCTTCCTGGATGTCCTGCAGCGCGCCACGCTCCGCCGCAAGCTGGAAGTTTTGGCAGGCTATGACACTTCTGAAACGGGCGATGTGGTGGTTTAACTCTTGAATGCATTAGAGCCACGGGTCCAGACCCTGAATAACCGCCCACCCCGCACAGATGGGGATTATGTCCTCTATTGGGTGCAAGCCAATCGACGCACGGAATCGAATCACGCCCTCGCCTGGGCGGTCCACCTTGCCAATCTGAACCGCGTCCCCCTGCTCGTCTACGAAGGCCTGACCTGCTCGTACCCCGACGCCAACGACCGCCTCCATACCTTCATCCTCGAAGGTGTCCCGGAGTTCCAGGCCGACCTGACACGTGCCGGAATCGGCTACCTCTTCTACCTGCGGCGCACGCCCGCCGACCCCAACAACCTGGTCTACCGTCTGGCCGAAAAAGCCGTCGCACTGGTAACGGACGACTTCCCAACATTTAATGTAGCCGACCACAATCGCAGCGTGCCGTCCCGCGTGGAGATCCCGTACTACGCGGTGGACAGCAGCTGCATCGTGCCCATGAATGTTCACGAAAAACGCGCCTGGGCCGCCTATACGATCCGGCCAAAGATCCACCGCGAACTGCCTCTGTGGCTGAAGCCCCTGCCCTTCACCCCGCCTTCTGTGCCGTGGAACGAAGCCCTTCTCCCGTGCGACGTTGCAGAGTGCAGAACCCCCGTGAGCCGCACAACGATCCCCGAACTGGTCGCCTCCTGCGCGATCAACCACACAATTCCCCTTTCGAAATCCTTGCGGGGCGGCACGACAGAAGCCCGCAGCCGACTGCAGCATTTCCTCGCATCGAGGCTCTCCCGCTACTCGAAGGAAAGCGGCCAGCCCTCGAAGAAAGCCACCAGCGAACTCAGCCCGTATCTTCACTTTGGTCATATTGCAGCGTTGGAAGTCGCGCTCGCTGTCCGGGCTTATGCCGCCGAACACAAACTCGTAGCGGACGAATTCCTGGAAGAGCTCATAGTCCGGCGGGAGCTGGCTTTCAATTTCTCACGCTGGACACCGAAGAACGAAACGCTCGAGGTGCTGCCCGACTGGTGCCGGAAGACCATGGCGAAACACGCCAATGATCCTCGCCCCGTTACCTACACCTTCGAACAATTCCTCAGCGCCCAAACTCACGACCCTCTGTGGAACGCCACCCAGCTGGAAATGCTGACGGAAGGGAAGATCCACGGCTACTATCGCATGTATTGGGGCAAGAAGATCATGGAGTGGTCTCCTACCCTTGATGAAGCTTTGCGAACCATGTTCCGCATTCACAGCATTTATGCACTGGATGGCCGGGATCCGAATACGGCAACTGGTATTCTGTGGTGCTTCGGGCTGCACGACCGCCCCTGGTCCGAAAGACCAATCTTTGGGCAACTCCGCTATATGTCGTACGACGGCATGAAGCGTAAAACAGATATTGCGGCGTACATCCGCCAAATCGATTCTCCGCAGGCAACTCTCTTATGAAATTTATTGTTTCGGGTGGTACCGGCTTCATTGGCCGACAGATTGTGAATGACCTGCTGGCCCAGGGCCACTATGCGGGTGTGTACAGCCGCCGACCTGGTGACGCCGCCCGCACCGCCATAGCGACCTACAGGTGGGACCCAATGGATGGCGAACCCCCAGTCGACAGCGTCCACGACATGGATGCTGTCATTCATCTGGCCGGCGAACGAATCGACCAGCGCTGGAATCCGGAAGTGAAGGAGAAGATCCGCGCCAGCAGGGTCGACGGCACGCGT
>Ga0114970_10001462_pt1 | contig 17698 bp, 17 predicted proteins | sample M_140205_XF_Meta_FD_87030 | JGI IMG/M metagenome (GOLD analysis project Ga0114970, IMG submission 87030) | Freshwater microbial communities from Lake Montjoie, Canada to study carbon cycling - M_140205_XF_MetaG | ecosystem: Environmental > Aquatic > Freshwater > Lake | place: Lake Montjoie... | reverse complement strand
GCTTTGCGTGTTATGAATATGATGTCTTTTAAGGAAGGTGATACCGTTATACTCGGTTCTAGTGGCGTTAGGTCGCAACAATACGCAGGAGATTTTGACTTGTTTGAAACTGTGCGAGTAAAAACAGTAGGGCAGTTTGTAAAACGCTTTCAAGCTATGGTAAAGGAAGTGCAGAATGCCGATGGCTGTTATGTAGGCGATATTAAGTGTGGAGAAGTCAAGGAATGGAAAGTATCTCCCGACAACGCTAAAGCAAAGTTAGCAGGTCTTCATTCAAGTGGTATTATTTCCGCTGAAGAACTCGATGAAGCGAAGAAAGTTCTGGATAACCCTTTGACTGCAAAGCGTGAAATCAAGTTTGATGTAGTTCGTTGGAAGCCCAGCGAAGTAGAAGCCGGTTTCGTCATACTTCGTGATGGTCGTAAGATGTCGCTGGAAGAAGCCGTACTTTCTGGCGGAGTTATCAAGTTAGATGTTGTCGCTTGGCTTGGGTGGCGTTATGTAGAGTTCAGTATGATTTATGATCTATATGTGAATGGTAGACGCACTTCTACAGTTGGCTTGAACTTTGTGAAGTCCATCAAAGAAGACATACTTTATTATAAGAATACCAATCCATTCAAGTATCTCAAACGGCTCTTCTCACTTGCAAAATATACGAAAGATGTGAAGCTTGGAGAGAAGCTTGTTCCCGTGCTGAATAGCGACTTGGGACGCTTGTACTTGTTGTCTTCCGATATCGGAACGCTCTTGTACCTGCTAGAGAACTATGACCGCTTTGATGAAGCTCACATTCAAAAGGAACTTTCTGGATTTCGTATGAGAATGGGGAATGTCTACAATGTCCCAGACTTTCTAAAAGCAGAACCCCAGTATCTGAAAACTCTCTGGGAACTCGAGCATAAACCCTTCAGTCCCAAAGCCTTTGAAAAACCGTTGGCCGATATGAAAGAGAAGATTGATGGGGAACTTGCAAAGGCTACTATCCCTTTATTAAAGCGTTTGGGGGTCTGAAAACCGATAACCGATAACCGATCGGGACAAAGGATTTCCTATAGGGGGCTTCTCTCTCTCTCTCTCTTTCTTAAAAAAGATTTCCTATACAAACTTCTGTCTCAATCGGTTATCGGTTATCGGTTATTGTGTGAAAACACTTACTGCTCTGCTCCGAAAGCGGGGTTTGCTTGTACCGTCTTTAAAGGGGGTGGGGGGGGTTTTAGTATTGGTATTTTCCAAATAAAAAATGAAGAGTTAGAAGCCCATCATTTTTTATTTATTTTATGACGATTGCATTTTTTAGTAGTTGGTTAAGAGTGGTGTATAGAAATCACAGGGTTTCTTCTGGAAAACTATAAAAAAGTAGCGACCCCGCCACTTCTTCACAGAGCATACAACGATTTTATTAATATACCAACCCTTCTGTTTCAATCCTTCTATACGCTTTGGTGTCATAGTTGCAAAGCATCTATCATTACCCAAGAACGCCACGCCCTTTCTTGATCTGTGTGTATAGTAGTCTATCAAATACCAAAAACTATTTATTCTGCCTTGTCCGTGTTCTAAACGAAATGGCGGATTTGATATAACCCAATCATATTCGCCGACATAGTCCTTGAAATCCCTATGCTGTTCTATTTCAGACCAATCTTTTTCATTTGCAGGTGGAAAAGAGTTGTAAAATGCCCCTTCGCCCTTGAAGGGTTCATACAAAAAATCCGAAGCTTCGATGGGTATGCACTTTATTAAATCTCTACACAGTTCAACCGGAGTTTGATGAAATAAATATGTTTCCCGATCCATTTCTACTAGTAAAAAAAGTTTTTTATTTGGGAGCTGGAACGCTAATAGCAGTTAGCGGTGGCGTGGAAGTGGATAAGTCCAGCGACATCTCTGCAGTACTTCCACAGCACACCGAACGCATTCTAGTATGCCTGAAATAATGATAAAATAACCCAACAGCGATAGCTACTGCACCAATGATACTTCCACCCGCTAAACCACCCGCTAAATCCATAGAAGCCAATGGGTCGGGGGAAGGTATCGTAGCGTTCATCTATAATCGTTGCTAGTTTAATATTTTTGCAGAATGTTCGCTTATCTGATACTGGGGAAAGTTCTTATGGAAACACACCCAGCGACTTCCCAAACGCTTTAGTTGTGCGACGGCTTCCTTATCAAGTCCCAAGTGCGTTTCCAGAAGGTACTTGAGCGGTTTGAATGCAGTGGCTTGGGGGTATACTACCAAGTGTGTCATTTCGTTCAAGATAAGACGGGTGTTCTTGTAGTTGGATAGGTAGTGTGTAAGGCAGAGCATAGTCGTATTGGTGTGCCGTCCTTGGATTGCAAGATTGTCAATCAAGCTCATAACCGCCTTGAAATAGGGTGGCTGGAAGGTATCATAGTCATCGAAGATAATCATACAGTTCTCAAACTCTTCTATTTCGGGCGGATTATCAATAAGGGTATCCACATTAATCCGCTTCGGTTTTCCTATCTTCATTCTATCCAGCGTTTCATCTTCCTTCAGCTTACTAATAAGATAAATCTCACGCTCTGGATAGAGCTTCTTGTATGCTTCAGCAAGACCCCGTGCAAAATAAGACTTTCCAGAACCCGATGCACCACAGACATACCACACAGTTCTAGTTTTAGGGTCAGGTGGCGGTATGGGCTGAAACATACTATCAGTATTAAGATCAATCTCTTTTTCATTCTCTTCATCGTGCAGAACCTTCTCGTACAGTTTCTTCACTTCTTCAGGCTCTATAAGGCTACTGATAGGAAGGCCTTTCATTTTGGCTTCGCTCAAGCGGTTCATAATACCAACACGCTCACGCACCGGGAACTTTAGCAAATCGCTCTGGTAGTGTTTAGCGTTTATCTCCTTCTTGGAACGGTGGATAATAGAAGGCTTGTCTTCGTGCAAGTATAGGACTTGCTTGTCATCGTCTCCGCCTTTTACAAAAGCGATGGGTTTGGCGGTCTTGCTCTCTGTGAAGGACAAGGTCGGGGTCGGCATCTATATATTTACTACGAACATTTTCCAAAAAAGAAACACACGAGAAAAATACCCCCGTTTTTATTTGTTTCTATTAGCAACCGCATTCTCTTCATATAGATTAATAATCTATGTGAATAGACTTTATTACTGCGATTTATTCCATTTTTTTATATAAGGTGGTAAAGTAGAATGACTGTGCGATTTCTACAAGGGGATTGTTTGAAGGTTATGCAAGATATTTCCGGTGGAACGATTGGCTGTTTTATATGCGACTTGCCTTATGGTTGTTTAGAACCAAAGAGAAAAAGAAGCGATGAATATGTTAAACAAGTGAAAAGTTCATCTGTAGGTCAAACATCTTGTTCTTGGGATATTCCTATTGACCTTGAAAAGTTCTGGGAAGAAGTTCGCCGTCTTCGGAAATCAGATGATACTCCTTGTTTGATGTTTTGCAACACGAAGTTTGGTATTGATTTAATAAACTCTAATCCCAAGGAGTTCCGTTATGACCTAGTCTGGGATAAGTCAAATGCTGTTGGATTTCTTTTAGCAAACAAGAAACCGATGGCTTCTCACGAAATGATTTATGTGTTTTCAAAGAAGGGGTCATATTACAAACGCATCAATATCAAGGGCGACTTCCCTGCAGGGGGTGGTGGGACAAGTTCTGCAAACTTTCTTCCTATTGCCGGAATGCCTAACAGTGGAACGACCAAGGCGGGTGAGCGGTGTCCCACTTCGGTTTTGTCTTTTGCTAATAAGAAAGTTAAGAACGGACACCCAACTGAAAAGTCTATTGAACTCTATAAGTTTCTTATTGAACGATACTGTCCCGATAATGGTGTGCTTCTTGACCCCACTGCCGGTTCGTTCAATAGTTGCTTTGCAGGAATAGAACTAGGTAGAAGTTGTATTGGTATTGAGAAGAACGAAGCTTTTTTTAAGAAAGCTAATGATAAACTTTTAGCAATGAAACCGCCTAGTTAATCTATTAGGAAATGTTTAAGCGTTGTTTTCCGGCGATAACCGATAACCGATAACCGATTGGGGCGAAGGCTTTTCTATAGGGGGGTTCTTCCTTCTTCTTCCTTCTTCTTCAAAGATAGTTCCTATACAAACTTCTGTGTCAATCGGTTATCGGTTATCGGTTATTGTGTGAAACTGCAAACCTTTCATTTCAAAATAAAAAATCCACCCCACACAAGAAAATCCTTGGATTCCTTGGACTAAAACCCACCCCCTTTGGAAAAGTTGAAACTGCGATTTCTCCAAAAAGGGGGTCAGAGCCAATCCCCCGGCATTTGTGGAAAAAAGGGTTTAAACATTTCCGAATATATAAGTATAGAACAAATGGCTTCCACCCTTGTCGCCCCCCCTGCAGTCGTGAATACCGACCTGAAGATTGTGAAGACGGAGCTTTATGACCCAGATGTGATGGAAGTCCTTGTACGAAGCACGAAGGAGTTCAGTAAGAGCCAGTTATACAACCTTTCCCGATACAAGAAGAGTCGTAAGCACGGAAATGCAGTAGAAGTCGTGTATCACTATGGAAAGGGGTGTGAGAAAGACCAGCTGGGTCGCTTGTATCCCCACGACAACATCGGTCTTCAAGCATTTCCCCACGATATGCGGAATCCACTACTGGAAAAGCATTATTGGGACTGTGATATAGAGAACGCTCATTATATCTTCTTGGCGAAGTTGGCGGAAGAATGGAATCTGAAGAACGACAACATCAAGTTCTACATCAACAATCGTGATGAATGCCTACTGATGGTATCGTCCAACCGTGCAACCGGCAAGACATCATACTTGAAGGTGGCGTATGGCGGTCAAATCAAGCTGTATTCAGAGCATTACAACGATGACGGGGTTGAGCCTGAAGGCGACATAACCCACTTGAAGAAGGTGGAAAAGGAGATGGTGTCTATTGTGGATATGTGCTGGGCGAAGTTCCCACAGTATCACTACATCGTAAAAAAGAAGGCAAACCCGAAGTATTCATTGTTCGCTCTTATTCTGCAGACGGAAGAACGGAAGTGCCTACTGGCGATGGACGAGTATCTGAAGACACAAGGTAGGCAGATGGATATCTTGATACACGACGGCGGTGAAGTGCGGAAGCTGGACGGCGAGACCAAGTTTCCCGAGCATTTACTGCGGGGTATGGAACAAGCCGTGATGACTGCAACGGGGTATGCAGTTCGTGTCTCTGTGAAGCCGTTCCGCCATCATTTCAAGATGCCTGATACGACCCAGATGGAAATCATCGATGACGAGTATGCAGGACGGCGTTTCGTCAGCATCTGTGCCGACAAAATCGCCCGTGATGGCGAAGATGTCTATTACTTCAACGACCAGACGGGTATGTGGGAGAACACCGAGACCGCCTTTCGTACTGCAGTCATTCAGAACAAGGACAAGCTCATATTCAAGAACGGCGAAGAGCTTATCAACTACGGTGGGAAGGAGACAAATGTTATGGCGATGAAGAAGTGGATTCTGCCGTCTTTGGAAGACACGAAGTTCATCACACGGAATGCGGACAGTTCCAAACACAAGTTGCTCTTCGCCAACGGCATCTTTGACTTCAACACGGGCTTTACAGAAGGCTTCAATCCGGCCATCGTCTTCAACAAGCGTATTGACCGCCCCTTTCCCAAGGAGCGTAATGAAGAACTCATTAAGAAAGTCAATAACATTCTCTTTGTGAATGCCTTTGATGAAGGAGAAGGCAAGTCTGTTGGGGAATACCTGAAGAAGGCTCTATGTATGGGGCTTATTGGCGATTACCGTCGCAAGAAGTTCCATTTTGGTCTTGGAGAAGCCAACTGTGGTAAGGGTGTCTTGGTCGGTGCGATGAAGGGTGCTTTCAACGACTACATAACGGAATGGGACGCAAACAATATCAAGTACAACCCGAGAAACGGGCAAGATGAAGCGAAGAAGATGGCGTGGATGAAGGAGCTGGTCGGTTGCAGACTGGCGTTCAGTAATGAAATCCGTATGGATAAAGTGCCGATTGATGGAAACCAGATGAAGGCTCTATCGTCTGGTGGCGACGAAATGAAGTTCCGCACCAACTTCAAGGACGAAGTGAAGCTTATCAATCGGTGCAGTATGTGGCTGATGGCGAACGACTTGCCCGAGATTACTCCCAAGGACAGCGGAACAACCGAGCGGATTCGTGTCGCACGGTATCGCCTACGATTTGTAAGTAAGCCCCTGGAAGAGTGCAGTGCTGATGAGCGTCCGAAGGATGAGAGCCTGAAGGATGTATTCAGCGACAACGCAGACTACAAGAACGCCCTGTTCCATTTGATGGTAGACACTTACCACGGTATGGCCGAAGGCGAACGCAAGTGGAACGGTAAGCTGTACGAGCCGAAAGCCGTTATGGAAGATACGAAGGAATGGGCTGGTGATGTGAACGGCGACTTCAAGACCATCCTGGAAGAACGCTATGAGATCACAAACAGCCCGGACGACCAGATTGAGTGCAAGGCAATCATTGACTTTATCGTGGGGGTGCGGAAGCAGAACTTGTCGCCCCAGAAAATCGGCAGAGAAATCAGTAAGTTAATCAAACTACCGGACGGCATAGAATCCCAGAAGCTTGTTTCCGGCACGAAGTACCGTGTGGGTATAAAAGAACGGGAATAAATCATAATGGGGGGGTGATGTATAGATTTTCAGATAAGTTCTCATTTTTACTTTGCGTTCGCAGTTCCATATTTTTACCTGTGGTAATAATATAGAAATGCCCGGCTTCGAGATGTCTGAACTAGAAGACCTTCTGCTGAAAGTTATGGAGAGTGCGATCAAGTGCAAGGAGCTTCAGACGACGGCTGATGAAAGCACTACGGGCGAGACCAAGATTGCTTATGCAACGGTACATAACGATTTGAAGTGGAAGCTGACACAGTCAATCGGTAAACTGTGGTATTATGTATGCGGTAGTGAAGATATGAACCCTTTCAAGAAGGCTGATGAACGGGCAGATAAGGAAGTTGAAGTCAAGGAAGATGAACCCCTGGATGCCGAGCAACAGGAAGATTGGGAAGAGTTCAAGGCACTCCTGTATCGTATGGATAAACGCATATCCGCAGAGAAGAAGTAAAAAGAATATATTTGCTAATGTAGAGAATGCCTTATAAACTACGCAAAGCCCCAAACCGAGATTTGTTTTGGGTCGTTGGTGAAAATGGCGTGAAGCATTCAAAAGATCCTATACCCCGAGAGAGAGCAGAAGCCCAGATGAGAGCCTTGTATTCGGCGATGAGAAAAGAAGGTGGTGTAAGCATTCCCAAAAAAGAGTTCATAAAGGAGCATAAGAAGTTATTGAATATTTTCAAGCACCCGACCAAGAAGGCTTTGAAAGCAGAGTATGCAGACCAGAGCAAGGAACTCAAGCGGGTTATGAAGGGAAAAGGTCTGCTTTCAAATATGTGGAATATCTTTGCTAAAGCCACGCCCAAATCAATCCAAAATGCGATTGCTAAATATGCAACCCCAATAGCAAAAGTAGCAAGTGCTATTACAAGCATATTCGTTCCACAAGGATATGCCCCCAGTGTTAAAAAATGGTTAGAAGAGAATGGTGCTGGGGTCATTAAGGGCATACGAGTCCGCCGTGTTCCGGTATCTGCTGGAATAAATCTTGCATTTCAAGCCATTACGGTAGGGCAGTGGGAGCAGACCAAGAAGAAGGTTGGATATGATGATTTATTTCATTTAGCTCTTATCATTGACTATGAACTGAATGGAGTACCCAAGACCGCTTTACTGGAGAAGTTGAATGTGATAAACTTGACAAACAACTTGGATAACTCTCCGAAAGATGAATACCATACCATACCGATTACAACACCGATAACAATCATCGATGCTCTCAATAAAACCCAGTCGCAGATGGGTGCAAAGTTTTTCACATATTCGGCCTTCAAAAATAACTGTCAGAACTTCGTATACTCCTTTTTACAAGCTAACAATCTGCTAACAAGCGAAGCCAGTTCCTTCATTCTGCAGGGAGTAGATCAAGTTCTGCAAGAACAACCGGAGTATACGGAAGATGTTTCCCAGACCATAACAAATCTCGGTGGAATAGCAAATCGTTTAATAGAAGGTTATGGAAAAGTCATTCGTCGCAAGTTAAAAGCTCGTGATGGATGGCGGTAATAAAATGGTATCAATGAATATAGACTAAATGCCGGTTAGCCGTTCAGCATTGCGATTTCAAGACCAACTGTCGGGCTACGACATAGACCCCCAGAGATATCTTGCTGAAGCAAATCGGAAAGCGAAGAAATATAATGGGTCTTCTCTCCGATTTTCACAGGATAAGACACACAAGTTGGAACTGACCGACCCATCTGGTAAGATTGTAAGGTTTGGTAGGGTGGGCTATGGGGACTTCTTGATATATTCCCATTTGGAGAAGCTTGGTTATTTCCGGGAAGGATACTCGGATATGAAGAGACATACCTTTCAGAAGTCCCATTCAGCGATTCCAGGGGAGTGGAGAACCAACCCATTCTCGCCGAACAACCTTGCACTTCACATTTTGTGGTAATCGTTGGAATGTACTGCAAATCTATTGTTGATTCTTTCGTTCCGGTTGTACCGTTTTGCCCGTTAGACATTCTACTAACTAACGGGATTTTGTTTCACAAATAAAAACGATATACAGATATAGAATGCCCCCTGCACCGATTGAACCCAAGGGACGACTGATGAGCCAAACGAATAACAATCCCCGCCAAGGTGGTCGTAAGCCTTCTAGTATGGATACGCCTTATCAGTTTCGGGAAGAGAACCACCCACTTCACAGACACGCAACGGCTCTTGTAGATGATTTGTTCGACGCTGGTTTAGCGGGTGGTAATCATAGCAATAAAGGCGACTATGTTCGCCAGATGCTTGAAAAGGTTCGTGAGTAAGACGGGATTTTGTTCCACAAATAAAAAACGATATACCAAATATAGAATGCCCCCTGCACCCATTGAACCAACCGGAAGACTTATGAGTCAGACGAACAACAATCCCCGTCAAGGCGGAAGAAAGCCTTCTAGTATGGATACGCCGTATCAGTTCCGTGAAGAGAACCATCCACTGCATAGACACGCTACGGCTCTTGTAGAAGATTTGTTCGATGCTGGTTTAGCGGGTGGTAATCGTAGTCATAAAGGTCAGTATGTTCGCTGGATGCTTGGAAAGGTTCGTGGCGACCGTGAAGGCAACTCAATCCCCGGTCAAGGTGCTTATGCAAATCCGTATGCAAAGGACAGTAAAAGAGATCCAGAGTACGCCGGTTGGTCTCCTGACGATTGGGAAGGCAAGTTTCCCGCTTTTGATCCGTCGAAGGTGAAAAAGAACAATCGTTCCAGATTTATAAATCAGTTGGCCGATAGTAAGGTTTCCGCTCCCTTTTCTGTTTCCCTTTCTGCTCCTGCTACTTTTGGTTCTACTGTAAAGGAACAAGTTGAAAATATAAAAAAGATTTTATTAACTGGATCATATCCCGTAGAAACTGAAAAACAAGCTGTTAGAAAAGCATTGGATATTTTAAAATATAAAGAAAACGATATCGTACAACAAATACGGAAACCATTACAGAGAGAGCTTTTTACAGTCCTGCAACAAATAAAAACAAATCCGAAGTATAAAAAATATAATATACTAGGACATAACCCCGCAAGTGGTAAGCCGGATTATAGAATAATAGATTTATCGGAAGCATCAAAAGAAATCCCTGTATTTGACAAGTCTGTCGTTGATATTGTAGAAGCGGAACAAAAGGCAACAGCTAAAGCAAATAAGAAGCAGGAAAAAATAAACAAGGATAAACAGTTTATCGAAGAACAAGAACGATTGAAGAAAACAAAGCAAGAAGAAGCCTTGGTCGATAAAAAGAGTATTATGTCAAAGTGGGGCGAAAAATATCCATCAAACGATTTATTGTTTTTATTGGCGGATAATGGTGTAAATGACGCTATAAACTATGCTAAAAACGAAAAAGGTGAAAAGCTCACGGGAGTTCCATACAAAGATTTATATTATACTTATCCCGGTATATGGACGGAACTAAACGACTATATAGAAAAAGAATATGACTACGATAAAAAGAAAAAGGCTTCTGCTCCTGCTCCTGCAGAAGATGCTTCTATATCGGGACATATTCGCAAGATTTACAACGAGCAAGTCGCTTATTTTAATGATTTACAAAAACGGCGAGATGCTAACAAACTGGGCGACAAAATACCGGCAGAACCCTACCGTCCGCCATATTCTCTAAAACAACAGAAGGAATCTCTTGAAAAGCTGAATAAGTTTTTAACACAGTATGGTGCTACCCGAGTTCAGCAGTTCATAAATAACTATGACCTGAAAAATCTGCGGAGACTGATGGATCAGATAGCGTCTTATGAAGTGCAGACCGAAGTTGCTTTCAACTATGGCGTGGAACTTCCAGACTTGGACTATTCAAATATGTCTATATCACCCGCTTCTAAAAAGAAGTTCGAGAAGGAGTTGCAGGATTATATCACAAGAAACCACAGCAAGATTGAAGCTGAAGCAATAAAGGATATTATGTACCGCCCCACCCTTCATTTCGGAAGTGGTCGGCCGGAATGATACAAACTAAACATCACAATGAAATAGATATTCTATCAAGTTGGCGGGTATTGCATACCTTTTTGATAATGTAGAAATGCACTTGTAAGAACTATTTCCAATAGCCTTTTTATGTTTTTTTCCTATCATATTAGGACACTTTCCAATGCCCCTGCATAGTATATCCCTTCCTTCAACATTCGTCCAGATGCGGGTTCTTTTTCTATACCCCCAATCTGAAAACTCACAATAATCAAAGTCATAGAAAGGGATTCCTAACATAAAATCCCTATCTTTTAATGACCCGCTTTGTGGATTTTCTATAAAAAACTTATCTGGTTTGAAGTATTCAATAATCTCAATGGTCTTCTTAACTACTCTGTCCGCCCATACAAGATTAGGGATTTTATTAGGAAGTGCGTGATTGAGAATAGAATATTCTTGACAGGGCGGGGAAGCCCATATAACTTGAAAAGTATGGGGGGGGTATATAGTATAGTCCCAAGTGAGAATGTCGGTTGTTATAGTAGGTTTTCTTTTAGAATCAATATCTACACTAACTATTTCTTCAAACTTGTCTTCAATAGCCCTACCTACCGACTTTGTCCCACAAAAAAGTTCCAATAGTTTCATCTTCGTATACTTATAATAAATGTTATAAGTGTGCGACTTTATTACTGCAAACTAGAACTTGAATGACTTCGGGAGTGGCTTGAGATACTTGACCGGGATGAATGTTGTATCCTTCTCTCGTGCAACCATATCGGGGGACTCCGTACGGGTATACTTATCCGTCCAGAAAGTGGCGAAGAGTGCCTTATCATACTTAACATAGAAGATGCCGTCTGTGTATTGATATACAAAGTAGCAATCAGCGTTGGACTTCTCACAGAAATCAACTTTGGATGCTGATATCAGTGCCGTCGGGTAGCGGTCGTGGTTAATACGCCGGGTCTTCAGCTCAACATAGACGGTGTTGCCCTTGTAGTCCATAGATGCAAAACCCGTCTGTCTTTCTAGTTTTTCACCGAAAACTTCTTCAAGAAAGGGGTGCTTGTTCGCTTCTTCATTGATGCCGAAGGCAAGGTCGTTGGAGAGCGAAGTCATTTGTTCTATATTCTATGCCGATATATTTTTACAGGGAAGAAAACGCAACCGGGGGATTTCTACGGAGTTTCGGAACAAAAAATCTTTTTAGTAAAGTGTAGAGATGGCTGGGTATATGCCCGTATCAAAGACTGATAAATGGGCGACCCCGAAGGATTTGTATGATAAACTGAATGCAGAGTTCCATTTTGACTTTGACCCTTGCCCGATTGATTGGAAAGATGGAGATCCGGACGGTCTGAAGATTGAATGGGGGTCTTCTTCCTTCTGCAACCCGCCTTATAGTAAGGTGTCGCTATGGATAGAAAAGGCTCACAGCGAATGGAAGAAGGGGAAGACTGTTGTTATGCTGATGAACGCTATTACCGACACAAAGGCATTCCATAAGTATATTTACAACCAAGCAGAGATAAGGTTCGTACAAGGTCGTTTGACTTTTATTAATCCCCGAGAGCCGACTAAAAAAGCCCCTAATGTCAAGCCTTCAATGGTGGTTGTCTTCAAATAACCGATAACCGATAACCGATTGACACAGAAGTTTGTATAGGAAGGCATCTCCCCGGAATACTAGAGAAGACGCAGATGCATATATATAGAAAACCTTTCACCCCAATCGGTTATCGGTTATCGGTTTTATGGGATTAGTCGTGCTTTTTTTATGTTGGTTAGAGTTATAGAATGTCTCTCTCGTCCTTCCTTTCATCACCTGCACGAGCCGGTATATTCGATAGCACGATGACACCCCGCATTATAACCACTTCCCCCAATCTCTCCCGGTCGTGGGGAACTATGGTGGCTGGGGGCGGTGGTGCTACCCTGACGGTCGCTTGTCCCAATATCACGGATTCTTCAACGGTTGTGGTAAGCGGGGTTATCAGCACCGATTTTGTTGGAACTCTGTCCGTATCCATCAACCCTGTCGGTGGCTCTGGTAATGGTGCTTTTACGCTCAATAGCAATAGTGCTTCTGATATAGGAGTGCAGTTTTCCTACTTCGTAATGGGATGAAACCACAATCTTTTTTATGTTGTGTAGAGTTATAGAATGTCGCTCTCCACTTACCTAACACCCGACTTCACTCGCCAAGCCCTTCTTGACCCAGCCCACACTCTACTACGGCGTGGAACGGGTCTCAACAGCACGGTATCCCAGACCCCCAATCTCATCAATCTAACCGCCCAGATGACGGCCGGAACGACACCCGCTATTGCGTGTCCCAACATCACAGCCCAATCTACAATCTTTATCCTATCTCCCCAAGTCCCTTCTCCCATATCCGCCACGGTTGTCCCCGGTGTGGGATTTACACTTACCGACGGGGCATCTAGCACTCAACTACTCCGTTATATGGTCTTGGGCTGAAATGTAGGTTTTTTTTATATCGTGTAGAGTTATAGAATGTCTGCTTCATCATTTATGTCTCCCGACCTTTCTCGCCCGGCTTCTCTTTCTGCAAGAGTAGTCAGTCGCACTCTTGGAGAGTATCAGGGAACGGTTCAGTTCCCAAATATGTATGTAGCCACGGACACCTGGACGACAACCACGGCTTTTGCAAATGCTCCTGGTATAACTGCTGAAAGCGTCATAATCATTACGGATATGTCCGCAGTCCCCGTTGGAACTTGGTCTGTGGTTATTGACCCCGCTGGAGCAAACGGCACGGGACTTCCTGGAACATTCACTATCACAAGCACAGCAAGTGAAGGAACAGCTACTTATTCCTGGCTGGTGCTTGGGTGAAACGACTTAAACATATTTTCCTAATATATATTAGAGAACGATGGAGACACTTACCGCATACCAAAGGTATTACAAGAAGAACAAGGATGCTCTTCTTGCAAGACAGCGAGATGCTTACAACGGCGAAGCCAAGAAGGCTTATTATGAAGCGAACAAGAAGGCTATTATCGAGCGTAATAAGATTGCTTACGCAACCAAGCAAGACAACGCAAAGAAGGACTGTATACAGTCCCGGATTGCTACTGCAGATGAAGTACTGAAAGCTACGCTAAACGAGTTGCTAAAAGACAATAAATATAAGGATATGAAACTGTCAGCGGTCAAAGCTGTTTGCAGTATTAACGGCTGAATAAATATGTGCTAATAACATAGAATGTCTTTTGTTCCCGGTGGTGGTATATATCCTTCCTTTTCACCAGCAAGTGGTGCTGGTATTACTGCAGTAAATGGTGTCGCCCCTATAGTCGCTACCACATCGGCTGGAGTTGTTTCCGTAAGCACTACGGCAACGACTTCAAGTATCGTAGATGGAACGAACATATCAACAAGCACGATGGGCGGTGCAACGACGGTGAATGTTGTAGCTAGTCCGACCTTTTCTGGAACAGTTCAAGGAGCGACGCTGACTGATGGAACTCTTTCATCATCGGCTGGAGCAATCACGGGTGCAACGAGTATTTCAGCAAGTGGAACAATCTCGGCTACAACAATCAGCGGTGGAACGATTACAGACGGCACTGGTGCGAGTATGTCGGGTGGTGATGTGAATGCTAATACTGTTTTTTCTTCTACTTTTGATGATAATGCTGGAACTGTTGTTTCAGGGGGGGCTATTACTACCGGTTCTATTGGCTGTGGTAATATAAACAGCGGGGGAACTCTTACCCTTACTAGTACCCCTGGAAATGTAATAAATGCGACGGGAGCAGGGGCTATAGTTCAACTTCCAACGACGGGTCTTATCAAGTTGGGAGTTTCTGGAACAAGTGCTTACACGGAAATCGGCACGACATCAACACTTGGAAAGACTTCGGTAGGAACGACGACATACAGTCTTACAAATATTACTGGAACACTTTCCACCATAGGACAACTCATATCCACATCAATATCAGCAGTCCTTCCCGCCCTTTCTATAGCGGGTTATGCAAACTTCGGCTCGGGTAGTCCTTTGATTACGAGTGCTGGTGGTATTACAGCCGTCAGTATGAACTTGACGGCTACATCTGGTTCTGCTCTCACCGTTTCTGGAAACGGGACGGTAAATCTTACTGGAACGGGTGGTTTGGCGATTTCTGGAACGAGTGCGGGTCTTTCTATAGCGACGGGAACTCTTCAGTCAAGGGGTATTAATGACAACTTTAACGGGACAAACCAAGGCTCGGCTGGGTATGTTCTACAGTCGGCGGGAACAAATCTTGGATACAAATGGGTCGTCCCGCCTACGACGACAAACTATACCGCTTCCACTTCCTTTCCCACTCTTTCAACCACTCAACAGACTTTGACTTGGAGTTCTACCCCCACCATAACTTTAGCATACGGTTCAGTCCAAGTGAGTGGTATTCTCATCTTACAAAACACCGTGGCGATAACATCACTCAACAACTCTTGTAATATTCAAGTGTTCGGTGGGACAACTGGAATAACATTAATCTCTCCATCACAGTTCGTATCGCTTCCTATCAACGCATCAACGGGTCAATACTTCTGTGTCCCTTTTTCTGGTTATTCAAGCGTGGCTGGAGTTCAGCAAATCGTCGTGAAGATACAAGGCAATAGTGCTACATCTGTGGCGACTGTAGTGAATACGACGCAGATGAAGATTTCATACAACTCATAATCCATATCTCTTTGCAACATCAGCGTCGGCCGTATGGTAGGTCGTTCCTTTATCAAGGAATGAGTATACACGGGCAAACGCCCACATCTCTTTTGGAAGTCTTGCAGATCTCGGGAACTTGAAGATATTATAGTTCTTGCTGAAGTCCTTCTTCAGTCGAACCGACGATATGTTATTTTTCCAAGCTCCTACTCCACGATTATATACTTCTTGCAGAGCTTCTTGCGGTACATCAAATGCCGTTGCTAACTCGGGAAGAGATAGATGGGTATCTTTGGGAAGGCGAAGGCGTTTCAATATGTTCTCTCGGTGGGTCATCTGCCCTATAGATAGAATATATTAAGGATTTATCTGACGGCTTGTCTGGTGGTGGTGTCCTTTCTAGTTCAACGATAAACCCATCGGGTTTCTTTTGTATCGATAATATTTTCAAGATTTCTTGTTCGCCGTAGGTCGGGATATGATATCGTATTTTATGTTTCATTACTTCAACATAAATATCTCGGGTGTGTGTGTAAATACTCCGGAACATCTACTATATGCAAGAAATATTTGCGAGATATTTACCGAATGTAATAAAAACGATTGATTTCTTTACATATTGTAATAAAATCAATCCTTATATGAGAAATACGGGTAAAAAATCCGGACTTTTTACTTGAAAACACCATATAAGCGTTAAGATTCTTACATTTAGTAATAATATAGCACCTACATTATTACCAAGCGGGTATTTTCAGCAGATTTTTATGTAATCTATAAGCAGAATGGCTTGGACTATGCGTGATATAGTAATGGCTTCTATGATAACCATTACAATCTACCACCAGATATTTCACGCCAAGTGGCGGTGTTCTACTTGCGGTAATCTTCCCGGCAAATAATGTTGCTTCCAAGTATATAACAAGAATGTCCGGAATGCGTGTATCCGAGTTTATGCTACAACTTGCGAAATCGCTCCAGACCACTCGTGAGATAAGCGAGAGCAGTGCGAACCAGTATTTGCAAACGCTCCACAGTCTCAATAACAAGACCCCATTCAACAACCTTGCTTGGCTGAAGAACCACGATGGTATACATAGCGTTCTTGAGAAGTTCGCACCCACTACTCAACGCAACTATATTACCGCCATTGTTAGCACCCTTTCGCTCTTTAAAGACAAACCGACCTACAAGAAAACCTACAAGTATTGGTACGATAAGATGATGGAAAGTAAAGACAAGTCCGACAAAGAACCCAACACCAAATCCGAAAAGCAGGATGAGAACTGGATTTCTTGGGAGCAAGTTCAGGAGATTAAAAAGGGCTTGGCGAAAGTCATTGGCGAGAATGTTTCTGGGAGACATATCACTCCTTCTGCATACGACACGCTTTTAAGATTTATCGTTCTGTCGCTCTATACGGATATTGCTCCCCGCCGTAATCAAGATTATATGGATATGTATGTCGTGAAGAAGTGGGATAGTGATATGCCGAAGGACAAGAACTATCTCGACCTTGCAACCAAGCAGTTTATCTTCAACAAGTACAAGACGGCCAAGACTTATGGCGAACAGAAAGAGCCTATCCCGGACACTGATGAGAAGCCCCTGTGGAAGGCGATTGAACTCTTTCTGAAATATCACCCGCTAAACAAGCCCAAGGTAAAGGAGTTCAAGCTACTTGTAGCACACGACGGGTCTCCGCTCAATAGTGTGAATGCTATCACAAGAATGCTGAATAAGGTCTTCGGGAAGAAGGTTGGCTCTTCTATGCTCCGTCATATCTATCTCTCTGGTAAGTATGGTAATGAGTTGGAAGAGATGAAGAAGGATGCAGAAGCGATGGGTCATTCTGTAAATCAGCAGAAGGAATATATTCTAAAAGAATAATCGCTGGGCTTATTATAGAATGGCTCACACCTTCGTACTGGCTTGTATAGATCCACGCTTTACGAAAATGTTGGCCGATTTTCTTATCCACGATAAGTATGTTAAGGATGATTATGACTTATTCGCTCTCGCTGGTTCTGAACTTGGTGCGAATGATAAATCGGCGTGGAAGAAGGTTCTAAAAGAGCATTTAGATATCGCCCTGGAACTTCACGATATCGAAGAGTTCTGGGTGTTCTCTCATATGGACTGTGGAGCGTACAAGGTCTTTATGGAGCTGGAGAAGGACGATGACCCCCACTTGCACGAGAAGCAGATTAAGAAGCTTTCCAAGTGGATTAAGAAACATTATAGCCAACTAGAGTTCAAAGGCTACATTATGGGGGAGACTGGGAAGATTGTTCGGGTCTGTTAAATAACCGATAACCGATAACCGATTGGGGTGAAGGTTTGTATAGGAAGTGTCTTCCATCTATAAAGATAGTATTCTGATACACATTGTATAGGAATACTATTTCTGC
>Ga0114970_10001457_pt1 | contig 17714 bp, 11 predicted proteins | sample M_140205_XF_Meta_FD_87030 | JGI IMG/M metagenome (GOLD analysis project Ga0114970, IMG submission 87030) | Freshwater microbial communities from Lake Montjoie, Canada to study carbon cycling - M_140205_XF_MetaG | ecosystem: Environmental > Aquatic > Freshwater > Lake | place: Lake Montjoie... | reverse complement strand
TGGACGAGTTGGCCCTCCACGCGCCAGCCCGGGAGCGCCAGAACGCAGCGGTAGGTCGGTGCGACACTGACCGGCTGGAGCAGCAGGGGGAACTGCTGAGACTGGGTTTCGGGTTCAAGGCGCTCATCGGCCTCGCCGGCGGTCTGGTGGCCTGGACGATACTGGGAACCGCCGCCCTTGTGCCTCCCGATGCGCGGCTCGATGGTCCACTGCTGGTGGGGTTTGTTCTGGTGGTTTTGGGACTGCCTGAGTTTCTCGGGGCGCTGCCGGCGATGTGGCTGGAGCTTCCCGGTACCGCCGAAGCTGCGGCCCGCCTCAGCAGAGTAGCCAACCAGACGCCCAGCCCTTCCTACGTTGACCAGAGCACCGCCTTACCCCAAAACTCGTCACTGGTCATCCGCGGCCTGCGGTTCTTCTACGGTGACCACTGTGTGCTCGCCAACCTATCCCTCGAGTTTCCCGAAGGCACACACGTTGTGCTTTCCGGGCCCAGCGGCGGCGGCAAGACTACCCTCGTGCGCCTGCTGACGAGGTTCGAGGATCCCGACGCGGGCTCGATAAGTCTTGGTGGAGTGGTTTTTCCTTCTTTGGATGAGACCACCCTTCGTCGCCACATTGCCTGCGCCGCGCAGGACCCGTGGCTGTTTGCCGACACCGTGGCAGGGAACCTCAGGCTGGCCTCAAGCGAGGCGACCGACGAGGCTCTTTGGGAGGTGCTGGCTGTGGTGGGGCTCGAGGCTACCCTGCGGGCCTGGCCCGAAGGCCTTTCCACGTGGGTCGATGAAGGCGGAGAAAGCCTTTCAGGTGGTCAAAGGCGACGTCTGGTACTCGCCCGCGCACTGCTTCGCCAGGCACCTATCACCATTCTCGACGAACCCACCGAGGGTCTGGACGATGAAGCGGCCGAGGAGTTGGTGGCAGCCGTGCGTAGCCATTTGGCGGGCAAAACGCTTCTTTGGGTGTCGCATAGGCCCATCGATAGGGCAGGGTTTGAGAACTCGCTTGAGCTTGAGGGTGGCTTTCTGAGCGGGAATGGGATGACCCACTAGGTCCCTTGCATGCTACACTTTCTGCACTATGAGTTCTTTCCCCGACTACCCGCGTTACGACGGACTCGGATTAGCCGACTTGGTGCGCACCAAACAGGTGACGCCTTCAGAGCTGGTTGAAGAAGCCATTTCCCGCATCGAGGCGCACAACCCTGGCCTCAATGCTGTCATCACCAAGCTCTACGACCGTGCCCGCGCCACCGCAGTCCACGGGTTTTCTCCCCAAGCCCCTTTTGCCGGGGTGCCCTTCCTTCTCAAGGATTTGCTCTCTACCCTTGAGGGAGTTCCGACCTCGCAGGGCAACCGACTTTTGAAAAACCTCCCCGCGAAGGCCGACAGCGAGCTGGTGAGGCGATGGAAGTCGGCCGGACTCAACATTTTGGGCAAGACCAATACACCTGAGTTTGGCCTTACCCCTTACACAGAGCCCTTGGCTTTTGGCCCCACCCGCAACCCCTGGAATCGGGAACGGACCGCGGGCGGATCCTCGGGGGGTTCTGCCGCCGCCGTCGCCTCGCGTATGGTGCCCTTGGCCTCTGGTGGCGACGGTGGAGGTTCGATTCGCATTCCGGCCTCCGCCTGCGGCCTGTTTGGCCTCAAGCCCACCCGAGGCCGAACTCCCACGGGTCCCTTCTTCGGAGAAGCCTGGCATGGTTTTGCCATCGAGCACGTGCTCACCCGCTCTGTGCGTGATTCAGCGGCTCTTCTCGACGCGACTCAGGGAGCCGACGTGGGGGCCCCCTACGCGGCACCCCCTTCGGGTCGGCCTTTCCTGAACGAGCTGTCGGTACCGACTGGAAAACTACGCATCGCGGTTACGGGAAAACCTCTCATGGGAGGCAAGGTCGATCCCCAAGTGCTGCACGGTCTCGAGCGCACGGTAGTCCTGTTGAGAGAGTTGGGTCATGAGGTAATCGAGGACGCACCGTTTATTGAGGCCGAGCCCTTCTCGCTGGCCTTTGTCACCATTCTTGCCGCCGAGCTTCGTGCGGATATCGAACTGACAGCCAGGTTGGCCGGCAAAAAAATCAACGTTAACGACTTCGACCCATCGAGCTATGGCTTGGGAATGCTAGGGAAAGCCCTGAACGCCCGCGACTACGCCGAGGCCTCCCGTTACCTGCAAGTCTCCGCCCGGGGGGTCTCAGGTTTTTTTGAGGGTTACGACCTGCTACTGACTCCCACTTTGTCGAAACCCCCTGTGCCCCTAGGCGCCTTGCAGCCGTCAGCGGCCGAGAAAGCCCTGATTAAGGTGATTGGCAGTTTTGATGGCGGTTGGCTTCTAAGGGCCCTGGGCGTGATCAAGCCACTGGCTGCTCAGACCTTTGATTTCATGCCCTGGACCGCGGTGTTCAACGTGACCGGTCAGCCTGCGATGTCGGTTCCTCTCGAAAGCAGTGACGGCCTCCCTATGGGCATGCACTTTGTGGCGAAGTTCGCCGATGAGGCGGCTCTGTTCCGGCTGGCAGCTCAACTGGAAACTGCTCGCCCTTGGGCCGAAAAGACGCCTGCCGGGTACTAAAAGCCTAGGGGCTTCGGGCCGGCGTTCTCCCCAGGGCAAAACACACCAGAAGTTCCATTTCGCCTAGGGTGGTCTTGATGGGAACCTGATTCACCGGCGCAAAAACCGGCCAGTTGATTTTGTGGTCGGGCCCTTGCACGATGAGGGGAACAGTGATGTCTAGGTCGTACTCGGTAAGGGTGTTGATCACGTGCCCGGAAACCACATTGGTGAGCTCGCCCAAGAGTGAGTTGACCAACTCTTGCTCTTCTTCCGGGCTGTTGGCCTCCATACCCGACTTCTTCAGCAGGTCGTTCACCATGGTTTTGCGCAGGCGCAAAACCACCATGCCTTTTCCGGCCCCGGTCAGGCCAATGATTCCAGAGGCATCCCAGCCGTGAGAGGCCTTTTGGTCTAGGATATGGGGTTCCGACGCCGTGGGTGCAAGTGAGAACATCTGATCCAAGGCCTCACAGGCTGCCCGGACGATCACAGAGAGTATTTCGCTGCTCATCGCATCAGCTTAGGTCACCGTTAGGCTCCCGGCAAGCAAAGTCTGACAAAGGTGACAAAAAGTGATCCAAAAAAATGGTAGACCTAGGGCCTAACCGGACGTAAACTGTCGGAAATAACGGAGGTGTCCCCTTGCAGCCTGTCAAAACCCTAACACAGTACCGTGAGACTTGGGAGCGCAGCGTGCGCGAGCCTGAAGCTTTCTGGGGCGAGGCGGCCCGCTCGGAGCTGACCTGGATACGCGATTTCGACCGGGTGTCAGATATCGACTGGAGCGAGGGGCTTACCACCTGGTTTCTTGGGGGCAAGCTCAACGTAAGCGCCAATTGCGTTGACAGGCATCTAGCAGACCGGCCCGACCAAGTCGCCCTCATCTGGGAACGCGATGAGCCGGGCGAAGAGGAACGTATCACCTACCGCCAACTGCACCGTGAAGTTTGCAAGGTGGCCAACGCCTTGCTTGCTGCCGGAATCCGCAAAGGCGACACCGTAGCGCTTTACATGCCGATGATTCCCCAGGCGGTGTATTCGATGTTGGCCTGCACCCGCATCGGAGTCATCCACAGCGTCGTGTTCGCGGGATTCTCCGCCGAAAGCCTTCGCGACCGGATCAATGACGCCAAATGTGTGGCCGTGATGACGGCCGACGAGGGGGTGCGCGGGCGCAAGGTTATTCCGCTCAAGCGGACCGTGGACGAGGCCGTCATGGCCTGCCCCTCGGTGAAGACTATTTTTGTGGCCAGACGCACTGGAAACAAAGTCCCGTTTTTCCCGCCCCGGGATGTTTGGCTCGATGAAGCTGTAGCTGCTCAACGGCCTTATTGCCCGGCTGTTCCCATGGACTCGGAAGACCCGCTTTTTCTGCTTTACACTTCAGGATCCACTGGCAAGCCCAAGGGAATCCTGCATACCACGGCAGGCTACCTGCTTTACGCCAAAATGACCCACGAACAGGTTTTTGGATGGAAGCCTGGCGACGTGTATGCCTGTGTCGCCGATATAGGCTGGATCACCGGCCACACCTATGTGGTTTATGGGCCCTTAGCCAATGGCGCCACGACGGTTCTCTTTGAGGGTATTCCCACCTACCCGGATGCAGGTCGGTACTGGGAAATGGTCGACCGCTTGGGAATCACGCAGTTCTACACCTCACCTACGGCCATCAGGTCGATAGCGCGGGAAAGCAATGACTTCGTTACCAAGCACAAACGCACTTCCCTCCGGGTATTGGGAACCGTGGGTGAACCCATAAACCCCGAAGCTTGGAAGTGGTACCACGAAGTTGTGGGCGAAAAGCGCTGCGACATCGTCGACACCTGGTGGCAAACCGAAACCGGGGGAATCATGATTACCCCTCTTCCTGGAATCACTCCCCTCAAACCCGGCTCGGCAACCCTGCCTTTCTACGGTGTGCAGCCAGTACTTCTGGATGAGAAAGGGCATGAACTCCACGGCAACAACGTCAGTGGCCTGCTGGCCATCAAGAACGCCTGGCCGGGCATGAGCCGGAGCATTCACGGCGACCACCAGCGCTACATGGCCACCTACCTTAAACCCTACGAGGCGGTGTATTTTACCGGGGACGGTTGCCGTCGCGATGAGGACGGTTATTACTGGATTACTGGCCGTGTGGACGACGTGATCAACGTCTCGGGCCACCGCATGGGAACAGCCGAGGTGGAAAGTGCGTTGGTTAGTTACCCCGGTTGCGCCGAGGCAGCCGTGGTCCCGGTACCGCACGACATTAAGGGTCAGGGCATCTTTGCCTTCGTGGTGCTCAAAGAACGTTGGGAAGAAACACCTGAACTGGTGGGAGAACTGCGCAACGAGGTTCGGCACCACATCGGCCCCATTGCGATTCCCGATCATATCCTTGTGACCACCGGGCTTCCCAAGACCCGATCGGGCAAGATCATGCGCCGCATTCTACGAAAAATTGCGGCGGGCGAGTACGGTGAATTGGGCGATATTTCCACCTTGGCAGACCCCCAGGTGGTTGAACTGCTGATCGAGAAGCGGAAGGCGCTGGCCGAGGACAACCACTAGAGGATTGCTCTCAATTTTTGGAGGTTTCGGCCTATACTCTTTTCGAGAGGTCTGACATGAATTCTCGCTCCCCCGTTCTCTTTGGGTTACGCATGAGCATCGCTTTGTCCCTCGTATTGGCGGTTTGCCTTATGGGAGCCGCCACTGTGGCTATTGTTGTCAACATTGGGGCTGATGCCGCACGCCGGAATGCTGAGACTCTATTTTCCCGCATCTCGGAAACCATTGGTGAAAGGACCGATTCGCAGTTCAAAGACACGATTTCGCTGGCCCGCTACGCCTCATTCGACTTCCATGCGGCCGACCCGGTAGTGGGTGATGGGACGTCCCACAACTTCCTGAGCTTCATGTTGAGGGCGCTTCGGGCAAGTCCGAACCTATATTCAATTTACGTTGGCGACGTCGACGGGAGTTTCTTACAAGTGATAGCGACCCGGGGAGACCAGCGCATCTTGGCCGCCCACGAGGCCCCCTCTGCGGCGGAAATGCTGGTACGAACCATTACCGGAACCAACCCCAACCGAGTTCAGCAGTGGACTTTCCTTGATGCGCAGGGGAAACTGCTCTCTCGGCGGCAAGAGGTTAGCTTTAATTACGTACCCGCTGAACGGCCTTGGTTCAAGCTTGCCCTCGGAGCTCCCGACGCGGTCCTTGGCGAACCCTACACCTTTAACTCGCTTAAGGAGCCAGGTGTGACGGCCTCCATTGCGCTTGCAGGGGGGCAAAAAGTACTGGGAGTTGACCTTACCCTTCGCGGACTCCAGCAGTTCATCGACACCCAGGTCGTTTCCCCTAAGGGCGGTGTCATGCTCCTAGACTCCAAGAAAAACATCATGGCAAAGTCCGCCAACTTTGAGAGGCGCCCCGGTTGGCTGACCAAGAACGCTTCTTACAGGGTAGCGGGTCAGGCGCTGGAGCTAGTGCTCACCGCTCCTGGGGAGGACTTTGAAGTCGACTACCAGCGCATGGAACTCGGAGTGGTGTTTGCGACCGTCCTTCTCGTACTGCTTCTGATTCCCTTCACGTTTCTGTTCACCACGCGGCTGACACGAATCATGAACGCCGTCAGCACCGATGTCGAACGGGCGTGCCGGATGGATTTCAGCGGAGAATCGCCTCAGGGCTCCCGCATCCGCGAGTTTGACACCCTAGCCCGGGGATTCGGCACCATGAAAGCCACCCTTGCCCGCGAGACACAGGCCCTCCGCGATGCTCAGCTCAAGCTGAACGAGATTGTTGACGCCGGAACCGCTCTTTCGACCATGAAAGACGCTCATACGCTGTGCCAAAAGATTATCGACACAGCTATGAAACTGACCAATGCCGAAGGTGGTACGCTCTATTTGTACAACTCCCGAACGCGGCAACTTGAGTTCAACATCATGGTCAACAAAAACGAGAACCTAAAGACCCATTACGGAGGCACGAGCCCGACGCCGATTCCCGCCTTTATCAAGCCGGTCAACCTCTACTCCGAAAGCGGCGATGAAAACCACAACAACGTGTCCAGCCACACCTTCCTAACGGGAAAAACGGTCAATATTCCCGACGCTTATGAAGACCTTTCGTTTGACTTTAGCGGAACCCGAAAGTTCGACGAAGGGAACAAATACCGCTCGCAAAGCTTTCTCAATGTGCCGCTGATACCCCTTGGTGGAGACAAACTCGGGGTGCTCCAGCTCATCAACGCCAGATCGGCCGACAACTCTCGCTATGTGCCTTTCCGGCCCGACATGCAGAGTTTCGTCGAGGCTCTGGCCGCCAGTGCGGCCACGGCTCTGTACAACAACCAGCTCATCGATAACCTCGAGAAATTGTTTGATGCCATCATAGACGTGATCAACAGTGCGCTTTCCCGAAAAAGCCCTTATACGGGCGGCCATTGTGTGCGCGTGCCCATTATCGCCATCGAGCTTGCCAAAGTCACATCCGCGGTCACCGAAGGCGAGTTCGCTGGTTTCAGTCTGAGTAAGGATGAACTAAAGGAGTTCCAACTCGCGGCCAAGCTCCACGACGTGGGAAAGATCACCACGCCCGAATACGTGGTAGACAAATCGACCAAACTAGAAACGATTTATAACCGCATTCACGAAATCCGCGCCCGCTTCGAGATCATTTACCGGGACGCTGTGATCAAGCGCCACGAAACTGTGATGGCCGACCCGGGCGCCACCGAAAAAGCCGACGCCGCCTTGGTAGCCTTCAAACAGCAACTGGACGAAGAGTGGTTGTTCCTCGGCAAGAGCAATCTCGGAGGGGAGTTCCTCAGCCCCGACAAGGTAGAAATGATCAAGACCATTGGCGCACGGACCTGGTTGCGCTACTTCGATGACCGCGTCGGTCTGAGTTGGGAAGAAGAGGAGCGCCTGCGCGAAGTACCGAAGAGCGAGTTGCCGTGCCTCGAGCGCCTTCTCGACGACAAACCTATCCATGTCTTTCCCAGAAAGGTCAGCTTCTCGGATGCCTACACGTCTGTGGATGCTCAGGCGAACACCAAAGTCTACGACTTCAAAACACCGGTTCCGCCGCTGCTCTACAACCAGGGCGAAATCTACAACCTTTCTATTGGCCGTGGCACCCTGACCAACGAAGAGCATTTCAAGATTAAGGAACACGTCATGCAGACCATTCTGATGCTCGACCAGCTTCCTTGGCCTAAGGGTCAATCCAACGTCACCACCATTGCCGGCGAACACCACGAAACTCTGAACGGTAGTGGATATCCCTACCAGAAGAAGTCCGAAAACCTTTCCATGCAGAGTCGCATTCTGACGATAGCAGATATCTTTGAGGCCCTCACGGCCAGTGACCGCCCCTACAAGACGCCCAAGAAACTTTCGGAGGCCGTCAAGGTGCTGTCGTTTTTCAAAAAGAACCGGGAAATCGATGCCGAACTGTTTGACCTTTTCCTGACCTCGGGGGTGTACAAGAAGTACGCTGATGCGTATATCCCCGAGCATCTGCGCGATGAGGTAGACATCAACCAGTACTTAGGCGCACTTCAGACCTGACCGGGCGAACTCCGCCCAGCAGACAACAAACCTTTCAGCGCTCAGTCAGCCCCTGAGGCCCTTGGGCGGCTGGCCCACCATCTTCTCTTTCCTCGTTAGCGACTCAAGATGACCTTCACAGCGCGGGAAGCGAGCGTCAGACCAAAAGTACCGGTGGCGAAGGCGCTGGCGCCATAACCCGCATTGCAATCGATTCGGCCAGAGCCGCCTGAGTCAGGCCTGGCGACCGAAGCACAAACTTCCCAAGGCAAAATCGCCGGTTCCAGGCTAAAAATACATTCGATTCCCCACAGCCCTCGGGAATCGGGGGACAGACCTCGCGCCTTCAGGTTTTTTTTGAGGGCCTTGAGAAGGCTATCGCCCTGTTCACGGCCGAGATCCGCCACTCGGACCTGAGTGGGGTCGGTTCGCCCACCGGCAGCCCCGCACACGAGAAGAGGAAGCTGGCGCTCGCGGCAGGCCTGCACCAACACCGCCTTGTCGGCCACCGAATCAATGGCATCGATGACAACCTGAGGCTCCCCCTGAAGGAGCCTAGTGGCGCTCTGAGCCGTCAGAAAATCGGCCACTGCGTGCACCTGGCACTCGGGATTAATGCGCCTCACGCGGTCGGCAAGAACCTCGGTTTTGAGGCGGCCCCACTCCGGGTCGAGCGCGGGAAGTTGACGGTTGGTATTGGTAGCGCACACATCGTCGAGATCGATCAGGGTGAGGTGACCGACACCGGAGCGAGCCAGGGCCTCGACCGCCCAGCTACCAACTCCGCCCAGCCCCACCACCAAGACGTGCGAGGAGCTCAAAGTGGCCAGGACTCCATCGCCGTAAAGGCGCTCGAGGCCACCAAAGCGGCTTTGGTAGCTCAGATCGTTCATAAAACGACCACGGGAAAACGAAGAGCTTGGGCAACCAGTTTCTGCAGGCGACCGAAAGTCAGCTCGCGGGTAGGTGTCAAATGCCGTCCTAAGTCTAAGCGCTCGGAAAGGTCGATTTCAGGGCCAAGGCCATCGGCCGGTAGACCATCGTAAAGGCGCACCAGTAGCGCCACCAGGGCGTTGGGAAGCACTCCTGGGCTAAAGCCACCCACAGAGCAAACCCCCTCGTTCACGCCGGCTTTGAGCCACAAGGGGCTCGAGCACCCTGAGACAAAACAGGTCTCGGTACGCTCGGCCTCGGGAAGGGCCTTTAAGCTGATGCCCCAGTCGACCAGGAGCCTGTAGCGGTCGTTCCATTCACCGACGAGCTCAAACTCGGCCTCAATTTCGGCCACCCGGTTTTCAAGAGTCTCCATAAGGTGCCATTCTATAGCTCTGAAGTCGACAGCTCAAGGGCACCTGAATGCCAGGCGACCACCACGTCCTGAGATTCCACCCGGGCCCAAGCGAACTGTGCCAGCAACTGTTGCAGACCCACCGGATGGGCGGTCGATTGCAAGCCACACGCCTTGGCAAGGAAACCAAGCAGGGCCTGCGGAGTGTAGAAATCCTGAAGCTGTGGCACCGCCACCGACTGATGAAGTTTGGCCAACTTTTTGCCTTGAGTTTCTAGCAGCAGCAGGTGATGCCGCCAAACTGGCCTTTTCAGTCCCAGCAGATCGATGAGGGCTGCCTGAGTGGCCGTGCTGGTGGCGATGTCGCGGCCACGAACGACCCGTGTGACGCCCGCAGCGGCGTCATCGACCACGACCGCCAACTGGTAGGTGGCACCCCCGTCAGGGCGACGAACCAGTGGGTCCCCCATCGCCGTGCCCAGAACTTGGGAGAGGTCTGTCCCCGTTTCGTCGGCAACCGACACCTTAAAGTCGGTCAAATCGGCCCTTAAACCTAGGCGCGAGGCCCTCCAATTGCGAACCCGGCGCATTCGGCAGGTGCCCGGGTACACCCAGCCCCCCGAAGCCGAGGGAACTCCCGCCTCCTGAACCACCCTTCGGGAGCACCCGCACTCATACAGCAACCCTAGCGATGCGAGGGTCTCGAGTGCCTCTTCGTGACCCCTTCGGCCTTCGGATTGCCAAACCAACTGGTCCCACTCCAGACCAAACCAGTGCAGATGGTCGACCAGTCCCTGCCGGATTCGGGGGTCTTGGGCGCCGGGGTCGATGTCTTCGAGGCGCAACACAAAACGGCCTCCAAGGCTGCGAGCATCCAACCAAGCGAGAACTCCTGCCAAAAGAGTTCCTGGGTGGGCCCGTCCGCTCGTGGTGGGGGCAAATCTTCCTGTGTCCATGTGGCTAGTTTAGGGGTACAATACAGGCATGTCTTCCCCAAAACCCGGACGTCGGTGGCAGAACTTGCTGGTACTGGCGCTGGCCAACATGGTCGATACGGCCGAGACGGGTTTGGTGAATGCGTTGTTTCCCGCCATAAGGGCCGCCCTTCACCTTAATCTGGAGGCCCTAGGCGTTTTTAGTGCCATCGGAAAAGTTTCACGCATGGTGTTCGGTCCACTTTGGTCGATGGCGGCAGACCGCTGGAGCCGAAAAGCCCTGATGTTCGTCGTCACCGGCGTGTGGGGTATTTTCACCGTGCTGGCTGGTCTGGCCCAAAACGAAACACAGTTGCTGTTGCTCTATGCCTTGGGTTCGGTAGGAACGGTGGCTGCCGAACCCCTAGCCTCTTCGATCACCGCCGACCTTTTTCCAGAACGAGAACGGGGAAAAGCCTTTGGAGCTCTGCGGGCCATAGGAGGCTTGGGGTTTGTCGTTCTGGCTCCGGTCGTCGGCCTTCTTTCGAAGTCGCCCGATGGCTGGCGGCTGGCCATGTTCCTGCTGGGCGGACTGAGCATGTTTAGCGGCGTTTTAATCTTGATTTTGTTCCGCGACCCCGGAAGGGGTGCAACAGACGGCCTGGTACAAACCGATCGCGTCCATCTGGCCGACCTGCGGGAGCTGATGGGCAATCGGACTTTATGGTTCCTCGCCCTGAGCCTGATTTTTACGACCAGCCCGGTGATGGTCTCGTTCGCCGTCACCTACCTCGTGGACGTGCGCGGGTTCAGCAATGCCGAGGGGACCTATGTGCTGGCGGTTTTTGTCTGTGGCTACATCGGCAGTTCCCTGCTGGGTGGCTGGCTGGGTGACTTTGCTCAGGCACGGCAGGGCCCCTTGGGGCGAGTAAGGCTGATGCTCATCTACCTGGTTGGGTTTGCCGCGATGAGCTACGTTTGCCTTCAACTGCCCTGGCCCCATTGGGCTTTTTACCCACTTTTTTTTGCCTTTGGGCTCCTCTCCGCGGTGGGAAACCCCGGCTCGGTGATGCCCTTGCTCAGTGCTGCCGTAAAGCCTCAGGTGCGCTCGTCGGCCTTCGGGTTCTTGTTCAGTCTGGTCCACGGGGCTTCAACGGCAGTGCTGTCGCTCGCCGTTGGTTGGTTTGGCCAGACTTACGGGCTCCCAAGCACGGTCTTCTGGCTCACCACCGTGGCCTACGGAATCAACGCCCTGATCTGGCTGGTGGCCCTGCGCTGGCACCCAGCCTTGTTTCAGCCTCACGGGGTGGACTAAGGGTTTAGCCGGGCAGGTCGTCGGGTTCAATGGTTGAAAGCAACTCGGCGCTCAGTTCAGCAAGGGGAGCGAGACGGTTGGCCTGCTTCTCAAGGGTTTGCTCGAACAAGTTGCGCACCAACCGGCCGTTGCCAAAATGGGTGTCGCGGTTTTGCCACACGGCGGTAAGGTACACCCGCAAACGTCCGAGGGCCGAATCGGTGAGACTCATGCCCGTTTCGCCGGTGAAGCGCAGAAAGATTTGCTCCAGCTCCGCAGGGGAAAAATCATCGAAGACAAAACGCCGCCCGAAACGGCTAGCCAATCCTGGGTTTGAGTCGAGGAAGCGGAGCATCTTTTCCGGATAGCCGGCTACAACAACCACCAGACGGTCGCGGTAGTCTTCCATGCGCTTGAGGAGGGTGTCGACGGCCTCCTGGCCGAAGTCGTTTCCTGCGTCCTGGGGAACTAACGAATAGGCCTCGTCGATGAACAGCACCCCGTCGAGGGCCCTCGACACCGCCTCGTCCACTTTGCCCGCTGTCTGCCCTACGAAACCTGCCACCAGGCTGGCACGGTCGGTCTCCACCAGATGGCCTTTTTTGAGGAAGCCCTGAGCCGCAAAGATTTCGCCCAATAGCCTGGCAACAGTGGTTTTGCCCGTCCCTGGCCCGCCGGTGAACACCGCGTGGAGGCTGATGCGGGGCACCTTCAGGCCCAATTCCTCCCGTCGGTCGTGCACACGCATGAGGTTGGAAAGGCTTTTTACTTGGTCTTTGATGGGTTCCATTCCCGTGAGGGTGTCAAGCTTGGCCAGGGCCGCGAGTAAGGCTTCCTCACCGCTAGCAACAGGAGATTCCAGAGCTATAGCGGCTGCAGAGTCCGTGGGTGCGCCTTGGGGGTCGAAAATGCGGCGATTGAGGGCCTTCAGAAACTCCGTCCCTTCAGCGCCGGCGAACACATCGGCCCACTGCAGGAAGGCTTCGGCCGCCTTGGGAAAACGCACCCGGCCGTCCTGCTGGTCTTGTGCCTTGAGCTTGGCTAGGCCCTGCCCCCAAGACGCCAAACGCAGCGTTGAGAGCTTGGTTTCCAGCAGCGGCATCCAAGCCTCGAGAGTTTGCCGTTGTTCGGCGTCGAGCACTTCGCCGCGATAAAAGCGTTTCATGCCGTCGGGACCCGGCCCAGCATCGGGCAGGAAGGGAAGGAGTGTGAGAGCAGCCTGTGCCCGCCGGTCGGGAGTGGCCAACCCTAGTTGGTCGAAGCAAACTGCAGCCAAGCCCCAGAGGTCCGACTGGAGGGCTTCGAACTCCGCCACCACGGTTTCGACCATTTGCCGGCTCACCCTCACCGAGGGGTAGGGCCCGGCCCCAGACGCGTTTGGTTTGCTTGACACCGTGACTTGAGGCTCTGCAACCGAGGCCTCCAAAGTGTAGGCCCGCCCCTCTCCCGCCCAGGTGCAGCCCGGGGCCAACGGCAAGGCAGGTGCCACCGAAAGGCTACGAAGCGACCACACCCTCAGCGGACCGGGTGCCGGGGCCACAAAGCACAAATTGCCCTCTACCTGAAGACGCAGCCCGCTTTCCGACCACGCCGAAGTTCCCAGCCCACCCCAAGAGGCCGACTCCACCGCTGCGCTGTCGCTGACGGCCAATTGCTCCAACCGCACCAGCACAGCTTCTCGGCGGTCACCTCCCAGGGAGGGGTCGAGGGCGCCAAGTTTCTTCTTCCAGTGGTCGAGTTTCATGGGCTTTAGAATAGCCTTAGGCCGTTGGCGGAGCTAGGGGGCGATGGACAGTCGTACCCGTGTACAACACCCCCTCCGCGTGAAGTCCCATTCACCCCCAGCCAGGGACCGACCGTCCAGCCTGGCTCTTTGCAATCCCTGAGGCATGTCGAGTGGGACGCAGGAAGACGGCCGAGACGGACATTACGCTCCGAAGGGAGTTTGTCAGTCTCGGCCGCCTTCCGTCGCGAGGGGCCCGCTCAACATGCCTCAGTAGCAACTGATCAAGAGCCAGGTTGGACGGAAACGCCCCTACGCTTCCGCTGGGGCTGCAAACTGGCTTCGATACAACTGGGCGTAGAAGCCCTCTTGCGCAAGCAGGCCTTCGTGAGTGCCCTGCTCCACGATGCGGCCCTTATCCATCACCAGTATCAGTTCCGCATCGCGTATGGTGCTCAAGCGGTGGGCGATGACGAAACTGGTGCGCTCAGCCATTAGGGTTTCCATGGCCTTGCGGATCAGCACCTCGGTGCGAGTGTCGACCGAGCTGGTGGCCTCGTCGAGGATGAGAATGTCTGGGTCGGCCAAAATGGCGCGGGCAATGGTGAGCAACTGCTTCTGGCCCTGGCTGAGGTTGCTGGCCTCTTCGCTGAGCACCGTTTTGTACCCCTCAGGAAGAGTGCGTATAAAGTGGTCGGCGTGGGCAGCCTGCGCGGCGGCGACAATCTGCGCCTCGGTAGCGCCCAGTTTGCCGTAGGCGATGTTGTCGTGGATGGTGCCCTCAAACAGCCAGGTGTCCTGCAGCACCATGCCAAAATGCTGGCGCAGTTCGGTGCGACGCAGCTCGTGCACATCCTTCCCCCCAAGCAGGATTTTACCGGAGTCGAGTTCGTAAAACCGCATGAGCAGGTTAACCAGCGTGGTCTTCCCGGCTCCGGTGGGGCCCACGATGGCCACCGTGTGCCCTGGCTCCACCCGGAGGTTCATGTCTTCGATGAGCGGTTCCTCGGCCTTGTAGCGGAAACTCATGTGCTCAATGACCACCGAATCCCGGACCAGACTCCGCTGCGCGCCGCTAGGTTGGGAAGTTTTGTGCGAAAACTCCAACCCAGGCTGCTGATCTTCTTCGACCTCGTCGAGGATTTCAAACACGCGCTCGGCGCAGGCCACCGTCGACTGGATGATGTTGGCGATGTTGGCCGTCTGCACGATGGGCATGGTGAAGTTACGGGCGTACTGGATGAAGGCCGTAATGTCGCCAATTTTGAGCCAGTTCTGGGTGATACCCATGCCACCGACCACAGAAATCAGCACGTAGCCGAGGTTACTGACGAAGTTCATGGCCGGGAACATCACCCCAGAAATGAACTGCGCCTTCCAGCCTGAGTCGTAGAGGCGGTTATTGACGGCTTCGAAATGGTCGATCGAATCCTGCTCTCGCCCGAAGGCCTTCACCACTTTGTGGCCGGTGTACATTTCCTCGACATGACTCGAGAGGTTGCCAAGTTCCTTCTGCTGGGCTGCGAAATACTTCTGCGAGTTTTTGGCAATCACCACCGTGGCCACGACATAGAGCGGCAGGGTGGCCAATACAAACAGCGTGAGCGACCAGCTGATGGTGAGCATCATGATGATGTAACCGATGATGCTGATCACCGAGGTGATGATCTGGGTCAGGCTCTGCTGCAGGGTATTGGCTATGGTGTCGATGTCGTTGGTGACGCGGCTAAGAACTTCGCCGTGGGTACGGCTGTCGAAAAACTTCAAAGGCAGGCGGTCGAGTTTGGCATTCACTTCGATGCGCATTTTCGACACCAGATTCTGCGCCACACCGGCCATCACCAGCTGCATGCTCAGAGTAAACAGAGCGCTGATCAGATAGAGCGCTGCCAACAGACCCACCAGAATCCCGAGGTAGGCGAAGTCAAAGTGACCGCCAGTGGCTCCAATGGCCCTCATGGTGTCGTCGACCTGCTGCTGGGTAAACGACATCCCGCCGGTTTTTGCGTCGGGGGTCTTACCGTCGGCCGAGGCAGGAAGGAGGTCTTTGAGCTGGGCCAGAGAATCGAGCATGACGCGGGTCAGGCGGGCCTTCTCGGCGCTGTCGGTGACGTCCTTCAACAGAGGAAGGGCCATAAACTCTTTGATGGCCTTGAGTTGGGCAGAGCTGGGCATCTTGGCCGGGGTCGTGTTGGTCATGTTGCTTTTGAGCTGAAGCTGGAGGGCCTCCATTTTGGTGAGCACAGCCTTTGCCATGAACGAGTCCTGCATTTTGTTCATCGCCTCGCGGACCACCTGCGGAGCCCCGATGGTGAACAGGGTGCTCAAGATGGCTAGTGCGAAAACAGCGGTGAGACGCACCTGAAAAGGCTTAAGGCGGCCGAGGAGGCGCCCAAAGGTCTCGCGGAAGTTTTTGGGTTTCTCCACAGCTCGCCCCATGGCGCCCATCGGGCCGCCTCCTCCCATGGGTCCGCCGGCTCGCATCGGAGCGCGGGGCGGTATGGCATTTCGGTTGTGGTCGCTCATCGGGCTTCCTCCTGGCTCAGTTGGGAAGCCACTATTTCCTGATAGGTGGGGCAGTTATCCAGCAACTGGTTATGGGTACCTTGGCCCACCAATTTCCCTTCGTCGAGGACAAGAATCTGGTCGGCATCGCGGATGGTTCCCACCCGCTGGGCAACCAGCAGTACTGTAGCGTCCTTAGTCTCGGCCCTGAGGGCCGTTCTTAAATCGCGGTCGGTGCGGTAATCGAGGGCGGAGAAGCTGTCGTCAAAAAGATACACCTCGGGCCGTCGAACCAGCGCACGGGCTATCGAAAGCCGCTGTTTCTGGCCACCCGACACGTTGGTGCCGCCTTGCGCCAAGGTGTGTTGGAGCCCCCCCTCCATTTCGGTCACAAACTCTTGCGCTTGGGCCACTCGGAGGGCGGTGGCCAGTTCGGCTTCGGTAGCGTCGGCTTTGCCCTGGCGCAGGTTGTCTTCTATCGTGCCGGTGAACAAAAGAGCCTTTTGGGGGATGTAGCCCAGTTTGCCGCGCAAGTCGGCTTGGGTCTGAGCCTTCACATCCACGCCGCCAACCAAGACCTGCCCCTCAGCAACATCGTAGAAACGAGGAATCAGGTTGAGAAGGCTGGTCTTTCCGGCTCCGGTAGAACCGATGATGGCAGTAACCTGACCAGGCCCAGCCACAAAGCTCAGGTTTTCCAGGGCGTTTTGTTCGGCCCCATGGTAGCGGAAGCTCACGTTGCGGAACTCAACCGTACCTTTTGCGGCAGTTCCCCCAAACACTGCGGGCGCTACCGCGTCAGCGTTTGCGCCGGGGTCGTTGATGGTTGGGTCGACGGCAAGTACTTCATTGAGGCGTTTAGCCGCCGAAGAGGCCCGCGGCACCATGATGAACACCATGCTCACCATCATCAGGCTCATCAGAATCTGCACCGCGTACTGGGTGAAGGCCATGAGCGAGCCGATCTGCATGTCGCCGGCGTCGATTCGGATGATGCCAAACCACAGAATTGCCAGTTGGGTGCAGCTCATAATGAGCATGATGCCCGGCATCATGAAGGCCATGATGACGTTGACCTTGATGTAGGTATCGGTGAGTTCCTCGTTGGCTTGCCCGAAGCGCTCGGCCTCCCGTTGTTCCCGCCCGAAGGCCCGGATCACCCGGATGCCGGTGAGTTTTTCGCGGAGCACCAGGTTGATGCGGTCGATGCGTTTTTGCATGGCCTGGAACAGAGGCAAGGCTTTACCCGCGAGCGCCAGAATCAGCACCAGCAGCACGGGAACCGCCACCCCGAGCACCCAAGTAAGGCCCGCGTCTTCGCTGTAGGCCATCAGGATACCGCCAGCCATCATCAACGGCGCGGCCACCATCATGCGCAGAATCATCACCGTGACGTTCACCACCTGCACAATGTCGTTGGTGTTGCGGGTGATCAGCGTGGCGGCACCGAAGCGGTCGTATTCTTCGAGCGAAAAGCTGGTGACCTTGCGGAAAAGGCGGCTGCGGATGTCACGTCCCATTCCCAAAGCCACGCGCGAGGACAACAGACTCGAGACAATGGAAACCAACATCCCAGCCCCCGTGACGGCAAGCATCCAGGCCCCGATTTCAAGAATCTTGTCGGTGTTCCCTTTCATCACGCCATCGTTGATGATGCTCGACATGAGGGTGGGAAGGTAGAGATCGGCCATCGACTGGAGGAAAACAAGGCCTAGGGTGAGAACCACGAGAAACCAGTAGGGTTTCAAGAAACGAAACAGTTTGATCACAGGCGAGACTCCTTGAGAGGGCAGGGTTTGTCGGTTTGCAGGAATTGTGCGTCCGAGACACTCGCTCGGCCATGCCGTTGCCTCAGTTGTGGACTTGGGTTGGGCGGAAGCAGGAACTCAGG
>Ga0114970_10001454_pt1 | contig 17729 bp, 8 predicted proteins | sample M_140205_XF_Meta_FD_87030 | JGI IMG/M metagenome (GOLD analysis project Ga0114970, IMG submission 87030) | Freshwater microbial communities from Lake Montjoie, Canada to study carbon cycling - M_140205_XF_MetaG | ecosystem: Environmental > Aquatic > Freshwater > Lake | place: Lake Montjoie... | reverse complement strand
CAGCAGTTGCAATAGGTTATCAAGCAGGAATAAGCGGTCAAAATCAAAGTGCTGTAGCAATAGGAGATCAATCAGCTATGTTTAATCAAGGAGTTAAGGCAGTTGCGATAGGGTATCAAGCAGGTTATCTAACACAAGGAGCACATACGGTTGCTATTGGAACTAACGCAGGAACTTATAAACAAGGAACATATGCAGTTGCAATTGGAAGTCAAGCTGGGTCCGAGACACAAGGAACATATGCAGTTGCAATTGGAAATCAAGCAGGATATATAAACCAGGGAGAATCGACAGTTGCAATTGGGTTGCAAGCAGGATTTGAGACCCAATTGAATAATGCAGTTGCAATTGGAAATCAAGCAGGATCTATAAATCAAGGAACTTACGCAGTTGCATTAGGTTATCAAGCAGGTATTCAGACACAAGGAGCTGGAGCAGTTGCGATTGGAAGTATAGCAGGACAAACAAACCAAGGACAATCGGGGATAGCAATAGGAGAACAATCAGCTATAATAAATCAAGGAATTCAAGCAGTTGCAATAGGGTATCTAGCAGGAAATCAAGAACAAGGATACAGCGCAATTGCAATTGGAAATGGTTCAGCTTTTGTAAGTCAAGGAGTTCAAGCAGTTGCAATAGGTTATCAAGCAGGATATGATAACCAGTTGCAAAATGCAGTTGCTATAGGTTATCAAGCAGGATATACAAATCAGGGACCCGAATCTATAGCAATTGGGTTTCAAGCAGGATATGATAACCAAGTGGCAAATTCAATAATTATAAATGCTAGCACAGGTGCATTAAATGCGACTGGATTAGCCGGATTTATTGTTAATCCGGTTAGGAATGCTGGAGATGAAATAACAACTATAAATCCAAATGTTTTATGTTATAATACTGATACAAGTGAAATTGCTTACGGTAATAAAACATTTATTATCGATCATCCTATGGACGAGAATAAATATCTAGTTCATGCTTGTCTAGAAGGGCCTGAAGCAGGGGTATATTATAGAGGTTGTGTAATAATTACAAATGATAAGTTTGTTATTGTTAATTTACCTGAATATACAAGAAAACTAGCTACAAACTTTACGATCCAAATAAGTCCTATATATGATGAACTAACAAACAACAGCAATTATAGAGTAACTAAAGTTGTAGATAATAAATTTGTAATTTACGGAAATAACGGTGAATATTTCTGGACTGTATATGGTAAAAGAAATGACATTACTATTGAACCATATAAAAAAGATACTGAAATTAAAGGTTCAGGTCCATATAAATGGTTATAAAATGAACTTTTATTATTTTTAAACTATAATAATAGTTTAAAAATAATTTACAAATTTTAATAATAATGAATGCTTAGTAAAAATATGGCTGTACTGTCCAAGATTTTTACAGCTGTAAGAAGTTTCGTTATTTGAAATTATAAAATAATTTTACAGTTATTTTATAATTTTACAGTTATTTACACATTTTCGTCTACTATATAAAATGATATTTTATACTGTATAAACTTTTATATATAAAACATCTTTATCACATAAATTACAATGTAACTTATTTTTTTTTGTTTTAGCACATTTCCTACAACTAATAGGATGTTTACAAACTCCATAGTAAGATACAGTTTTATTACATTCTTGACACAATGGTGGGAGTACTTCTTCAATTTCAATAAAACTACTAGTAGGTGTCCTACAAATAGGACACCTATATATAGTTATATTATTAATGTTAATATCAGTTGTTACACATGCTGTACACGCAACAGCATGTTTACAATCTGTGAAAATCATATTAACTGGATTTTCATAACAATACTTACACAATCCATTAGTTGTAGAACATGAGGGTCCCGAAAACAAGGGACCAGACGAACGAGATATTTCAGATGATAATTGACAAGAAACTTCTCTACACATTACAGACGGATTAAGATTTCTACCAGATTCAATCCATTGTTCTCCTTTTGAAAGTGTAGCTTTATATCTATTTACAATTCTACGCCAAATAGCTTTGCACTGATTTACAATCTGTAATTCAATATGATTATCTTCTCGGATTTTGTCATCTATTTCAGTCATGAATCCAATATTATCATGGTGTAAAGTCTTAATGCTTTCTTTTATTAGATCAAAATTTGATCTATGTTTCGGTATATTATCAATTTCCTTAAGACCTGTAATTAATTCCATATATTTTTCAATAATTGGATTAGACTCTGTCATATATGATTCATCATCAGTCTTAGTAATATCTGAATTGAAACCTTTAACCACCTCAAAATGTTCAGTATTTTTATCTAAATACCTAACTGTTGCACATTTAAGATTTCCTCTCATAATTACAGCTAAATTTTGGTTAAAACTAGAAAATTTTATTGTAACTTTTATATAAGGTTTCATAAGTATATCTTCTGTAGACTCGCTTTCTTCCTCAGAAATTGGAAGAAGATTTGAGCGTATAATATTATAAGTATTACTTCCAACATTTTCATTCATAGAAAAACTAATGTCTGAAAAAAAATGTATTTTCACTTTCATATCCTTAAATTCAGTTGAATCAATTGTATGTTTTGTAGAACATAATGTAAAATGATTGTTACTTAACTCTGTGCAAGTAACACTTCCGGTAACTTTAGACAAATTATCGGAAGTACGATCAACTGAATTTAGATAGTCAGTTAAATCTTTTTCATCCATTTCCTCTCGACCTTCTTCACCGAGTAAACAAACTTCTGAATTATTTTCAAAAATAAATTCAAATGTAATATCACTCATATTATTTGAAGAAATTAACCCTTCAAAACAACTTCCGATTATCATATTTTCAGTTTCTTCAGTCTCATTCGATACTTGATCGTCTTTCGCTAAAAATTTTGCACTAGTGCGGTCAACAGTGCTCTCAGTCCCAATACAGCAAGCAAAATCAAATATACTCTCAAATGAATTATCTGTTAGAATTGTTTCAATCTTTCCTCCGGTATTATGAAATCCATCAGATAATTTAATAAGTACATGTCTAAATTCTTCATCTGTTTTTGTTTTCTCTCTTATTTCTTTTGCAAGTTTTGCCATTTTAATAAAATCAGTTCCTCCTCTAGGTTTCCATAAATTAATTTTTTCTTGAAGTTCAAGTGGAGTTCCAGTTATAGTGCTTATATCGTCATCAAATGGATATAATATTACCTCACAGCTAGGAAATCCATTTTCTACAGTACAACAAAAGTTACATAGTGTATTTTTTACTAACTCCATTTTAGTAAGTTGTTTTGTATCCATATCTATGTCCATATCCATATCCGAAGCACGTAAATAATTGCCGAAATTATAACTACCAACTGATATACTTGTGCCTATTGATGGCGGTGACATACCAAAAAATTCGTTATTTTCTTCTTCCATATTAATATTACCATTCATATTACTAATCATCCCAGACTTTATTATGAAATAATTATATAAAAATTCAATTTTTTTTCCGACAGTTATCAAAGTATAACTTAAAATATGGCTGTAATGTTATAAGATATGCTAAACTCGATGTATTCCAAGTATTTTCTGTTGGCAAAGAAGATATAAATTATATAATTGACGAATAAATCTATATATTTAAAAATTATTTTTAAACTTAATAATAATAAATGGTTAATAATGTAAAATCAAGAACTAAAAGTAGAAGAAGTACAAGAAGTACAAGAAGAAGTAGAACTAAAAGAAATGCTAAAAGAAATAGAAGAAGTACTGTAACTAAAAGAAGAAGAAGTAGAAGAACTAAAAGAAATAGAAGAAGTACCAGAACTAAAAGAAGTAGAAGAAGTACTAGAACTAAAAGAGCTAGGTCTCCTAAAAAAAGTTTAATAAAACCTCCAATCGAAGATTCTAGTTCTTCTACTTCGTTATCATTACATGTATCTTCTGAGCCTAATATTGATTATGAAAATATATTTTTAAATATCACAGACAGATCTAAAATAATTTCTTTACTTACAACCGAATTAAAAGATGTCACAAAAATATTTGGAGAACAATGTATCCACGGAGATAAAGCTGAATTATTAAAAAAAATTCAAATTAATAACTTATTAGGAACTGGAACTTTTGGAAATGTATATTCTGCTTGTGCTCCAATTCCTTGTGATGAAAAATCTTACAAATTTGCTGTGAAATTAAATATGTTTATTAAGAAAGCTCATGCTAAAAATCCCTTTAATCAACAAGAACAATCATGGCATGAATTTTTTATATTAAAAGATTACATTAATCCTCTTGTTGAAAAAGGAATATGTCCAAATCTTCCACTTTTACAAGACGGTTATTTATGTAATACTTGTAAATTTGTAGATGGTAAAACGCGCGAATGTATCATAACTATTACAGAATTGGCTGACGGAGATATGACTAAATGGTTCACTGAAGCAGATCGAACGTCAGAAGAAATTTACAGTGCATTGTTTCAAATTATGGCTGGAATCCACGCGATTCAATACCATTGTCAACTAATTAATAAAGATGTGAAAGCTCCGAATGTTTTATACTATAAAGTGAAACCAGGCGGATATTGGAATTATGTAATACATGGACAAAATTTTTATGTTCCAAATTACGGCCATTTGTTTATTTTAAATGATTTTGGAGTTTCATATGTCCAAGATCCTATGACTAAACTAAGAAGTACAAAAACAAAACCTTGGCAGCGTACAAATAGAAATTATATGATATACAATAATGAAATATTTCCATTTAATCCAAGTATTTGCGTTCTTGACAATACTAAACAATTAGATATAAATAAATGTTCAAATATTAATTGGTACGATTATAAATATGTTGATGGTTTAGCAGATTTAAATAAATTTAAATTGAAAACTAAAAATTGTACAACCGTAATTAATACAAGTAATCAAAAACTAAAAGATTGCGACATAAAATTCACAGAAGAGCAACAAAATATTTTAAAAAGTTTGAATATACCAAGTAATTCAAATGATATTAAATTTTATATGCATCCCGAAATTATTCCACCTTTTGAGTTTTCCGCTGATACACAAGATTGTATAAGAATCTTTACAGGTGGTAAAAGAGTCGCTGTTCCATTAGATATTCATACAAAGTATAATGTACCGCTTGAAGCTTATAGTAAAATAAGAAAATATGTTAATAAATATATTAATAATATAGCGCCTAGTACTTATCAATTATTAAATCCGGCTTTTTATGTCGCTGGATATTTTCTAACGGAGTTCTTTACAAAAGAACATGATTATACTAAATTATCTAGCGATTCATTTATTATTGATTCATATAGAATAAGTTAATTTAAGTTTATATACTTGTAATTGTAAATAAATATATAAAATGCAAAATGATTTTAGTAATATAATTGAACAGTGTCAAAATATTAATAATAACACTATTGTAGAACACAATTTCATAGATGCAGTCGCAGAAACACTTTATGAAAAAATAGTATTTTTTGAGAGTGAATATTTTATGGAAAATCAACCTCTAAATGGTGACCTTATCGTCGGCTTTAAGTCTACTTGTGACATTGAATTAGAAATTATTATTAAAATAGATAAAACCGCTAAAGTATTTACTCAAAAACTTAAAAAAAATATATTTGATTATCCAGTTTGTAATATTATTCCGATAATATTTTCAGATATAACTATTAATTTAACTTTACCAAAAGATGAAAAACTTTATATATTAGCAGCTATACTTAATTATGATTACGGAAAATATTTGATGGAAAGGAGCTTTGAAGTATACACGTTGGATAAGACTTTTCCTGTTTTATATTATGGAATGGATAATCATGAAAAAGAAGTAATTGTTTTTCCTCTAATTTGCAAGGAAGAATATAGAAAACAGAAATCAAAGGAACTGACAGAAATTATTGAGCAAGAACTACTCGAAATATCAATGAATCCAAATAGATTAAGATGGTTTTTGTCTGTACATGAACAGGAACGTTATTTGAAATAAAATATTAAACTATATTTTTTGTTTAATATTTTTATATTTTATAAAATCGATGTAGTAATTTATTTTTACAATAACAATTTAATTACTTCTTCTTTTTTCATTTTTGAGTATCCCTTTATCCCTTTTTCTTTAGCAAATTTTTTAAGATCAGAAACTATGTATTTTGAAAGGGATTCTTGAGTATGTTCAGTTGTAATAGTTTCCGAACTTTCTACTACTTCACTTGTATTGGAAACTCCTCCCAAATCTTTCCAAAATTTTTCCTCTATATATTCAATCTCTTCTTCTGTAAATTTTAAATACTCATAAATCTTATTATTTTTAATTATTTCCACGGGGATTTTCGGAATATATTTAAATAAACCTTTGGTCAACTCGCTATATTTATTTTGTTTTATAAAGATAAAACGTATCAGTTTATGTCTCATTAAATATTTGTTCATATATTCATAATCTGATTTATTATCTAGAAGTATATACATTATTCCGTCTGATAGCAAAGTGTCTTTCTCTACACACATATTGTATACTATATCCTTATTGAAATTTTTTAAATTATTAATAGAATTATAGCTTCCAGTTCCTCTCGGAAAAACAATTTTATATTTTTCCGAATTATCTTCTTTATAAGATTCAACCCAGTATATTTCCTCTCCTCTTCCACCATTTAATCTACTTAATAACATATTTTTGTGTTTCGCATCTTTTTTAAATTTAATGTTATCTGTCTCTTGTGGATTTTTGTAATTTAATGTTTTGTTCTTACCCTTGTAAAGTTCTAGCTTTTCTTGTTTTAATAATTTATTAAAAATATTATACTCAATATCATTAGTTTGATTTACTATATCAGATTCTCTACTTATAATTTTATTATTTACATTTATATCCCCACTAAACCCTTTGACTGTTAAAAAATATAAAGTATCAATATCAACTTGATTTAAGAATGAATCTTTATTCAGAAAAACTAAACATTTCAATCCATTATCTTTTAAAGTCTGAAGAAGCTTCTTTCCCGTAACATTCATTGTAAAGTTAGAAGGAATTACAAACAATAAACTTTTTGTAATTTTTAGCATTCTAGTAGTAAAAGTTTTATATAAACCTTTATTATATGGAGGATTACCTATTATAGAATAAAATATATCAATTTTCCAAAACTCTTTAATATTTAATTTTAAAGTATCGCCGATATATGAGTTAAATTTATAATTTACTTTTTTTCCACACCTGTTTTCAATATGACACTTCATTATTTCTGTTGTTATAAATACATTTAAGTTTGTAATATCTCCAAAGTAAATACATTTTGTCATTATAATTTTGCATCTTTCAACTTTATCTGGTATTAAACATACAAGTCCTTCAAAAAACTTATCGAAGATTCCAAGAATAAAATTACCTTTACCACAACATGGCTCAAAAGTAGTATGAATTGATTTCCAATAATCTTCCGGAATTACGTTTAGCATTTTATCAACTAATAAAACGGGAGTAGGTATTTCCGCGTAATTTTTCTTTTCGCTTTCTGAAGGTATAAAGTGTTTTTCTATTAAAAGTCTGAACTTATCAGGAGTAGCATTTTTGTAGATTTCGCGAATAGAATCAATTATATTTTCATTATTAGTGATTATTTCATTCATAATATTTATATATTTCAAATAATTATTTAAATTAATATCAATTTTTTTTTCGTGAAAAATATTTATTATTAATGTTTTACATACTTCATCTTTAAAAATATCTTGAAAATTATATATATTAAATGTTCTGGATAATAATGCTAATAAGGGAAATAAGAATCGTTTACAAACCTCGAGCGTTTGATTTATTATCTGTTCTTTGTTTTCTTCTTCAGAATCAGAATCAGAATCCTTTTCTGTTTCAACTTTTTCTTCTCCGTCTATTTCAACCCTTATTTTTTCAGGTTTCGGACAATCTTTTTGTTCCCCTTCAAAACGTTCGTCCTTCTTCACGGAATCTTTGTTCTTCCAATTATTTTTTATAACGTCTTTCATAATATCGTCACACACTATATTTTCAAGTATTAATGAATCATCTATCTCGCTCATCATTTTTGTCATCTCATCTTGGTAGTACGTTATTTCAACTTCAACAGTTTCTCGATTATCATTATACTGAAGAGGGTTGTATAAAAATATTCCATTCTTGTATAAATAATGTAACAACTCATCATTTGTTTTATTTATTTTTATCACTTTCTTAAAATTCTCTAGCTTATCCAATATATATGTATAACTTCTTTGAATATTCATATCAACATTTATACCTATTGTTTTCCCTTCTGCTTCTGTCATACATCGCGAATATCTCTGTTTTTGATTATCAAGATTGTGACCGTCATCCAATGATATCGTTACATCATTTTCATTATATGTAATACCTGTACCTCCTTTATCCCCTAAAAACAAAATACATCCTTTCTTGCGAGCCTCTTGTGTTTTTCGCACGATAGTATTTACAAAGTTATTATAATCTTCTGAAATTTCTTCGCTGTCACTATTAGCATTTGAATAACTAATATAATAATCAGTCCACATATTGTTATCTTCCAAGAACTTTTTTAAAGTCTTCTGCATGCTTTCTATATTATTATTTCGCGTATGTGTAGGTAAAAAGAAAATAAATAATAAAGGTTTACTTCTTTCTGACTTTCTGGAATTGTATTTACTTTGTACAGTTTCTATTTCTTTCATTAGAGTATTTTTGTTATTCACATCACTTGATATTATACTGTTTAAAAAATTATATAACATTTCTTTACCATCCACAGTTGAACATATCTCGAATTGCTCTTTGTATTTTTTTAAAGTTTTATCATAGACCAAAGCAAACAAAGAAGATACGCTGTACCCATAATTAGTTCCATTCTTATCATTGTATGTATGTATATCATCAATTAATTTATTTGCTAACAATGGTTTTAATAATACTTGAATCGGGCATTTGGAATAATCTTTGTTTAAAGTATCATCTAAAAAACATTCATTGAAGACTTTTCCGTGACGCATAGACATTATATTTATATTTTCCTCCGACATTGTTTTCATATAAGCTTCGTCTTCGAGTTTCCATTCGTAAACACAATCCTTTGGAACATTATAATATTTTTTTGTTTTATCTGAAGTACCGGAAACAAAGATATTTAATTTTTCATTTATACCTTCTATTATAAAAGAATTTTCAATTTCAAGTATATTTTTTCTAGTTTTACTAGTTGAACATCCTAGATGACACTCGTCTGCAAAGATAACATCAAAATTCAAACGTCTTAGTGATTCTTTCTTTTTCTCGATGTCCCCTGCTTTAAAATATTGCACTGAAGAAAATACTATACCATTAAAATCTGTATCGATACTTTCGAAATCATCTTCTTTTTGAACTTTATAATTTACAGTATCAAAATCAATGTAACAAGACAAATCTTTAACAAAACTATTTATAGTACTTGGAATGGCAGTCATAATTAATATTCTTTTATATCCATTTGCAAGTAAGTATTTCGCGATAGTTAAAATTAAAATACTTTTCCCGGATCGCGGCTTATGATCGATAACATGGTATTTTTTATTCAGTTTTAGATTCTTTAAGAAGCTCAGATATGCCATTTTCTGGTGAAGCTTTAAAACAAGCTGGTGTTTTTGAGACAGAAGATACTTTGTATTTATTAAAGTTTCAAATTTCTTTAACTTTTCAACTGTATTAAACTCTTTGAATCTTTCGACGAAGGTCTTCAAACCAGTTTTAATATCGGTTTCGTCAAACAACATTCCATCTTTAATAATTTTAAAATGGTTATTCTTTTCATTGATACTTCTATGTGAATGGTTTATAACTTCTTTTTTATCTTTCACGATAAATCCGATTTTGTATTTTTCGGATTTAAACTCCTGATTCAGCCTCGTAATATCCGACTCCGCTGGTTTAAAGTCTTGTCTATATTTGATTGAAAACGGTATTAAAGTGTTATTTTTTAAGATAGTAATGTCAGATATACCACTCTCATTGGTACTTATATTCTTTTTTAATATATTATTAATACTTTCTAACTTATGCAAAGAAGGGTATTTCCCGATTTTGATTTCGTCGTAATCTAAACCTTTTATACATTTTGTGATTATTAATAATTCACACAAAGATTCAAATATAAATCCTTTGCGACTTGGAATTTGATTAAACATTATTTCTTCGAAAACATCATTGGGGTTTTTTGTTTTTGATAATATATGTTCGACTATATCATGTCTTGTTTTTATATTTAACATAACACCGTGTAAAATCCTTTGTCTAATACGTTTTTAAATTCAATTTTAATATTAATATTAACCACATCCCAATAAGGTTTTTTTCCATTATATTTTGTAAAAATATATCTTTGAAATATTTTATTGAGGGGTATAATCTGGCAAACATACTTGTGGATATATTCGAACACTTCCATAATTTTGATCTGTAGTATACACATTTGGTTCAAATGTTCCATAAGTCATGACAACATTATGCATATAATATATTTTTCCAGTTTGTTTTTCAATTGTAACGTACGCATATTTACCGCTAACATTGGAGTTATCTATTACTATTGCAGCTACGGGATCACCCGGATGTGGTAAATAGTAATTAAAAATTATATTATCATCTTTATCTTGTAAATTATACTCGCCAAGCCCTCTATGGTAATCTTTAACACCATTTATTATAGGAATTTCGTTCCCAAAATCTATAACCCATATTGTATCACTAAATGTATTAAAAGTCCTATTTGCAGTAAGTTGTGTAATTGGTATAATAGGTAAACAAGTCAAACAATTTGGACCTGTAAATCCTGGTTTACATTTACTACATGTACCATCTGTATTATCATAATATTTAGGACAAATATTACATAAAAGATGAGGATTTATTATTGGGTAAGTATCTGTGTACCAAGCATTTAGACATTTACTACATGTTTTATCTTTATTATCAAAATGTAAAGGATCGCAAATATCACATTTATCACCTGACCATGCATTTAAACATGTATTACATAGTCCATTTGTATTATCATATGTTGGTGAACATGTATCACATTTTTCTCCAATCCATCCATCTAAACATTTAATACACAATCCGTCTGTTTCATCAAAATGAGGAGGACATGTTTGACATTTATCTCCATACCAATTATTTAAACATTTAGTACATGTATTATCACTCTTATCGTATGTAGAAGGACATATTTCACAATTATTTCCTATAAAACCATTTAAACATTTACTACATGTACCATCTCTGTTATCATAATTTGGTAAACATTTTGAGCAATTTTCTCCATACCAACCATTTATACAATCACATAAACCTTTATTTTCAACAAAAGTACCTCCATTCTGACAAATACATGATTTACCTGTTGGACAAGTTATTTTACATAAATCACATGGAAACGGAGAAGGAAATTGTCCAAGTTTTTTAATAAAACTAGTATCTATAGTTGTTAATACATTTTGTAAAATTTCGTCAATACATAATTGAATTAAATCTTGAAATAAATCTATAAAACCTATAATCTTTAAGAGAATAATCTCTGGTGCTAATAAAGTACCTATAAACCATTGCTGAGTAAAAAAATCATTTACAATTATCATAATAGAATTTTTAATTTCAGGACTATAATTTTTAGCTGAAACATTTTTAAAAGATAAATTAGAATTTGAAAAGTCTAAAGTGTATTGATCTTGTTCTTTTGAATAATTAATACCAACATTTTCAATATTTGTTATACCACTAATATCAGCAGTTATATCATTGATATTAACTATACTTGTTGGTTCTTGATCTAATATATTTTTTTCACAATTATAAAATAAACTCAAATAAATTTTTAATTTAAAATTAGATAATGTTACTTTTCCATTTATTTTACAATTTAATGAAATTGTATCTTGATTATATATTAATTCTAAATTTTCTGTATCTATATTAAATGTATCAATTATAATATTTCCTAAAATCGGTAATACTTTTGCAACTTGTAAATTTCCAAGTATACAAGTTCCTTGTGCGCCAACAGGAACTTGTATAGAATTTATAAATTCTTGTATTTGTTTTGATTGTGCGTTATCAGAACCAAGATTTATTATAAATTTTTGTAAAGTATCAATTATATTTAAATTTGTATTATCAAAATATTTTGATATTACATTATTTATTGGTCTTACTACAAATTTAATAAATTCAAGTAATTTATCATATTTTGGTAATAGTTTAGGTCCTGGAGTTGGCATAATAGTTTTTGTAAATGTTGGTATTGGAGTAGGTTTTTGTATTGCAATACCATAATCTCCATTAATAAAAGGTATGATTATTTGTGTTGTAACCCAAGCTGTAAGAGTTGATATTCCTAATGCTTGAGCATCTGTTATTTTTTGAACATTATTTGTATTAATTATCATATCTAATAAATATTTTTCTGAACGTTCATCTATACAATCATATTGACAATATTCATAATAATTTTGTGTATTACCATCTATAGTACCTATATTATTTGTATTACAATCATTATAAATTGGATTTAATGTACATATATTTGGCATTTTAAACATATTATTTAAAATAGATTTATTTGTATCAGATAATAATGAAACAAAATTTGGAGACGGAGATAAACAATACCATAAAATTTCAACTTCATATTTTATTATATCTGTATAATTATTAGGAATTGTATTATAAATTCCTTGAAAATAAAATATTCCTGTTTCTGCATAATTTTGTATCATACCATTAATAGTAGTGGTATAAGCATCTGGTGTTATTGATGGAGTTATATTTGTACTTAAATTAGGTATACCAATTACATAATTATCTAATAAAGGAATTTCTCCTGTAAACGTGTTTTTAATTTGGTTAATATCTATTTGTTTTAAATTATCATTTACTGTTGCTTTATCAAAAAATATTGTATTAGTATTCATACCAAATAAAGTAACCACAATATTATTTGAATTAATAGAAGATATTTTTGCAAAATTATTTTGATATTGTCCGTTAATAATAAAAACAGAATTTCCAATTGTAAAATCTATATTATTTTGAATATCTGTAAATTGAATATCTATTACAACTGAAATTCTCTGTGTCTTTCTAACTAATAAAGACACTATACCTGTATCATCAAATAAATATCCATCTATTATTTTTGCTTCTATATTTGTTGGAACTGTAAATTCGGTTTGAATTACAAAATCTTCTAATAAAGATATTGGAATATCTTTCTCTAATATTGGTGTTTTTATACTGTCTGGTAAATTAATTTTAAGTAATTGAGGTCCTGGTGCAAAACTAGATGTTCCTGAAATAATAGCAGGTTCCCATGCCATCTCTGAAAATGTTATATTTGAAGAAGAAGTTTTAATATTTTTAAAATCATCATTTGTTTCAAAATTTTCAATATTTATATTTTGTTTTGGTGCTTCTGTTATAGGATTAATAATTGTTGTATAATTAGTATTAAATGCAAAAGTTGAAACACGTCCGCCAATTTTTTTTATTGTTGGATTTTGGTCTACTAGTTCTGTTATCTGTTTGCTTACAATAAAACCTGAACTAATAGGGGTTGAATCTATAGGTATATAACTAAAACCACCTTGGATTTTATTTGCAATTGTTGAAATTGCGATAGGTATCGGCATATTATCTCTTAAGACAATTCCTCTGTATTTAGAACCTAATGTTGATAAATAAGATGATATACTTTGATTATCAATTCCTACAATACCTTTTGTATTTTCATCGTAAAGTCCATATGGTTTAAAAAATGAATTAGCAACTGATTTAATCCACCAATTTCCTTCAATTTCAACATCAAAATTATTATTTACAGCATTATATAAAAAATTTGGACTTATACCTTTTATTGAATAATCAATATTATTTGGATCTTTATATTGCCCAAGAATTTGATCAACTGTGAATTTAGAACCTTCGATTGGTTGATATAATATTGATAAAAGAGCCCATGTAGAACCAGAATTAGATGACATATAACTAATATAATCTCTATTTAACAATGATTTACCATTTTTTATATAACTATTTAATGCTTGAAGAACACCACATGTTGAACATGCAGCTCTTATTCCTCCACCGGAAAAAGCAATACCAACTGTAATATCTGATGTATTTTTAGAACCAGAATATAAAGGTTTATTGCTATAATATTCTTCGGGATAATTATATACACTTGAAGGATTATTATTACTATACCATAAAGGTGTATTTAAAGGAAATGGAACTTCTGGTAATACTGGAAAAATTGGTGAATCATCAGGTTTATTATTTTTAGGATTTCTAAATATTAAAAAGAATACTAAAATTAATAATATTATTATAATAATTATTCCAAAAATTATAAAATTTCTTTTCATTTATTTAAAATTGATTTTTTAATTATAAAAAATAATTAAAAAATATTATGCCACCAAAGAAAGTTTATATTGAAAAAAATCCTATAAGTAATATTCTTGATAGATCTGATATGTATGTCGGTTCTAAGAATCTTAGAAAAACTGAAGATTATATTACGATTAAAAATGAATATTTAAAGACAAAACATCTTTTAAATAATAATATGTTAGCAACTAAAACAAATCAAGATATTAAAGCACATGAAGATAGTATTAATAAATCGAAAGACGGTGACAGTCTCGTTTTTCCTAAGTTTGAAGATATCAAAGTTTCAACTAAGACTTTTATCGTCATGACTAACCTTATAATAGACCTTACTAAATTATTTGATTTTCTCCCAATAACAGAGTATACAGCTGTCCCTAAAAAAAGAGGTAGAAAAAAGAAGCTCGGTGTAGTTGAACAAACAAGAGAAATTCCTCATGGTTCAATTGTTACTTTAAAACACGAAAATAAGATTAGAGGTGTTGATCTTAAGCAGAAGAAGCCAAATGCAAAAAAGAAGAAGAGTAAGTGGTTTAGAAATTCATTTACGGTTGTAATGATTTTAAACGACAAACCAGTTAACTTTAAAATATGCAAAAATGGTATGTTACAAGCGACGGGTGTGAAACTAGATTCTCAAGCTGAAGACTGTGTTAAAATTATTTGGGATCAAATTAAAGATCGCGAGAACGATATATATAAATTTTCAAGAAAAACCCATTTAGAGTCTATGATTGTTCCTGCAATGCGAAATATTGATTTCAGTCTTGGTTTCAACGTTGACAGAGAAAAGTTGTCAAGATATATGAGTACACAAACAGAATTTTATTCACTCCTTGAAACGAGTTTCGGTTATACTGGTGTCAATGTCAAGATCCCATTAACTGACTTAGATATAACCAAAATGCGAATTAAAAAACTTTCTTACAAGGGTGATTCGTGGGTGGAAGAAATGACTGTGTACAATGAGTACATGCAATACATATCAGAAAAAGAACAAATAAAAAAGCTTAACAAAGACCGTTATAACACCTTCCTTATCTTTCATTCAGGAAGAGTTATTTTAAGCAGCATTAACGCTGAATATTCGAGGGATAGCTACTACTACTTCCTGAAAATTATAAGAAAATGTTACAAAGAAATTGAAGAAAGACTTGATGTATAGGCTGGAAATGAATGATTGAGTTGTAAGACGTTACTATGTATTAAAAAATCTAATCCTTTTGAAAAAAATCTACAGGATTAGATTTAAAGACATGATTTTTAATAATAAAAATGACAAACCAAGAAGTAGAATTTATATTTATAAGTGATAGCGACTCAGAAGAAGAAAATAATGGAGAATTAGCTACATATTCTTATGTGAGCAATTATATGTGTTTTGAATATTTTGTAGGGTATGAAATAGCTTCACTTTTAGATTATGCAAATCCAAAAAATGTTGTTACAAATAATGTATCAAAATGCAATCAACTTGTTTTTAGAGATTTTCCAGGCGTAAAAGAGCCTGATTTGGACCCAAGAACTGTTCTTATTACTAGAGATGGTGTAGTTGAAATTCTTTTAAAAACTAGAAAAAGAATAACTCCTGATGTATTGCATATACTAAAGAAATTTGGTATTGATACTACTAATAAAAAATGTCTTACAAAAGAACAGCAATGTCTTTTATCAATTACCAATACATTCAAAACTGAAAAATTCGAAGATCAGTACAAAGTCGATTGTTATTATATTGATTTATACTTTACTGAATATAAAATCCTGGTAGAAGTCGATGAAAATGGACACAAAGACAGGAAACCAGGTGATGAAAGACAAAGAATGGATATCATAAATGAAATTTTAGAGATAGATGATAATCATTGGATACGGTTTAACCCCGATGAACATGACTTTGATATTACAAAAGTGATAGGAAGAATCTATAGAAAAATTGACGAAATCAAACAACGAAAATATATATTAATAGAGAAACATAATGAAGAAATAGAGAAACAGAAGAAAGAAATTGAAAAAAATATGAAACAAAAACCCATTGTAAAAAGAGAAGAACCTGAATGGAAACTGCAAATTGAAGCTACTACAGGAAAATTTACTGCTCCTCCGAAAGAGTACCTGTTAGAAAAGTTAAAAACTCATAATATATCGGATATAGCAAAAAGCTACGGAATATCAACAAATCCTATAAGTAAATGGTTAAAACAGTATGAAATTAATATCAAAGATTTTCATAATTACGATCCGCCTTCAAAAGAAGACCTCGTGGAACAATGTAAAGATAAAACACAAACCGAAGTCGCTTTACATTATAATGTATCAAACCATATTATTCGAAAATGGTTAAAAGATTATGGATTAGATTTTATAAGTCTAAAGTCTGGGATAAAGCAAGTAAGTAAAGAAGAATTATTAAAACTAATAACAAATCACACCGACGAAGAGGTGGTGGAAAAGTTAAATATTACAGTTTTAAATCTGTATAAACTAATAAAAACTCATAATATAGACAAGATTCCTAGTAAAGAAGAATTAAAAAAAAAATTACAGTTAAAAAGCAAGGAAGACCTGGCTGAATTATATGATACGACAAGAACTACTTTAAGAAAATGGATTAAATCTTACGGTCTTGATCATATAAGATTTCAAGAAACTACCCACAAAAAAATAGTAGCCATAAAAGAAGATGATAATACGTGGACAACTTATTCAAGTATCAAAGAACTCTGTAAAGAACTGCATATAGGTAAAAACAAAGTAAATGAACATGCTGAAAGCGGAGATTATTATAAGGGGTATAAATTCATGTTTGTAGATTCAAATTAAAGATAAAATAAATATTACAGAAATATTTATTTTATAATTTAACATTTATCCTTGCATAGATAATAAGGATTATTATTATTGTCCCAGTCTCCATAACAAGCTATTAAATTATCACAGCATTTGATTTCATTTCCAGTACTGTATGGATCTTTATCTGCTTGCGTACAAGTAGAATCGTAGGTATAATAAGGATATGAATAATATGGATAACGTCCTCTCCAACCATATCCTCCTGCTCCATAACCTCCTGCTCCATAACCTATTCCTCCACCTCCATGAATTCCACGATGACCTCCTCCATGGTGACCTCCAAATCCTCCACCGACATGAAATCCACCTCCATGTCCTCCTCCACCTCCACGTCCTCCACCTCCACCTCCATGTCCTCCTCCACCTCCACCTCCATGTCCTCCTCCACCTCCACGTCCTCCACCTCCACCT
>Ga0114970_10001453_pt1 | contig 17731 bp, 21 predicted proteins | sample M_140205_XF_Meta_FD_87030 | JGI IMG/M metagenome (GOLD analysis project Ga0114970, IMG submission 87030) | Freshwater microbial communities from Lake Montjoie, Canada to study carbon cycling - M_140205_XF_MetaG | ecosystem: Environmental > Aquatic > Freshwater > Lake | place: Lake Montjoie... | reverse complement strand
GCTAGGTCTGCTTCACTGGCAGGCCGTCGGCTTGCTCGAAAGCTTGTGGGTATTTTGCATGGCAAACGCTATGGACGGCGGCATCGGTCGCCACAACAACGAAGACATCGCCGCCGCTATGGAGTGGGCAGGCGGTGCCGACGAAATGATTGACGCATTGGTTGATACTGGATGGCTTGACCGGCACCCCGATTGCCGCCTGAGCGTCCACGACTGGGAAGACCATTGCCCCACCTACATCAAAGGCATCATGTCACGCAAAGGAAAATCGTTTGTTTCCAGTAGTCCACTAAGTGACCTACTTAACGACGGTCACCACCTCCAAAAAGGACGAAGTAGCCAACTAAGTACCCCACTAAGTACGCCACTAGACCCCCCCGAGAACCCGACTCAGAGTGACCAACTTCCTATTCTTGGCTTACCTATTCAATCCTATCCTATTCTTGGCAAGGCAGGGCAGGACGCCCCCGCCCACGACCTCACGACGTCTTGGAATTTTTACGCTCGAGGCAGTCGGCCAGGCAACGAAACTTTCCCGAAGGTCATCGAAGTTTTTTCCGAAGCCCTTCGGCGTGGCATGTCGCCGGCGATCATCGCCGCCGCAATCGAAGACCCAAAACGTGATCGAACGGAACCTCTGTTTTTGTTTTCTGATCGAGAGCTTAGACCGCAGCAACGCAAGGGCCCAGCGGCACCAAAAAGCACCGAAGAATTGCTCGATCTTATGAGCGCCGACCCACGGCAGCGGGAAGTGTTAGGAGTGGCATACAATGGCCGAAACTAGCCTTGTCACACAAGCCGCCGAAAAGTCTGAATGGATGCGCTGGGCCGACTACCACCGCACCCTATTCGGATGGCATAACGACGCCGATGGGCGCATGGTTGGAACATGGGTCGGTTTTTTCCGGCGCTACGGTTTTTCACCGGAGGAAATGACCGCCGCCACCGATGGCGTTGCCCGTCAGGAAATACCGCCCTTCAATCATGAGAAACATTTAAACGCATTGGAACAACATGCGTTGATATTTCGCCGTGAAAAGATCAAGCGAGCGAGCTACGACATAAACGACGACCGGGGCGTTTGCACCGACTGTTTAAACAGCGGATTGATCACCGTGCCATGGCTGGCCGATGTTATCGATGGCGTGTGGTGTACCACCCGCACTTGCGGCGTATGGTGCAGGTGTGCCGATGGCAGGCCCTACGCCGGTATTAAAGATTCCCGAGATCGCCCGCTAATGGGATCGACCGAATACTTTACCCGCAATCCACAATGGCGCATGCAGGTAAAAGCTAGGGCAGAAACCGCCATTGAAAAAGCTTTATTAGTGGAAGATATCACCATCGCACTGGCAGCGGACACACAGCCCCGCACCGTGTTAGACAATATTGTTTCTCGCATGTCGGTTCGTTTCGGGATTCATCCCGGCGACGAGCCCAAAAAGCTTGACCCCGCCAGCGTGGCGTGGTCAGAAGGTTGTATCACTAAGGATTGGAAAATAGGAGATTTAGTATGATTTTTAATAAGACGGATTGGTCAAAGCCAAACGGCACGCAGCGCCCCGTATTCAAAGACTTGCCCCCAGGGCTTTACACCGTTCGCATCACCGGCGAAGAAACCAAACCCACGAAGGCAGGCACCGGCGAATTTCTTCAATTGGTTTTTGAAGTCGTTGACGGGCCTAACGCCGGCGCTAAAATCTTTGACCGGCTCAATCTGAGGAACCCCAGCGTGAGAGCGCAGGAAATTGCCGCCGCAACTTTGCAGGCAATTTGTGAAGCCGTCGGCGTCACCGAGCTTAACGAGAGCGCCGACCTACTAGGGAAGACCCTTCGAGTCGCAACCTTGAACGAGAGCTACCAGGATAAAGTCTACCCAAGGATACGCAGCTACTCAGCGATTCCCGCAGGCGAAAAAGGTTCCGCCGGTGATGAGTTCATCGACGACCTGCCATTCTAGCGAACCATAGGGCCGGGGGTGTGCACTCATACGCCTAGAGATTCCATGGACGACCCCGGCACACCGGCCACCGGGGTCATTTATTTGCAGGAGGCAACTACAATGGCAGACAAAAACGACGACGACGACGACACCTTTCTCGACGGGCTCGAAGACGACCCAAGCGCATGGGATGAAGAAAACGAAGCTTACAACCCCGAGGGCAGCGGCAGCGAGTGGAAGACCAGCACCATTGACGACCTTATCGCCGATTTTATCGACGACCTAGCCACCATCGAGCATCCCGAAATAGTCGCACTAAAACCCGTAATCGATACCATTCTTGAACGAGACTGGTTCGACGCCGAACAGGAAAACACCGCCCTTGCTAGTGCTTTTGTCGTGGCATTTTTGCTACTCAAAAGGACTGAGGGAATTAAACTTAACAGGCAATGGCTCGAGAAAATTTGCGGGCAATGCTTACGCACTGACGCACGCCGAGCAGGAGAGGCAAACTAGATTCATGATCGATATTCTCACCGAGGCCGACGCAATCATTAAAGAACGAGAAACCCAGTACGGCTCCCCGAAAGATTCGCTTACCGCAATCGCCGACGTGTGGAGCGCATTGCTCAGAAATAAGCTTGCGCCTGACGAAAAGATCACCGACTCGGAGGTAGCGCTCTTGATGGCGGGCCTCAAGCTCGTGCGGGAAAGCAATTTACACAAACACGACTCGATTCTGGACGCTATCGCCTACATCACCCTAGCCTCAAAACTCAAGGAGCAATTATGAGCATTGTAAAACGCATTACCGAATACTTCGCAGGCATGCCCGCACGTTCGCCGCAGTGGCCAGCTACCCGTAAAGCGTGGCTAAAACTAAACCCGGCTTGCGCCGCATGCGGAAGCGTCGACAATCTCGAAGTGCATCACATGCAGCCCTACCACCTTCACCCCGACCTCGAACTCGATAACAAAAACTTTATCACCCTATGCGAAAACGGCGGCAATTGTCACTTTTTTGTAGGACACTTAAAGGACTGGAAAAGTTTTAATAAATCAATAAAAGAAGACGCCAAAATAGTTCTACAAAAAATTAAAAGTAGACCTTAATTTTCTTGACACGTGTCGCCCACATGGTAAAACACACACACACAAGAGCCGGTATAAACCCTCTTTGATATCACCACCGCATCAGCCGACAGGACGTCGCAGCCGAGTCTAAAGCAGCCCAAAAACTTGCAAGTCGAATTATCCCCCGCCGACATCGGCGTGATACACACCCTCGGTGCATTGCGCACCGCCGTAAGCAAGGCCAGCGGCGCAACCCCCAGGCAATTCGGACACGACCAAACCTCTATCGATGTGGTAGGCGTCGCCGCAGAATACGCATGGGCAAAGTTTCACAATGTTTTCCCCGACCTGACCTTCCTCAGCCGCAAAAACGGCTACGACAACATCACCGCAGGCAAACGAGTAGACATCAAAAGCACGTCGCAATTGTCCGGCCGCTTAATCAGCAACCCACAACAAAACAACCCCGACATTGACCTTATGGTACTCGCCATCGTGCAGCTTCCATTCGTTCATTTTGTCGGCTGGTGCAGGCCCGAAGAACTTCGCCGGCCTGAGCACCTAATCGACCTCGGCCACGGCCCTGTTTATGCTCTAGGGCAGGGCTCCCCCGATCTAAAGCCGTTCAAGACGGCACCCAAAAGAAAACCCGCTAACGTGGCGGGCAGTAGTGTTAGTTCTAATTAAGGAGTGATCTTATGATCGCATTGTTATTGACCTTGGCGCTCGGCGCCGGCGAATGTTCTGGCGGCCAGTGCAGCGCAGCCCGTGGCCCCCGTCTTAGCGTGCAGGTAAACACCACCCGCATCGTGAAGCGTGACAGAACCAACCGACTATTTCACCGACGTGGCACACGCCCCGCCGGTTGTAAGTAGTCAACCCGTAAACCCCCGCATTGCCTTGCCATCCGTGGCGGCGGTAAGGCATTTGAAATATGCGGGGGCCTAATTTTGCTTGGCAACTTGAACCCGTTTCTTAGTGACTTCCAAACGGGAGCAGGGGTCTGAAATTTGAAAAGCCAGACTGCCAGGCAAAGCTTTTAAATCTTTATGGAGTATTTTATGGCTTATTTTTTGTACAAGATATTTGGTAAAGGCAAGCAACTTCTCTACGTTGGCTTTACCAACAACATATCAAGAAGATTCTCACAGCATAAAGGAAAAGAATGGTTCAAGTTAATGACGAGCTTTGAATCAATTCCTTTTGCTACTGAAATAGAATGCAAAGAAGCCGAAGAAGATTGCATTAAAGAGCAAAACCCCGTTTACAATTTACAACACACCGAAGATAAAACTAAAAACAAAGACAAAACATTTAGGCAAAGAGGCATCTATTTTAGCGACCAAGTCATGCTTCGACTTAAATTCATAAATGCTCAAACTAACGAGGGCATCTCCAAAATAGTTGAAAGAATTTTAGACAAGCACCTTCCAGAATTTAATGAGCTTAAAGTGATAGAGCAGGCCCCCACCTCATGAACCGCATCTACACCCTCACCATTCCGCCATCGGTGAACCACCTTTACCGGCGACGGGGCCGCATGACATTCAGAACAAAACAATACGTTGAATGGTTAGCGGAAAACACGATCAACATAGGCGCAACCAAACCCCACACCGTTTACCCGTGCCAGGTTCATCTAACCATCGTCGGCGGCAAAGGTTGGCGCAGCACCCGAGACCTCGACAACAGCCTAAAGGCTTGCATCGACCTCATGCGCACCGTAGGCGTACTTCGAGAAGATAACACCGATCACGTCAACCAAATCACCGTCAGTTATACACCACCAAAAAAGGCCAAAGACGCAGCACATGCTTTGCTGGTCATTTATTAGGGTAAGGAGGGCGGGTTAAGGCTTATGGCACTATTAACACAAAACAGCGAACTGAAACCCGATGGTATTTGGAACTGGACGCTACCAGCGTGGCAGACCAAACGAGCCGACGGCACATGGTTTAACCCGTGCCCTAATGCTAGCGCTTGCGTTAATCTTTGCTATGCAAGAAATGGCACCTACCTATTCCCGACCGTCAAAGCCAAACATTTAGACAACCTAGAGCGCACCTTATCCGACTTAGGGCAGTGGCAATCCGATATGATCGCCGACATCAAGAGCCATAAAAAAATAGCTTATGTTCGCATTCACGACGCCGGCGATTTTTACAGTGACGACTATCTTCAATCATGGTTAGACATCGCAATTTTAACCCCAGCAGTGACCTTCTACGCCTACACCAAGGAAGTCAGCAGATTCAAACGCATGGTCGAAGGCGCTTGCCCTAAAAACTTCAAGTACCTTTATTCCCTAGGCGGAAAAGAAGACCACCTAATTAATAAAGACGATGACCGGCACGCCGAAGTTTTTCCCGATGAGGCATCACTTGACGCCGCCGGTTACATGAACCAAACCAAAAGCGACCTGTTAGCGATCACCCTGCCGACCAACAAAATCGGCATCGAAGCGAACAACATAAAGCACTTCAAGAAAAAACAGGGCTTTGAAACCTTCGGGGGCTTGCAGGCAGCAAGAGATAACAACAAGACCCGAAAACCTCGTGGCAACCCAGGGAGATAAACCATGCTAGGGCCTTCAATATTCGGAGCATTGGGTAAATTTTTGGGCAAGCTACTTTTTGGCAACACACCGCCGCCAAGTGGTCGAACACCACCCAGGCAACCACCTAAGCCACCGACAAAGCAGCAACTCGAAATAATGCCGCCGGCATATGAGGAACGTGGATTAGTACCAGTCTCAAACACCTCGCAAAATTCTTACGCCGCAGAACACTCAAGGTTGCTAGGTATTCTTAAGAACGAACTACTCGGCCTTAAAAACCAGATGGTGCCAAAGGACGGGCAACGACGCCGCCGACGTGGAAAATTAGTGCTACCTAGTACCACAACCAGACAAGACCCAAGACCCTACAACAAGCGAGATGTTGAACAACATGCCGACCTATCACTCAGGTATGGCTATCAAGACGGGCAAGATGTCGATGTCGATTCGTCTTGGATCGGAGCTTTCAATTTTCGGCAAATGGGAGGCGATTACGGCGGCGAGCAGGATATTCGGGATATCGGCGACATGACCCTCGTCACACTCCGAGCCAGCAAAAACAACTCGTCAGGCCGCTATGTTTATCCATCCGTTCCCAGGGCAATAATGAACCGAGCCATGAATTGGCCGTCAAAAGGCAAATTCTATTGGGCCGTGCTCAGACACTTCAGCAACCGCATGGCTATCGGCCAACGCATGAGGCGCACCGCTAACCACCTTATCCGCAACCCTAACAGCCCACACACAAGCAGACGAGGCCGAAGATGATACCACCAGACGCAAACAATAAACCCGTTTACCCGCAGCAATGCCAAGTACCAGTGGACTGGTTCAACGAAACCTATTCGAGCTATTGCGCCGCCGACTATGTTCGAGCGCAGGCAGCGGCGACCATGTATATGGCCGAAGGGCTTGAAGCGCTTCGCTTATGGTGCCGCATGCAGTCCGGCGAAATAACCGCCGCCGAGCTCGACCCACCAGGCGCCGACGTAACAAAATAGCTTCCTAATATCCAACAGCTTAAAAAGGGGAAAACATGGCCAAAAAGGCCACCAGCATCACCAAAAAACACATCACCGCAATATGCAAAGCCATTCGCACCGGGTGCCCTATTGGCGTGGCAGCTACCACCGCCGGCATTGACCGCACCACCGTTTACGATTGGAAAAAACGAGGCCAGAAACAACCCACCGGCATTCATGGCGAACTCGTTTTGGCCATGGCCAAAGCCGCCGATGACTTTATTTCGGACAACCTAAAAAATCTCCAAGGCCATAGCAAGCTTACTTGGCAAACCTCGGCGTGGCTATTGGAACGCCGGCATCCCGAGCTTTTCGCAAAGATCACCGACCGCCGGGAACTCGACGACCTCAAAAAAGAAGTGCAGGCAATCCGTGGCGAAATGGCCCGCACCGCACTTGCTAGGCAGGCGGATGACGGGAAATGAAAGCCCGCCAAATCCTAGCCCTAGCACGCCGCACCCGTATGGAACTGGCCGCACTCAATACCGCCTTACCCGCTGACCCAATCGCCTACGCCGCCGCCAAAGGCATCCGCATCACACCACAGCAGGCGCAAATCCTGACCGCCCTCACCCAGCCGCCTTACAGCGTATTAGTCAGGGCGGCGCACGCCGTCGGCAAAACCTTTATCGCATCCCTTGCGGCGTCGTGGTTTTACGACCGGCATAACCCAGGCCTAGTGCTCACCACCGCCCCCACCCATATTCAAGTATCCGACTTGCTATTCAAAGAGCTCAGGAATATTCGACCCCGTGACCCGCACTTTTTGCCCAAGGCAACCCGCCTTGAAGAATCACCAAACCACTTTATTCATGGGCTCACCGCAAACAAAGCCGACGCATTCCAAGGCAGGCACGGCACCGCCCTAATGATCGTCTTCGATGAGGCCGCCGGCGTCGATAAGATATTTTGGGAACGTGCTCGAACCATGCTATCAGATGGCCCTTCCTATTGCTTTCTCGGCATCTATAACCCTTACGATGTTTCATCACCGGCATACGCAGAAGAAGCAAGCGGGCGCCATACCGTGCTCGAAATGAGCGCCTTAGACCATCCCAACGTAACCAGCCGAACCAACATTATCCCCGGCGCAGTAACCTACCAGCAAGTCGTTGACCGGCTCGAAGGCGAATGCAAAAGGTTAAGCCCCGATGAGCCGCACCCTTGGAACGCCTTTACATTCGAGGGCGTCACCTACCTGCCCGAAGACCCTTTGTTTGAAATTCAAATCCTAGGCAGATGGCCGACCCGAGCCATTAACAGCGTATGGGGCGACAGCGCACTGGCCTTGCTCTTGCAACCCATGGTCGTTGAACCTAATTGGCTTGTCGCAATCGGTTGCGACGTTGCCCGTTTCGGTGATGATCGAACGGTTATGGTCACACGCCGGGGCCGGTGCATCATCGCCATTGAAGGGCATCGAGGTTGGACAATTACGCAAACAGCGCAGCGCCTTAAAGAACTTGCCACCGAACACTCCACCCCCAACCAGCACGCCAAAAAAATACCGTGCTACATCGATGAGGGCGGACTAGGCGCCGGTGTTGTCGATTGCCATGGTGCAGGCAGTGAACGGTACAATTTCGTCGGCGTCAATTCGTCCACCGTTTCCAACTATCCCGGCGACTTCCCAAACCTACGCAGCGAGCTATGGTTCTTATCGGCCGAACTCGCCCGTGATGGCAACCTATCCATGCAGCAGCTACCACTTGCCGCACAACAGCAGTTATTGGCCGAACTTAAGGCCCCCGTTTTCGTCGTGGACTCGATGAACCGCCGGGTTGTTGAAGCCAAAACCCAAACCAAACGCCGACTAGGGAAAAGCCCCGACCTTGCCGACGCCTTCAATCTTGCATGCTTTTTACCGGCTTCGAGCACGGTCGAACGTGTTACGGGTCATTTATAATAAAGGAGATTCTATGGCTATTTCTACCGTGGTAATTGACTCAAATGGGCCCGGCATCTACACCCTTAAGGCGCTTGAAGCCAGTAAGGTCGTAAGCTTGCTTATGATCGCCGTCACCAACCTTAACGGCGTGGCGTTTCAGATCGAAGACTCGGACGGCGCACAGCTTACCGGCCCGATTATCCTGAGCGACCTACAGCAATTCGTAACCAACATCGGCACCGTGGCCATCCCCCTATGCAAGACCGCCGCAGGCAAGGGCCTGACCCTCGACATCAAGTCAGGCGGCAGGCTCACCGGCTTCGCAGTCGTCGATATCACCTAAGCCACCGGGAACACGATGAACATTAAACGAGCGATGGAATCGACCGACTTCATGGGCAGTATGCCCTTTTTCCCTTACGGCGATAGTCGTGACCTATTCGCAGAACAAAGCCCCTACGGCTTCAGCGATGGCGGCACCCAATACCTTAGCCGACGTGACAACCGACTCACCGGCGAAAGCTTGCCGACTTACATAACTTGGTTCCAGCTTAAAATGATTCGGGATCGCTCCCGGCTAATCTGCAAAAATAACGAGTACGCACTGGCCGCCGTTGCGTCACACATCAATTACGTCGTCGGCACCGGCCTTACTTACACCGCCATGCCACGCAAAAAGACCGTAGACAAGGCCCTAGTGACCCACGTTCAAGAATTAATCGACCTATTCCGAGAGGCGAACCAGCTTCCCGAAATGGAAGCCGAGACAATGCGCCGCCTTCACGTCGATGGCGAAGTATTCATCAGATCATTCCCCCAGCAGGGCGGCTTGATCACTTTACGCTTCATCGAACCCGAGCTAGTACGCTCACCCGAGGACAGCACCGCCCGACCCGATCACAGTTTCGGCATAGAATCCGACCCCGAAGACGCCATGGACGTTCGAGGCTATTGGGTAATTGAACGACCTTACGACAGCCTAACGCCGACATTAGTGCCCGCCGAAGATATCATCCACCTAAAGCTAAACACCGACTCCAATGCCAAGCGTGGCCTGCCTACCACCTACGCCGTCGAAGGAAATTTTAGATTTTGCGAAGACTTGCTGACCAGCCTTATCACGTTGGCCAAAGCACGGGCAAAATTCGCCGTCATCCGCAAAGTGAAAGACGCCGCACCCGATGCGCTGGCAGCCCTCACCGCACAGAGCACCGACGCCACACTCACCGACCCGACCACCGGACAAACCAGCAACCTCAACCGATTCGGTTACGGGTCAATCCTGACCAGCAGCGACAATATTGATTACGAATTTCCCGCCGCTAACCTAGACGCCGGCGGCTTAATCGATACCTTGCAGGCTAATCTTAGGGCTATTGCTTCACGTTACGGCATCAGCGAAACCATGATGAGCGCCGACGCATCAAACAACAACTATGCAAGCGCACTTGTAGCCGAGGGCCCAGCCCACCGCACTTTTAAGCGCATGCAATCAATGCTTGGCGGAGCATTCGGAGAGCGCCGGTTAAACCCTAACCGCAGCTTAATATGGCGTCAGATTCGTTCCGCTATTGACAACGGCATTCTTCCCGCCAGCGTATTAACCGACATCTCCATCAAGGCCGAAGGGCCCAGCCTAGTGACCCGAGACACAGACAAAGAAGCCTCAACAAATAAGGCTTACCTAGACATGGGCATCAAGAGCAAACAAACCATCAGCGCCGAACTCGGATTAGATTACGAGACAGAATCCAAGAACTTAAAGCTTGACCCAGCTACACCGCCACAGCAAGGCGCACCAGGCGGCGCCGGTCAGGCAGGAGCACCACCGGCACAGGACGACGCCGGAGCAGAAGCAGCACCCGAGGCGCCAGCCCCGGACGCAGGCCAAGAGGCCGCCCCCACGTTCTAGGCAGGGCCGCACATGGTCGATGAAAAAACCATCCTAGCGCATGAACAGCTTGTCGTTAAAATCGCATCGCAGTACCACACCCACGCCCACACCGAAATGGACGATCTTATTCAACAGGGTTGGCTTGGCCTACTCAAAGCCGCAGGGAAATGGGATAGCACTAAGGGCGTCACATTCGGGGCCTATGCCCGATTATGGATTAAAGGATCGGTTTATCGTTATGTGTTCGCCCGTCGGCCTCAGTGGGAAGGCGTGATGGACACCCTTCTTGTCGATGTGACCAGCACCCAGTCAGAACTAACCCTTGACCTACTCGACGACGCCCTCGAGGTATTACCACCCGAGCACGCCGCCGTTATGCGACACCGGCTAGTCGATCATCTTAGCCTGACCGCCACCGCCCGCCTGACTGGACGCACCGCAGGCGACGCCCTCGCACTTTATGACCAGGGCATTGAAATGCTGAGAATATTTACCGAGTAAATTATTTTTTGCCCGGCAGGTCATTTATATTCATGAGTCGAATATTATCCATCCGTGAAGACGTAATCAAAGGCTTGCCCCGCATGGCAGCCATGACCGTTGTGGCACGTGGGGAAAATCCCCCACCCCCCACCGTACCAGGGTGCAAGATACTCGGATTCAAATCACGCAATAATCGAACCTACACCCGTGAAGCACTCATCAAAGCAGCGCATAAATATGAGGGCGTCAAAGTAAACCTCGATCATAACACCGGCACCGACCCCCGCAAATTTAGCGAGCGATTCGGTCGCATGGTCAACGTCCGAATGCAAGGCGACGGCCTTTATGGCGATCTTCAATACAACCCGGCGCACCCTCTTGCCGAAGCATTTCGATGGTGGATTAAGAACGACCCCACGGCAATCGGCCTATCGCACAACGCAACCGCCGAAGTGCAGAACACCGCCACCGGCGGCGAATTGGTAACTGAAATAAAAGATGTGGACTCGGTCGACCTTGTGGCCGACCCAGCGACGACCCAGGGCCTATTTGAAAGTTATCGCATGAAGCAAGTTACTGAGGATCATATCGGCGGCGTGTTCCCAGGCTACCACACACCGGGGGAAACCGAAGGCTATAGGGCGTATCAATCAGGCGTTAAGCAGAACCCTTACAAGAGCATTGCCGACAAAAGCAACCCCCGACCTCGCATGGGCGACACAACCAATCAACTTAACTGGCAAAATGGCTGGGAAAAGGCCCGCCGCCAAGCGACAGCCAAACCACCGAGGATCATGCACGACAAATATGGCAGGGTTAATGAAACCGACGACGAATCAGAACAAATGGGAAAAGTTTTACTAGGCACCGAAAACGACGAAAGGATTACTGAAATGCACGATGAAGAAGAACTTCCAGGCATGGCGCCGCCGCCAATGATTAATAGCGACATGGGCCAAGAGCCCGTGCCAGAGGCCGACGAGGAAAGCGAAGAAAACTTTGCAACCCACCTCGGCAACGCCATCATGGCAATCATCAACGACGCCGGCCTATCGAGCGCCGACAAGCGCAAGAAGGTTTTAGGCGCATTAAAATTAATGGACGACGACCAAGTAGCCGAAGGCGAACCCGAACCAGACGGCGACGAAATGGCACCACCGCCAGAAGCGCAGCCCATCGACGAAGACGAAGACATAGAACCCGTTGACGAGGCCGACGGCGACGACGAAGCCGCACAAATGGAGCAAGACCTTTTAGGCGATGAAGAAGCCGGCGACGGCAAGGCACCGCCATTCAAGAAGGAAGCCAAGGAATCAACCAACCCTAAAGTGCAGGCCCTCATGGCTGAACTCGATGCTTATCGAGTGAAAGAATCTTTAGGACTTAAAAAAACCAAACTCTTGCGTAAATGCAAAGAGGCCAAAATTCCAACCGAAGCCGTGACCGCAATTTTTGTAACGCAGTTAATGCGCCTCAAAGAAAGCGCATGGCCAACGCTCATAGCTGATCGCCGGGCAATCGCCGGGCGCAGCACCGTAAAGCCCACTTCAACCTCGGTAGCGGTTGTAAGTGAGAGCTATGACACATTTGTTACCGAACTGCTCAATAAGTAGCACCAGAAAGGACAGTGACCCATGGCCAGATATCTGTATGGAGAAACGAACCCAGTAAGCGCCCCAATCGCCACCGCTAACAGCGTAGCAATCGGAGATATTGTCGGGTACAACACCAGCACCAACTACGTCAATAAGGCGTCAGAATTTACTTGGGATACCAACATTGCGACGACCCAAACCGCATTTGCACTTACTTTTTTAGGCATCAGCGGCCAAAAGAAACTAGCAGCCGAAGCCAGGGTTTTTGGCAACAGCACCGACAACATTGTTCGCATCGATTGCAGCGGCGTATTTGAATGCGACGCATCCGCAGCGACCTATGAATTTGGTGATTTTGTCGGCCCCGCAAAAGACAGCGGCAACAACATGCTTGACGGCACCGTTGCAAAAGTTTCCGGCGTGGCATTGGCAATCGGCCGGGTGATCGAGAACACCGGCGCATCCGCAACCAAAGTTAAAATACAACTTCTAAGCACCTTAAACGCAGTAGCTAAGTAACCAAAAACAATTGAAAGGACAGTGCATCATGGGTATTGGAAACAGACTGAAAAAATTGACAGAATCGTACGGAATCGGCAAGGCGTCCAAGTTTTTGGGCGAAGCTATCCGAGACGGCAAAATCAGCAGGCACGCAATTTCTTTGCGCAACCTTGCTGAAAGTTTCATGGGCGACAACTGGGCTGAAAACCTTCAGCGCCATAACAGCGGCATGAGGATCACCGAAGCCTCAGAATCTACCGGCGCATCGGCTTTTACTGCCATCACCGGGCAATTGCTAGTGAACGAAATTAAAGATAAATTCGAGCTTGCAAAACTTATCGGCGATGAATTGTGTGACACAATTCCCGTGACCAATGGCAACCTAAAAGAGCAGAAAGTACCATGGCTTTCCAACGTGACCGACTCCGTTGAAAAAGTGGAAGAAGGTATGCCTTACCCACAAACTTCCTTCAGTGCAAATTACATCGAGTATCCTGCCATCGAGAAAATCGGTAAAATTTGCTCCGTTACCATGGAAGCAATCTACTCCGACTTGACCGGCCAAATCCTCGACTCAGCAGGCAGCGTCGGCACCTATTGCGGCCTTGCAAGGGAAGAACGCATTTTGAAAATGGTGCTCGGTATTACTAACGCCCACAAATGGAACGGCAATAGCTACAACACTTATTTAACCACCGGCGCATGGATAAATAAGATTGAAACCTTCACGTTAACTGACTGGACGTCGATCAATTCGATGGAACAGTTGTTCGCTCAGATGACCGACCCGAACACCGGGAAAAACATCTTGATCGAACCTAAACAATTGTTCGTTATGCCCGCACAAAAATACCGTGCTAAAAAGGTATTCAGTGCAACCAGCGTAAAGTCTGGCAACTTTGCGACCAGCGGCAACCCCGAGCACATCGAAGGGCCTAACCCACTGGATACCGACTACCAGGTATTAACGAGCCCACACGCTCGCCGCCTGTTAATCGAATCCGGTGTGAGCGCATCACTCACAGATAGCTATGTGCTTTTAGGCGACTTCAAAAAGACCTTTATTTGGAGAGAAGCCAAGCCTTTGACCGTCGTTGAAGCGCCAGCAAACAACCCCCGTGAATTTGAACAGGATATCGCCCTCGCCGTTAAGGCATCGTTAATGGGCGTGGCCGCTGTTCGTGATCCAAGGTTTGTTGTTCTAGGGTACAATGACTAATGGCTAAGAAAGTTATTTTACCACCGTCCGCCCCTGCCAGCGTGTTTCCCTCGGACTCATCCACCGAGGGGGCACGCATTCAGGCGCCCACACCAGCACCAGCGGCGAACCAATACCGTTGCAGCATTCGTGACAACCCAACCCTAACCTTACCGGCCATCGACGCCGATGAGGCACGGCTTAAGTATTTGCTAATCCTCGGCATTACTCAGACAGAAAATAATATCACCGTCGTGGCGCTTTCCTAACCGGCGCCCGGCGCTTTTTAGTAAGGCCCATTACATGAAAAATATGACCGGCGCCCAAGGCGCTGTTATCGTTCGCCTTCTAATCGAAGCTTACCAATCCAAAGGCCAGCGCATTCTTGAAGCGGGCTTCACAGGCCAGAAAAAAGATAAGCTAGGCCATACCAGATATTACGCCAACGGCAGGCAAGTAAAAAATCCAAACGCCAAAGAAAAATCGGCTATTCACGCCGCCGCCAGCACATCACTTCCCGCCGGGCACTCACCTTCCCACAACGACGCCGCCACCAGGGTAGACGCACTTCACGACGACACACCGCCCGAGCACGTCGCCGCACTGGCTAACGACCTCATGAAGATGAGCGTGGAAGACCTGACGAAGTTATCGAAGGGGCCAGCAATAACAAAGGTTTCAATCCGAGACGGTGCGGGCAACCTTGCGCAAAGATTTAAAGTCGAAAACCCCAACGGCGGCAATATTCACCGATTATTTAACAGCCAAGAAGAAGCGGAAGAATGGTTAAAAAATCCCAAAGGCGACGAGCAAGTTAGCCCATGGACGCCGCCGCCAAAACCACCAGAAGCACCGCCAAAAGAAAAATTTGACCACGACTCATTCACGGAAACCTTGCCACCTAAAGACCGAGAAAGAGCAAAAAAAGCCTTAGAGAAAGAAGTAAATTCCGGCGGCGGCTTAATAAAGAGAAAAGACTTAATAAAAGAAAAGATCAAAAAAGGATACAAGGTAACAGTATCGCAAAAAGGCGAGAGGCGGCTGCAAAACGACCAAGGCCAATTCATGGATGAAGCGTCTATAGGCATAACGGCGATGGATTATGCAGAGCACTTACTAAAGCCAAAAGCCGCCAAAGAACCCGAAGAAACCCCCGCAGTCAAGCCAACGCCTACCGAAACCAAAGCAGCGGCAGCGGCGGAAAAAGCCACCGACAGCGGCGAGCAAAAAGGCATCGGGGAGGCCGGTGAACTTCTCAGCCTAGACACCGCCGCCATCAAGGTAGACCCCACCCGTTTTCAGTACAAGCAAAAACTAGACAGCACCACCGGCGCAGGCGACAACCTCAAAAATGTATCGAAGTTCAATAGCTTATTCGCCGGCGTCGTGCACGCATGGAAAGACCCCGCAGACGGTCAAGTGTATGTGGTTAATGGCCATCATCGAATGGAATTGGCGAACCGTGCAGGCCATAAAAAGATGAACGTACAAATGATTATAGCGCCCAATGCAAGCGTCGCACGCAGCACCGGCGCATTGATCAACATGGCGGAGGGCAGAGGCACCGCACTGGACGCCGCAAAGTTCTTGCGGGAATCGGGGCAGACGGTCGAAGACATAAAGGGGCACGGAGTCAGCCTAAAGGAAAAAGTGGTCGATAACGCAGTCCAATTAAAAGGCTTAAGCAACCGCATCTTTAACGATCTAGCTAGCGGCATTTTAGACGAAGATAAGGCCGTAGCTATTGGCCGACATCTAAAAGACCACAAACAACAAGAACAGCTATACAATCATTACCTAGAGCAAAAAGACAAAACCAATAAAGACTTTAACGCCGCAACATTAGAGCAAGCGGCGATAGATATTTCCCGCACCCCGACAAAAAGCGGCGGCGGCCAGATGGATTTATTCGGGAACAACGACGAAGGGAAAAGTTTATTTTTAGAGAAGGCCGAGTTAAAAACAAAAATCAGAAACATGCTAACGCAGGAAGTAAACGACTACGCAATGGCAGGCAACGCCCGCCGGGCGAAGAATATTGCGGGCGCTGGGAATGTGCTGCAGGTCGATAAAAATAAAGACCTATCTAAAGAAGCTGATAGAATCAAACAGGCGTACGAACAGTTTCAACACTTAAGCGGGCCGTTGAGCGACGCCATCAACGCCAGCGTAGAGGAATATGCAAATGCCAAAGGATCAAAAAAAGCCATCGTCGAAAAAACCCTTGCCGCCGTCAGATCGGCCATTCATGAAATTGTCGACGGAGCAAACAAAAACGATGTGCGAACAAGTAGTCAAAATCCTCAAGACGACCAGGGAACAGGAGGAACGAGACAAGCAGACTTACCGGGAGATATACGGGGAGGAAATGCCCAAGATGTAGGCCCGTCACTTTTCGGCGAGCCACAAGACGACGAGGCCAAACCGGCCGCCGCCGCCAAGGCCGATGAACCAGGCTTCACCGGCATCGACAGCCAAGGGCGTGAGTGGCGAAACGGCGAACTTGTCGCCGCCAAGGATGAACCCACCGCAGCCCCCGGCAAAAATACACCCCCATCGCCACGGGCGCAACTTTTAAGCGGCGTAAGTTCTACCGCTAAAGCCAACGGCAAAAGAACATTAGAAAAAACAGGTAAGCTACCGCATGAGCTAACCTTGAACGAGTTTTCCGCAGTAGTAGACCCAGAAAACGCCAAGTGGCAAAACGGACAAGACCCTAGCCAAGAGCATTTAGAATTTGTAAAGTCGGCCATGGTTCACGAACCCGAAAAAGTGCCAACGTCGGTCTTGCAAATGTACGCCGACAAAGACGCCTCAATCTCCAACGAGCTACAAAACCGCAATAATGAAAAGCCATCACCCGCCGCCATAGCTAAGATCATGGGGCCCGAGGCTCTTGCACTGGACGCCTTGCGACTCAAGGGCAACAAGAAGCCGCACAACGCCGCCCACCTAACAGCCGACGCCCTACTTGACCTTAAGGCGAAGGGATTCGTGGACGATAAGGCAAAGCTTACCAACGACGGCAGGGCGTACTTATATCTTCAGAAGGGCAAGACATTACGCAAAGCCACCGGGCCCAAGGTTAAGCCAGCAGCACCCGCACCCGCCCAGGCAGAGGCACCAGCAGCACCGCCAGCTAAAAACCCAACCACCGGCGGCGAAAAATACTTCGGAGTCGGCGGCGGCAATGTGGCCGTTACACTTCGGAACGGAAAAAAAGGCGTCATCCCGCCACCAATGGAAAACGTGCCAGGCTGGAAGGATTACGAGCCGTTAGCGCCCAAAAGCTTTTACAATCTTTCCGAAGACGAGGCAACTGAACACCGAGAAGCGCAAGAACTTATTCGCCGGGAGTGGCCAAAATTCCGTCAGGATTACCTTGCCAAAAATGGCACGTTCGACCCCGACAGCGGCGAGCTTATAAGCATTACCCTAAATTGCGACGATTGGCGTGATCAGTTTCCCACCTACGTCGGCACCAATTCCGGCACCATTCACGACGCCGCATCTTATGCTAACATGCGCATGTTAAACGAAGCCATGGCGCTCATGAAGGGCAAGGGTAATAATCAGT
>Ga0114970_10001451_pt1 | contig 17741 bp, 15 predicted proteins | sample M_140205_XF_Meta_FD_87030 | JGI IMG/M metagenome (GOLD analysis project Ga0114970, IMG submission 87030) | Freshwater microbial communities from Lake Montjoie, Canada to study carbon cycling - M_140205_XF_MetaG | ecosystem: Environmental > Aquatic > Freshwater > Lake | place: Lake Montjoie... | reverse complement strand
TCCGATGACCAAGCCTGGACCGACTACAGTTTCCTCGGCCATCCCCATGTCCAAACCCCCAATATCGATCGACTCGCCTCCCAAAGCCTCACCTTCCCTCGCGCCTATTGCCCCGCTTCCCTCTGCTGCCCCAGCCTCGCCAGCATCATCACGGGAAAATATCCCCACCAACACCGCGTGACCTCCAATGACCCTCCCCTCCCCACCGCCGGCCGCCCACCTGATTTCGCCAAATCTCCCTCCTTCGCCGAAGGCCGCGAAATCTATAACCGCTACATGGATGCCGAACAAACCATCCCCAGACTCCTCGCCGCCCATGGCTATCTCGCCCTCCAAACGGGAAAATGGTGGCAAGGCGACTTCACCCGAGGCGGATTCACCCACGGCATGACCAAAGGCGAGCGCCACGGCGACGTCGGCCTCGATATCGGTCGCAAAACCATGGATCCCATCTACCAATTCATCGCCGAAGCCAAAAAAGCCGAAAAACCCTTCTTCGTCTGGTATGCCCCCATGCTCCCGCACACCCCACATAACCCACCCAAACGCCTCCTCGATCTCTACAAAGACAAAACTCCCAGCCTCCCCATCGCCAATTATTGGGCAATGATCGCCCTCTTCGATGAAACCATCGGCGATCTCCTCGCTCACCTCGATAAACAAGGCCTCACCCAAAATACCATCGTCCTCTATGTCACCGATAACGGGTGGATCCAAAGCCCCAACTCCCCCAACTTCGCCCCTCGCTCCAAACAATCCCCCTACGACGGCGGCCTCCGCACCCCACTCCTCCTTCGCTGGCCCGAAAAAGTTTCCCCCGCCCGCAACGATTCCCCGATCAGTTCTCTCGATATCTACCCCACCCTCCTCACCGCTTGTGGCGTCAAATTTCCCGCAGGTTTACCCGGCGTCAATCTCCTCGATCCCACCGCTCTCGCCGCCAGAAAAGCCGTCTACGGAGACTGCTATAGCCACAACTCCAAAGACTTAGCCAAACCTAGCGCCAGCCTCCGCTGGCGTTACCTCATCGAAGACGGCTGGAAAATCATCGTCCCCTACGCCCCCAACGAACCAGGTTCCCCCGAACTCTATCAACTCGATCAAGACCCCCTCGAACTCAAAAATCTCGCCAACGCCGAACCCGATCGCATCAAAGCCATGACCGCCAAACTCGACGCCTGGTGGACCCCCGAATAGCCTCCACCCTTCGCACCCCAGCAAGGCCGCCAACCCCAAAACAGCCCGATCCCCCCAGCCCAGCACACTTCACCAGTAGCCCAATACCATCCAGCGAACGCCGAGGATTCCCGCCTTCTCAGCGCACCGTCCCCCGGTGTTCCCACCAGTTTAGGTTGGCATCGTTCAGCGAACGCCGAGAATCCACGACCCCTCACCGCCCCAGTCTCTTGCCCAGAAACCGCCACGGCCATTCGCCATGGATTCGCCTTTCGCTACTCCCTTCTCCCCCACCGCCAACCCACTTCGCCCCTCCTCTATTTCACGATATCCAACAACTCCACATCGAAAACTAAGGTCCCCGCAGGCGCTCCAGGAGGCGGGTTTTCCCCATACGCCAGCTTCCCAGGAATCCAAAACCGCCGCTTCTCTCCCACCACCATCAACTGCACTCCCTCCGTCCACCCCTTGATCACCCCATTCAACGGAAAAACAATCGCCTCATTCCGCACCACCGAACTGTCAAATAACTTCCCATCCGTCGTCCACCCAGAATAGTGCACCTTCACTTCATCCGTCGCCTTCGGATGCACTTCACCCTTCCCCGCCACCAAGACCCGCGAGGCTAACCCCGACGCCGTCTTCACACTGCCTTTCGGCGCCTCAGCCACATCCTCAGGCGTCATCGGTGGCTTTGGTGCCACTTTGATCCCCAACAACTCCACATCAAAAACCAACATCCCCGCCGGCCGTCCCCCAGTGGCCTCATCCCCATAGGCCAGCTTCCCAGGAATCCAAAACCGCCGCTTCTCCCCCTCAACCATCAACTGCAACCCCTCCGTCCACCCCTTGATCACCCGATTCAACGGAAAACTCGTCGGCTCCCCACGCTTCACCGAACTGTCAAACAACTTTCCATCCGTCGTCCACCCAGAGTAATGCACGGTCACCGTATCCGCCGCACTCGGCTTGATCTCACCCTTCCCCGCCTTCAAAACCACCGAGGCTAGCCCAGTGGCCGTCTTCACCGCCGTCGCTGGAGGAGCTTTCACATCAAGAGGTGTCTCAGGCATAACAGATTCGGAATAAACAGTTTGAACGAGGGATAAACCCAATGCGCAAGGGGTGATCACACTCAAAATTGCTGGAATAAAACGCATCCCCGAGCTTCAAACAAATTCCCCCCACCTGTCAACCCCCACCCTTCCCCACTTCATTCTGAACTCCCAATTTGAAAAAGCATCGTCCAGCCCGGAATCCTCCGGCCGAAAGAGTCGCGATAGGTGGGGCGAAGGAGGAGGCGGTCAAACGACTCAAGGAACTGGAGAAGAAGAACCTGCGGCTCAATCGATTGTTGGCGGATTAGGCGTTAAACATTGCAATTCTCAAGGAGGTAGCCACGGGAAAATGGGAGGCTCGGCGCGCCAACGCGAAGCGCTCAGGCACGCTGAGGAAGTCCTCGAAGGATCCGAGTGCCGGGCCAGCGGAGAGGCGAACGCGGATACACGCCCACATGCATCGCTGGACTTACCAGACGCCCGCAGAGCATGCGTCGCGTGCAACCAAACGATCTGCGCAAAGCTCCCAGCCCCCCAAACCCCGCGCCCCTCGCATCGACAGGCGTTCGGGAAACAAGGTTGCCAATGCCACCACCACAGTGGGAATCACCAACAATCAACTCAACCAAAACCACGAAAAACTCTCTTAGCTCGCAGATCAAAGCTCGAGGGCAGACCTCAATCCCCGTTCATTTTAAAATCTTTGGCCAAGTTTGCCAGTTGATCCCGAAAATTTTCGGAGTATAGCCCCTCTTGCTATGTCACTCCAACCGATTTCCACCGCCACTCTGCTCAGCCAACTCCGCTGGCGATACGCCACCAAACAATTTGATCCCCACAAAAAAATCGACACTCTCCATTGGGAGGCCCTTGAACAATCTCTCATCCTCACTCCCACAAGTTACGGACTCCAGCCTTACCGGTTTCTTGTCATCACGGACCCCTCGATTCGCGCTCAACTGGTGGCTGCGTCCTTCGGCCAATCTCAGCCCGCCGACTGCTCCCACTTTCTGGTCATCGCTGCCCGTGAAAAAAATACCGAAACGGATGTCGATCACTACCTCAATCAAGTCGCCATCACTCGGGGTATCGATGTTTCTTCCCTCAATGGCTTTAAAAGACTCCTCATCAACGACATCGTCCAAGGTCCTCGAAGTCAAATCTCCCTCGAATGGGCCTCTCGTCAAGCCTACATCGCCCTCGGCAATTTCCTCACCGCCAGCGCTCTTCTCCAAATAGACACTTGCCCCATGGAAGGATTTATTAGTGCCCGCTATGATGAAATTCTCCACCTCACTGGAAGTGGCTTTCAGTCAGTCATTGCCTGTGCCGCAGGCCATCGATCCAGCGAAGATCCCGCAGCCAAGTTGCCCAAGGTTCGATTCCCCGCCCATCATCTCATCCAACACTACTAAGACGCCGATCAGCGCGTCTCCCCGAGAGGCTGATTGAATCGCGTCTGCACCACTAACTACTATGGAGTGGGTTGCAAGTTCGGGACCCCGCGTCCCTCTGGCTGGGCAAAGCGAACCTTTGAACGAAGCAACAGCGTTCCCAAACACCAATCGGCCAAGGGCAGGATGACATTAAAGTTCTTCTGCATATAGCGATGGTGAAGGATGTGATGACCGTTCAAACGGTGAAAAATCCATGAAAATTCCAGTTGGCGATCTTTCGGCAGATGCATGCACCAATGCAAATACTCGTAGACCGCATAGTATCCGGCGATCGCGAGGAACGCCCCAACGGACACAAACCAACTACCCAAGATCCACGATAGTCCTAGCATCGGAATCATTCCGATGACGATCAACGCCGGGCCATTCCACCAAGCCATAGGAATGGTCTCTTTGTCGGACTCATCCTGACAGTGGTAGGTTTTATCTCCTTTAAAAGTTTGATGATGAACCACCGCATGCGTCTCAAAGGGATACCGGAACCACCCCACCGGACGATGCATCACATAGCGATGAAGTACCCACTCAAAGAAAGACGCAAACACCAAACCGGTGAGCAATCCCACCAGCGACCAAAAAAAAGGAATCAGCATGTATAATAGTTGTGTAAGGCGGCACGGAGAACTCTCCAAAATCAAACCGGGCGAAGAGACTCGCCTGATATCATCGTTTGGCAACTGGAATTTTTGTAGTCTCTCAATCGATCGCACTTCCATCTCGTCGATCAGTCGGTCCCCTGTCAAAATTCCCCATGCCTAAGCGTCCCAACAAAACAAAAGTGCCGAAGAAAAGTTCCGATCGCGCCACTTCTTCCATCGATCCAAATGCCAGTGGAACCGTCTCAGATGAGCGGCGGCGCCAACTCGCCACCCGCGCCACTCTCGGAAAATTTCAGGGAAGAAAATCGATCTAATCATCTATCCCAAAGCACTATCGATTTCATGGCTCGCCAATACACTCTGCACCGATCCGCGGGCTCCAATAGCCCCCAGATCAACTACGCCGCCGAACTCAACCCCCAACAAGCCGCCGCCGTGACCTCACCGCCCGGCGCCGCTTTGGTCATCGCTGGCGCAGGTAGCGGAAAAACCCGCACGCTCACCTACCGCGTCGCCTACCTCCTTGAAAATGGGGTCTTGCCCCAAAATATTCTGCTCCTCACCTTCACAAATAAAGCCGCTCGATCAATGATCGAACGTGTCGCCGCTCTCCTTCCCAACGATGTCTCCGGCCTCTGGAGCGGAACTTTCCATTCGGTCGGCAATCGAATTCTTCGCCGAGATCCCCAGTCCGCAGGATTTAGTTCCGGCTTCTCCATTATGGATCGAGAAGACCAAGAAGATTTGATTCGGGGCGTCATCGCCCAATTGGGCTTTGACCCCAAAGACAAACGCTTTCCCAAAGCCGAAGTTCTAGCCAATGTCTTCAGTTATTCACTCAACACGGGTCTTTCTATTGAAGCCGTTCTCGAAGAAAAATATCCTCACTTCATCGACCAATCAGCGTCGATCGCTTCCACCCAGCGCCATTACGAGACCCAAAAGAAAGTCGCCAATGCGGTCGACTTCGATGACCTCCTCGAAAAACCACTTCTCCTCCTCCAGTCTCATCCCGAGCTCGCCGCCCACTACCAATCCCAGTTTCAATTCATCCTCGTCGACGAATACCAAGATACCAATCTCATCCAAGCGAACTTCATCGATATTCTCGCCAAGCAACACGGAAATCTCATGGTGGTCGGTGACGATGCCCAGTCGATTTACTCTTGGCGCGGTGCTAATTTCAAAAACATCCTCGATTTCACGAAGCGTTATCCCCTCGCCAAGACCTATACAATCGAAACCAATTATCGAAGCGTTCCTGATATCCTCCAAGTCGCCAACGCCTCCATCGCTGTCAACCTCAAACAGTTTCCCAAATCGCTCGTCAGCATTCGCGAAACTGCCACCGTCAAACCAGCCTTCGTCACGCTGTTTAATTCCTCTCAGCAAGCCACTTTTGTCGCCCAACGCATCTCCGAACTCGCCGAAAATGGGATTCCCCTCAGCGAAATCGCCGTTCTCTATCGCTCTCATTATCACTCCATGGAAGTGCAAATGGAACTCACCCGAAACGCCATTCCCTTCCAAATCACCAGCGGCCTGCGTTTCTTCGAACAAGCGCACATTAAGGATGTTGCCGCTTTTTTGAAGTTCACCGTCAACCCTCGCGATGAAGTCGCCTTCAAAAGAATCATTCGCCTCCTTCCAGGGATTGGCATCCAAACCGCCGACCGCCTCTGGGAACAACTCCAACGCCACATTCCAGCCTCTGCCCCAGCGATCAACCCGGAAATCCAGCTCACCACTCCTTCCCCCAATCTCGATTTTCGTGATCTTCTGCTCAAAGTCACCCCCCCACCCAAAATTGCCAAACATTGGCAACAACTTGCTGACACTTTTGCAGAAATCGCTCCCGGAGGACTTCCCGCGCCCCCATCAGAAATGATCCGGAGCGTCATCGAAGCCGTCTATGATGATTACGCGAAAGCGGAGTTTGCTAACTACGACGCGCGTAAGGATGACCTCAACACGCTCGCCAATTTCGCCAATCAATACGCCAGCACCGCCGAACTCTTAGAACAACTCGCTCTCTTATCCAATCTCGATCAAGAGGAAAAATCTCCCACTCAAAAAACCCGCGATCCCGAGCAGGTTACACTCTCGAGTATCCACCAGTCCAAAGGCTTAGAGTGGCAAGCCGTTTTCGTTATCGCTCTCGCCGAGGGCCTGTTTCCCTCCGCCAGATCGATTGAGTCCGAAGAGTCCCTCGAAGAGGAACGCCGGCTATTTTATGTCGCCGTTACGAGAGCAAAAGATGAACTTTATCTCACGTATCCCGAAATGCGCCAAAGCGCTCATTACGGCGATAGTTTCAATCTTCCCTCTCGCTTCCTCAATGAAGTCCCCGAGGAACTTCTCGAATCTTGGCAGATAAACCGTGGATTTTAGGCAATCTTTCGGCAACTCCGCATCTCGTTTTTACGGCGACCGCCACTCCAAGCAGCTAAGCACTGCCTTCAATCAAACTTTCTCTTCTAGTTGTTCTCCGCCAACCCCTCCATGTGACCAAGATTCTTCACCGGAGCAAAAATTGCCTCCACCTCTCGAAGCAACTCTTCATCCAGTGGTTCCTCTGCCCACTTCGCCCAATTCTGAATATTTAGGGGATTCGCACTCCCAGAAATCGTCGTGGTAATGTCAGGGTGTGCAATGGCGAATTGCAAAGCCAGTTTAGCAATATCGATTCCTTTACTGGCACAATGAGCCGCCGCCGCGCGGGCGGCCTGCTTCACCAACTCAGGTTCCTTCAGCCAAACAGGCAAGGGGGCGTTCGTCAGAAGTCGCGCAGAAAATGGTCCCGCGTTCATCACGCCTACGCCTTTCTCCTTTAAATAAGGAACCACCTCGTCCACGAACCGGGTGTTTTGCAAGGTGTATTGATTGTAGCTCAACACACAGTCGACATCGATTTGCTCGCAAATAAATCGAAAAATCTTCATCGGATACCCAGAAAACCCAAGGTAACGTACTTTACCAGACTTCTGGGCCTGTCGAAGCGCAGGAATGGTTTCGTCAACAATCTGTTGCATCGGAACAAATTCGATATCGTGACAAAGAAGGATATCCAGATGATCAGTACCCAGTCGGTGAAGTGAAACATCCACACTTTCAGCCACCCGACGAGCAGAGAAATCAAAGTGGGTCAAATCATAACGCCCTAGCTTCGAGCAAAGCGTATAACGATCGCGCGCCACCCCTTTCAAGGCAATGCCAAGAAGCACTTCGCTCATCCCGCGACCATAGAACGGGGAGGTGTCAATAAAGTTTAAACCACAATCCAGAGCAACGTGAACACTGCGAAGTGCTTCATCGATCGTGACTTGGCGAAACTCCGCTCCCAAGGAAGATGCTCCAAAACTGAGAATAGGCAGATGAAGATCAGTCCTGCCAAGTTGACGAGTCGGTATCATAATTTTAAAAAGCCTTTAGGAAATTTCAGTTTGCCGATCAGTCAGGAACACTAAATTTTTAATTCACCGTTGCCGGCACCCCATCGTCAGAAGAAGATTTCCCCAAAGTGCTTGGTCACCCGTCTGAATGGTCAACACATGGTCTGGAGATTCTACCGCTTTGTAGAAATCCCACTTCAAAATCGGCTCCAGTTCTACCAAACAACCACTTTCCGCAAGAACCTCTCGGTACTCTTGCCAAACCGGCGGTTCCCCAGATTGGGCATAAGGATCGTCAGAAGGAATCCCCATCGTCTGAATATGATCGATCGGCACCGCACTCAGTAAAGCCCGAAGAGCCTGTGCTACAGTAATTAGACCAGGTGAAAGATTCATACACACCAGCTGGGAATTCGGCCCTCGCTTCGTCGATGCGGGGTAGTTGCCATCCGCAATCAGAATTTTCGAATGATGCCCAGCTTCGCCGAGGATTTGATTAATTTTCGAATGGATCAGTTGATGTTTAAGCATCGGGTCTTGGGCTCGTGAGATTTTTGAAGGCGTCGATTGTTTGCTCCGCCGCTGCCAGTGAATTGGGCAATGGAAGAATTTCCGCGGATAAAAACCCCGAATAACCCACTCTGTCCAGTTCAGCGTAAATTTTTTCCGCATCGGTTTGGCCAAAGCCAATCGCCTGACGGTTGGAGTCAGCAAAGTGCAGGTGACCAAGCATCGATCCAATCTGCCGAATCGCCAGCGCACTATCCGACTCCTCAATATTCATATGAAACAGATCGGCGAGAATTCGAATATTGCTCGTTCGCAAAGTTCCCAACCATTCAGCTGTTTGGCCCAGACGATTGAGCAAGTTAGTCTCATAGCGGTTGAGTGGTTCATAAAGAAATACTTGCCCGAGCTTGCCCGCGTGCTCGCCAAGATCCTCGAGAGCTTCTCCCAACCAGCGAAGCGCCTGATCTCGAGAGATATCGCCTTCAGCCTTCCCCTGCATAGAGCCAAGAATCGCTGGTGCGCCCAAGGACGCCGCCAGATCAATGATTCCCCGAATAAACTCACGGGCAGCCACCCGTATGGCTGGATTTGCGTGAGTAAGTGTCCATCGGTGAATCACCCACCCTCCCCCACTCCCAATCGCCGCAACTCCCAGTCTAAACTCGCAAAGCAATCGCCGAAGTTCCACCAAATCAAGGGCATCTGCGTTCGGCGGAAATATCTCGATGGCATCGAATCCTAACCTAGAGGCCGTGCAACAGGCGTCCGCTAAACCGTTCCAAAAAACAAAAGGCCCACCAGATGCTTCAGGAACCAAAGAAACCGTAATCGCAGAACGCAGCTTCATAGAGTCAGTTTTAAAATCGAGAATCTTTGGAGAGAACATAAAATTGAGTCAGGAAATCGCTCCAATACCTTCGAAGCCATGGACTTAGAATCAATCTATCTGTTTTAGTGCTTATTGAATAAAGAGCGGTTTCAAATGCCGTTCGAAAAGGTTTTCCGTGACATTTTTTCCCACAATTTCGGCGTGAACCTCCAGTAAATCGAGGTAACGGTCACCCTTCTTGGCGGCGAGTTTGAACGATACATGAAGAAGCTGTCGAAGACTTGCATTGAAGAGCGGGTTCTTTTGATCGTGGCGCAGTGCTCCCTGAAATTGAATGCTCGTCCACCCTTCCACTTCAGCAACCGAGGGGAGTTTTGCGTAGTCAATGTCGATCACCGAGGCGTAGGGGGCACAAAGTTCGTCAATCTGGCTAAGCGCACTCGCGTAAATTTCCTTAGTGAACTGCAACGCTCGCCCGCCTGCCTCCGCTAATCCAATCAACTCCTCCAACCAAGTCGTTCCAGCCGTCTTCAAATGCAATCCCGCATCAAATTGAAGAAGCAGTCGCCGAATCGTCGGGTAAAGAGAAAACTTATCACTGCCAGAGTGGACACTGAGTTTAAGATTCGCTGGTAAACCATAACGACTCACTGCAAAGGCGATTACCGCCAGATCATCATGAAACTCTTGTTCAAAAGATTGCAGGTCACCGACGTAATCCACCCCCTTATTAAACCGCCCCGTAAACTTTGGGGCAATCGTTTGAATACGGATATTTTCGTCAGCGATCGCCGCCAGAATGACCAATAATTCAGGCGGAGTCTGGGGCGAATCCGTTTCATCCATCGAGATTTCCGCGATGAATTTCCCCTCCCCATTGGACGCCGCGATGTGGCGATAAATTTTTCCTGCATCTTGCACTGCCAACAAAAACTTACTGGCGATTCGGACAATTTCTTCACGAGTCGTCAGGAGAGGCGTGGCGATTTTTGGAATCACTATCGATCCGATCAGTTCAGGGTGCCTATTCACAAAGGCCTCCACATCTGCGGCTGGTGCCGGTTGCCCAATAGAATCGGCAACATCAATCGTAAAAAAGTCGGCGTGAGCGAGGAAACGGTCCACGGTTTCGAGTCGAATATGATCGGCATCAATATGCCAGCCTTTGGCCCATCCACTCTCGCTAACGGCTTCTTTCGCAGCAGTCCAAACGCTCGCTGGCTCAGATCCAATCAGAGTGTGCTCCCGGTTTGACTTATTCCAAACGGGGATCACTTCGGCACCAGCTTCATCGGCAAGTTGGCAAGCGCGGAGCTGTGCCATCGCTTGGCGCGCGAATCGATCACCAACACCCAAAGAGAATTTTTCTAGAGTAAGCATAAAGACCTAAAGAAAGGATTATTGCTCGGAGAATTGCGACGAAATACAGATTTTTTTTGATGCGAGATCAAGGAGTTGCAGAGAAAAAGCCACCCGCTATGGTCTCTACCCCTAATGTTTAAGTTGCTCCAGATCGATCAGAAGTCCCATGCACGCCGCGGCGAGCTCACCACCAACCACGGAGTGATTCAAACTCCGATTTTCATGCCTGTAGGCACGCAAGGCACCGTAAAAGCGATGGCTCCCGCAGAACTCCGCGAAGTGGGAGCCCAAATCATTCTTGGCAATACTTATCACCTTTTTGTTCGGCCAGGCATGGAGGTGATTAAACGCTTTGGTGGACTGCATCGTTTTATGAATTGGGACGGCCCGATTCTGACCGATTCGGGTGGCTTTCAAGTCTTCTCCTTAGCCAAATTGCGAAAAATCACCGAGGATGGTGTGCACTTTCAAAATCATCTCGATGGCGCCCCCTGCTTTCTCGGTCCCCGCGAAGCCATGGAAATTCAGGCAACCCTCGGAAGCGATATCGCGATGCTTTTCGATGAATGCCCCCCCTTTCCCTGCGAATACGAACAAGCCAAAGAGAGCCTAGAACGCACTCTCCGGTGGGCCATTCGTTGCCGCGAAGTCGAAACTCCCGGCCTAAAGTTTGGAATTGTTCAGGGCTCTAGCTACGAAGATTTACGCCGCCACAGCGCGGAGTCTTTAGTGGCAATGGGCTTCGATGGATATGCCGTCGGCGGGGTGAGCGTTGGCGAGCCAGAATCGGAAATGTTTCGCGCCGTGGAAATGAGTGTGCCGTTTCTTCCTCACGAGAAGCCCCGCTACGCCATGGGATTAGGAACCCCCCCACAGCTAGTCGAAATGGTCGCCCGCGGAATTGATCTTTTCGACTGCGTTCTCCCCACCCGACTGGCTCGCAATGGAACCGCCTACACCACTCAAGGAACGATTAACCTAAAGAATGCGACCTTCACTTTTGATCAATGCCCGATCGAAGAAGGTTGTACCTGCGTGGCTTGCCAAGGGTTTTCTCGGGGCTATCTCCGCCATCTCGTCAAATCGGAAGAGATTCTCGGGCTCCGGCTCATCACTCAGCACAACCTCCACTTCTACCTCAATTTAATGGCTCAGATTCGCCAATCCATTGAGGAAGAACGCTTTCCTGAGTTTCGGAAAGCCTTTGTCGAACGCTATAAAAAATCTCCAGAGACCGAAGAGTCGGGGAACTGAGACTTATCCTCCGATCCATAGTGAACAGATAGCCACCCGGCACCCCCGGGAACAGCTTACAACTTCTTTTTGAAAATGATGATGTGCTGTCGTGGGAGTGAGATAATCGTTTCCGAAAATTCTAGGGCAGGGTGCGTACCCATTTCCTTTTTAACCTGCTCCTCACTCATTTTATGAACCTCTTTGATCGGCACCAGAGGGTCTTCTTTACGATACTCGACAAAGACGATTCTCCCGCCTGACTTTAGCCCTTTGATCATGTTTTCGATCATTTCATAAGGGAAGTCGAACTCGTGGTAGACATCGACCATGATCATGGTATCGCAGGAACTTGCAGGAAGTTTTGGATCGGTGATCGTTCCAAGCACTGGTCGGACATTATCGATTCGAAACATCGCCATTCTTTTCATGAGAACGTCGAGCATTTCTTGCTGAATCTCCACGCCATAGACTGTTCCAGTCGCCCCGATTTTTTTAGAAATTTTTCGGCTGATATACCCTGAACCGCAACCGATATCGGCGACCACTTCCCCTTCGCGAAGTTTTAAGGAGTCGACGAGTAAATCTGTCCGCTCCTCCGCTTCACGTTCTGGGCGTTCAAGCCAATCCGCAGCCTGATGCCCCATCACCAGAGCAATCTCCCTTCCCAAAAAAAACTTCCCAATCCCATTTCGATCATGCGGAGCTCGGGTCTCGTAAAGTGGATCGGGCGGTTTGGGTGATTCATCAGCCACACCACACACTAAAAGAAACTGCAGAAAAACGCCGCTGATCAAGCGAGAAAGCTTCGGTGACATAGATTTAAGCAAGTGAGCGATCAATAGATCGAGTTTTCGTGTAGATGGTCGTGGACTCCCAATTAAGTCAGACTCGGTAGATTCCTTCGAATCAATCGATTAATTCGTACCAATTGTTCCGCCGATGAGGCTCGTAACCAGCGTCCGCGATCAACTCTTCGATCTGTTCTTTCGCCAGCCGAAAACTCGTTCCCGCACTGCTCACCACATTTTCTTCCATCATCACCGACCCAAAATCGTTCGCCCCATATTTTAAAGCAATTTGTCCAATTTTGGGTCCTTGGGTCACCCACGAACTTTGCAGATTCTCGATGTTATCTAAATAAATTCGGGAGAGCGCCTGCATCCGCAAGTATTCACCACTTCCAACGACTTCCGCCCGCAGCTTTGTGTGCTCGGCTTGAAATGTCCAACAAATGAAAGCAGTAAAGCCACCAGTCGCATCCTGTTGCGCCCGAATTCTTTCCAGATGTTCAATTCGATCATCCAACGTCTCCACATGTCCAAACATCATCGTCGCACTCGACTTTAATCCGAGTTCATGGGCGATCTCCATCACCTTCAACCATTGATCACTATTACACTTCAATGGCGCGATCCGATTGCGCACGGCATCCACGAGAATTTCCCCACCCCCCCCAGGAATCGACCCCAATCCAGCGTTCTTAAACTGCACGATCACCTCACGCAGGGGCATTTTAAAAACCTCAGAGAAGTGGTTAAACTCCGGCGGAGAGAATCCGTGAATATTAATCTCAGGATACTTCTCACGGATGTAGTTGAGCATCGAAAGGTACCAGTCAATATTCAGACTGGGGTGATGCCCTCCTTGAAGGAGAATTTGCACCCCGCCGATTGCCCGGAGCTCCCCAAGCTTTTGATCCAGTTGCTCGTGGGTCAAAACATAGTGATCATGGTCTTTTTCTGTCCTGTAAAACGCACAAAACTTGCAATAGACATTGCAAACGTTCGTGTAGTTGATGTTTCGATCGATGATGTAAGTCACGATCTGCTCCCCTCTTCCACGATAAGCAGCGCGCTTAGCGATCACTCGTCGACGATTGGCCAGCTCGCCAAGTTCCACCAAAGGTAAAGCGTAAAGTGCCCGAGCGTCGTCTTGGTCAATGCGCTCACCAGCGAGCACTTTATCGATGCTGATGTTTTCAAGAGTTGTAGCCATAATGTATTCTTATCTATCCAACGATTCACTCGGCAACTTTGACGGAAAAAATCGACAAAATTTTCACGATCGTTCGTCGCAGATTAAGAGACATCGGGGTTCAAATCTCGGAGTAATCCGCCACAAATTTTCCGCACGACATTCGGACCTTCGTAAATAAATCCCGTGTAGATTTGCACGAGCGATGCCCCCGCATCGAACTTTTCCTTGGCCGAGGCCAAATCGTCGATCCCTCCAACCGCAATGATGGGAATTTTTGATCGTTCCGCAATAAATCGGACGATGGCCGTGGATCTCTCCCGAAGTGGGCGGCCACTTAATCCGCCCTGTTCCCGCTGTTGGATCGGGACACTCGAATGGTCGATTGTGGTGTTTGTCGCAATGATCCCCGCGAGCCGATGATCTTCGACGAGTTGTAAAATCTCCCCGATAGCCGCCCAATCAAGATCGGGAGCGATTTTCAGTAAAACGGGGCGACCGCTCTGATTGCGACCCTGAATTGTGCCAAGCAACTCGTGAAGGGCGGCCCGATCCTGCAATTGGCGCAGTCCCGGGGTATTCGGCGAACTCACATTGAGCACAAAATAATCACCGAGATTTTTTAAGCGTTCAAAAGACAGCAGATAGTCTTCCGTAGCCTCTTGAAGTGGAGTGACTTTCGACTTTCCCAAGTTGATCCCTACGGGAATTTTCGGCCACTTTCCAGAGTCACGGAGTCGCTGTAAACGCGACGCCACCGCATCACACCCTTGGTTATTAAAGCCCAGACGGTTGATCAAACCGCCACACTCAGGAATTCGAAAGATTCGAGGCTGAGGGTTTCCAGGTTGGGCTCTCGAGGTAACGGTGCCGACTTCTGCAAATCCAAATCCCAAGGCCTCCCAAGCAGGTAAAGCCACGGCGTTTTTGTCGAACCCTGCCGCCAGTCCGATAGGATTAGGAAAATTTAATCCAAAAACTCTTCGAGCAAGTCGCGGATCAGCCGGTGGACTAAATCGAGCCCACATCGGCCCCATCAACTCTAAAACACGGATGGCTCGATGGTGGATGGTCTCCGCGTCAGAGAGAAAGAGGAGCGGTCTGACAATTGATTTATAAAAACTCATTAATTGAATCCAATCATTCGCGGGCTTGGATTATTTGCCGATACAAAATGTTCCAAAGATTTTCCCGAGGACTTCCTCATTGTCTATCTCTCCCACTACTTGACCAATCCAAGAAAGGGCACCCCGCAGTTCTTCGGCGACCAACTCGGGAGGCTGATTGGCAAGAAGAAGACGCTCAGCGGCCGCCCCAAACTCCAACGCCTCAACCAAACAGGATTGATGACGAGCATTGATCGCCACCGCGCAGTCTCTTTCTCTCACTTGCCCAGAAGTAATTTTTTTCAAAATAGCCACCTCAAGATCTTCCAAACCCTTTTTGTTTAAGCAGGATATCCGGACCGCGTCGACCCCATCCCAAGTTGGATGAATGCCGAGATCAGACTTATTTAGGACGAGTAAATGCCCCGCACTGACGGGAACTCTTTCGGCACTTCCGTCGAGGAGCTGCAGAACCAAATCGGCTCGATCCACTTGCTTCAAAGTTCGGTTGATTCCTTCCACTTCGATATCGTCATCGCTCTCTCGAACTCCCGCAGTATCAATCAACCGAAGCGGATATCCACCTAAATGAATCACCTCTTCAATGACATCGCGGGTCGTGCCAGGCCGGGAACTGACAATCGCCCGCTCCTGACCGAGGAGAAGATTCATCAATGAAGACTTCCCCACATTGGGAGACCCGTAAATCACCGTACGATACCCCTCCCGAAGAACCCGACCAAGCCTCGCAGTGTGAAGCAATCCATCCATTTCTGTGGTGGCATGACGCAACTTCGTTCGAAGAACATCCACGCTATCGGGGTCGATGTCTTCGTCAGGAAAATCAATCCACGCTTCCACGTGAGCCAACAATTCGAGAAATTTTTCCCTCAATTCTCGAATCGATTGCCCAAGCCGACCTTCCAGTTGCTCCGTCGCAGATCGCAAAGCAATGTCTGTTTGGGCAGTGATTAAATCCATGACTGCCTCCGCTTGCGTGAGGTCCATTTTGCCAGCGAAATAAGCTCGCTTCGTAAACTCACCAGGCTCCGCTGATCGAGCCCCAGATTTAAGGATCAACTCCAGCAGGCGCCGCGCAATCAAGACGCCTCCATGCCCAGCAATCTCGATCACATCCTCTCCAGTGTAGCTGTGCGGACCACGAAAGACCGTCATCAAGACTTCGTCCAGCTTGCGATCGCCATCGTAAATACTCCCATAATACTGGAGCCGAGCGGTTGCTTCCCTTAGCGAAACCTTCCCGCGAAAAATCCCATCAGCAATCGTCAATGCGCAGGGACCGCTCATTCGGAGCACCGCAATTGCTCCCTCGCCGAGGGGCGTGGAGATGGCGGCGATGGTATCGTTCACAGCAACTTAGTTGTCGAGTGACTGATCAAGCGCGGCAATCAACTCACCGATACTTTCTTTGGTCTCATCACCCATGTTGGAGAGCCGAAATGTTTTGCTTTTGAGTTTCCCGTAGCCACCGTCGATAATCATCTTGTGACGAGATTTCATTTTCACGAGTAGCTCAGGCACATCAATCCCTCGGGTGTTGGCCACGCAAGTGAGAGACTTTGATCGGTATCCTTCTGGGGCAAAAAAGCCTAACCCCCGACGATTGACCCACTCTCCGACCATCGCATTTAATTCCGCATGACGGGCATGCCGAGCCGCTACGCCCTCGGTGAAAATGTCCTCGAGTTTCGACTGAAGTCCGTAAATGTGAGAAATGCTCGGAGTGCTTGGAGTCATGTTCTCCGCTTGGTTTTTGGCGAACTCCACAAAGTCAAAGTAATAGCCACGCCCAGGAACGGTCACGGCCCGATCCATGGCTTTTTGACTCGCAGAAAATAGCGCAAGTCCGGGGGGCATCGCTAAGGCCTTTTGAGAGCCAGTGAGGAGAACATCGATGCCCAATGCATCCATCGGCAACGGCACCACACTAAACGAAGAGACGCTATCGACGATCAAACAAACTTCAGGAAATTCACGAACAACCGCGGCGATTTCCGAGATGTCGCTCATCACCCCCGTCGATGTTTCATTATGAATGACCGTCACCGCTTCAAAACCACCAGCTTGAAGTTTTTCACGAATCTGACTGCCTCGAATGGGTTGTCCCCAATCGACTTGGAGGGGCACAGCGTCTTTTCCACACCTTTTGGAGACATCAAGCCACTTATCAGAAAATGCACCACAAAGACAGTTAAGCACCTTGCCCGTGCCAACCAAGTTTCGCACGGCTCCTTCCATCACGCCCCAAGCGCTGGACGTCGAAAGAAAAACCGGTTGGGTGGTTCCAAAGAGTTCTTGGAGACGAGGATGAATCGATGCGTAAAGGTCTTTAAAACTGCCGCTCCGATGTCCGATCATCGGTTGAGTAAAAGCTGCGTAAGTCTTCGCGGAGACGTGAACAGGACCTGGTATAAAAAGTTTGGCCGACATAAATCAGAGGAATGATAGTTTAGTTTTTGCGGATACAATCTCCCCCAAAAACTGCCCGCTCAGCCGTTGGAGGGGTAAATTCAGTATAGTGACAAGACCAAATTTGAAACCCAAATCTTACTTTTTGAAATCGAGAATTCCCAGATGAGCGTTTGATCTCTCCGAGGTCCGAACCTAAGGAACACCCACTCGGATTGTCCAAGGCTTCGACTGCAATACCTTACGAACCCCACCCCAATTCGAAGACAAAATTTACTGAGAAAACGAAAGAATCAATCGATCCAAAACTGCGAGGAATCTCCGTTTCAAGTAAGGATCGAGGCCCTACTTGACCTTAAATAACCGAGCGCATCGCTGACCTTCAGCGAGCTCCGCGGGAGTCAGCTTCGGCTCAAGTTGATTGACCTGCGACTGGGCGGACGCGTTGTTCAGGCGCGCCCCAATAAGGAAGCACTTGTAAGCTTCGAGATTACTTTGCGCAACGCCTTGACCACTCAAATAGAGCAACCCCAGATTGTATTGAGCGGGGGCGTATCCTTGATCTGCCGCTTTGCGAAACCACTTCGCCGCCTCGACTTCGCTCTTCGGCAT
>Ga0114970_10001449_pt1 | contig 17753 bp, 15 predicted proteins | sample M_140205_XF_Meta_FD_87030 | JGI IMG/M metagenome (GOLD analysis project Ga0114970, IMG submission 87030) | Freshwater microbial communities from Lake Montjoie, Canada to study carbon cycling - M_140205_XF_MetaG | ecosystem: Environmental > Aquatic > Freshwater > Lake | place: Lake Montjoie... | reverse complement strand
GCCCGCCCCGCATGCCGGCCGCAGGTCCCCCTCCCACGCGTGCAGCAATCCCGGCTCGGGCGGCGTAGGAGAAGGGCAGGTCCCCGCGACACTCCCCACCACCACCGCCCCTCATGACCAGTCGTCTCACGCTGGCCGCGCTGTTCGCGGCCGCACTGATCACGCCCGCTGCCGCCGTTCAGGGGCAGCCGCGGAAGCCGCTTGTCGAATTCGAGATGATGACGTGGCCTGAGGTGAAGGACGCACTCGCCGCCGGCAAGACGACCGCGCTGTTCTACACCGGGGGCACCGAACAGCGTGGACCGCAGAACGTGAACGGCGGCCACAACCTCATGGGACGCGTGATCGTGCGCACTATCGCCGAACAGCTCGGTGATGCCATCGCCATGCCGGTGCTCCCGTACACGCCGAACAACGCCAGCGCCGCGCTTCCCGGTACCATCGGTCTTACGCCCGAGCTGCTGAAAGGCATTCTCGAGCGCCTCAGCGAGCAGTCGATCGCCACCGGCTTCAAGACCGTCGTGCTGATGGGTGACCATGGTGGTGGACAGCCCAACGTGTATGCCGAGGTGGCCAAGTCGCTGAGCGAGAAGTACGCCGCGCAGGGCGTGAAGGTGTTGTACTGCGACGCCGTGTATTCCACCGCCAACGCCGACTTCGATGCGTACCTGAAGGCGAACGGTTTCCCGTCCAGCTCGCATGCCGGTATCCCCGACACGTCGACCATGCTGTACTTGGGCGACGGGACCTGGGTGCGACTCGAACAGCTCCCCAACGCTGTCGGCGATCCGGTGCCGACCGGCCCGCGTGGTGCGGCACCCGACGCGAACGCCCAGCCGCGCAAGAACAACGGGATTACCGGCGATGCCCGGAAGGCCAGCAAGGAACTGGGCAAGAAACTGTTTGACATGAAGGTCGAACATGCTGTCAAGCAGATCAAAGGGATGACCGGCCGCTAGGCTGGGACGAAACGGAATCGGCGAAATCAGGGGGCCCCACGGCTCCGGATTTCGCCGATTCCGCTGTGCGATCGGTTATTTTCAGGGGCTGCACCTGAGAGGCTGTACCTGCACGTTCCCGCCACTCCTTGTCATACATGAGCGACCTAACTCGCCAGCCTGTCATCGTGGGTGCCGCGCGCACCCCGATCGGGCGGTATCTCGGGGGCCTCGCGCCCCTTTCTGCGCCAGAGCTTGGCGCCATCGCGATCCGTGCCGCGCTTCAGCGCAGCGGCGTTGCCCCCGACGCGGTACAGGAAGTCATCATGGGGCACGTACTGCAGGGTGGCACGGGACAGGCGCCCGGGCGACAGGCGATGCTGAAAGCGGGGGTGCCCGCCACGGCATCCGCCCTCACGATCAACAAGGTGTGTGGTTCCGGCCTCAAGGCCGTGATGCTTGCCGCGCAGGCCATCAAGGCCGGTGACGCGCAGGTGATCGTGGCCGGCGGTCAGGAGAGTATGAGCAATGCGCCGCACTACGTGTTCGGTATGCGTGGCGGTGTGAAGCTGGGCGACCAGACGATGGTCGACGGCATGATCAAAGACGGCCTGTGGTGCCCTACCTGCAACGTGCACATGGGCGTGCATGCCGAGTACACAGCCACCAAGGCTGGCGTCACGCGCGAGCAGCAGGACGCCTTTGCGGCCGGTTCGCATGCCAAGGCCGTTGCCGCCCAGCTGGCTGGCAAGTTCACGGCCGAAATCGTGCCGGTGGAGATCCCGGGTCGCAAGGGACCGACGATCATTTCGGTCGACGAAAGTCCGCGCGCCGATACCACCGCCGCGTCGCTGTCCGGTTTGCGCCCGGCGTTCCCGAGCAAGGGGGACAACAGCAACCTCAGCGTCACGGCCGGCAATGCGTCGTCGCTGAATGATGGCGCGGCCGCGGTGGTCGTCACGTCGGAAGCGTACGCCCGCGAGCATGGTCTCACGATTCTGGCTCGCATCACCGCGTATGCCACGGGTGCCGGCGAGCCGCAGGATCTGTTCTTTGCGCCGATCACGGCGGTGAAGAATCTGATGGCGAAGGCGGGCACGACGATCGCTGACTACGATCTCATCGAAGCCAACGAAGCGTTCGCGTCGCAAGCGCTCGCCGATGGACTCGGTCTCTCGTGGGATGATGCCCGCGTGAACGTGAACGGCGGCGCCATTGCGCTGGGCCATCCAATCGGCGCGAGCGGCACGCGCGTGCTGGTCACCCTGCTGCATGCCCTGGCCGACCGTGGCAAGAAGACCGGAATTGCCACGCTTTGCTTGGGTGGTGGAGACGCGGTCGCGTTGTCGGTCGAGCGCGTCGACTGATCTACGGGTCGTGAACACTGCCCTGCGGGTTCCTTGGCGGCTTCTGAGCTTTGGCGTCGCCTGGATTCTCGCGCAGGGCATCGCGGAGTCGGTACTGGGACCGGTTTTTGGTCTGCTGTCGCGCGGTGTCGGCGAAACCGTGCCCATGTATCCGTGCACGATGTTGATCGGCGTCGCCGCGGCGTGTGCGGTGGCACTGCGCTTCGTCGATGACGTGCCGTGGTCGGTGATGGCGCTCGGAGATGGGGCGTGGCGCATGAAGCGGATCGGACGCGGTGCGCTGTTGGGCACCGCGGCGATGCTCGGCACGGCGAGCCTTTTGTGGCTGGTCGGTGCGCTGCGTATTGAGGGGATCCCCGCCGGCGGTCTCGACGGTGCCGCGTTCATGGAGGACAGCTGGGGCGGGACCGCCCTGCGACTGCTGTGGTTGCTGGGGCCGGCTGCCCTGTGGGAAGAGCTGGTGTTTCGTGGCTACCTGTATGCCGTGGCCGAGGAGGCTGCGGGGCGCTGGGTGGCGCGGGTGAGTTCGAGCGTGGCCTTCGGGGCGGTGCACCTGATGAATCCTGGCGCGAACGTGCGCACCACGGTGGTGGTCATGTTAGCCGGGTTATGTCTCTGTTTGGTGCGGGAACGCACCGGCAGTTTGCCCGCGGCGTGGAGCGCACATCTGGCGTGGAATTGGGTGATGGCGGCGGTGTTGCACGTGCCGGTGAGTGGCTTGCCGTTCGCGACGCCGGGATATCGGGCCACCTTGAGCGGGTCGGATTGGATTAGCGGCGGCGCCTGGGGACCCGAAGGCGGGCTCGTGGCGATGCTGGTGTTGGGTGGAGCGTTGGCCGTCGGATATCGCCACCGCGGTGCACTCACAGAGACTTAACTTTTCGGAGTCGAATCGATATGCAGGACGGGACGCAGAGCGGGACGCAAGGAGCGTTGGAACGCGCCGCCGTGGTGGGCGCGGGGCAGATGGGCAACGGCATCGCGCATGTCTTCGCGACCAGCGGGCATGCCGTCACCTTGATTGACGTCAACGCCGATGCGCTGGCGAAGGGTCGTGACACGATCGCGAAGAATCTCGATCGTCAGGTCAAGAAGGGCGCGATCGAGGCGAGTGCGGCCGCCGCCGCCCTCGCGCGTATCGCCACCTCCACGTCACTCGACGCCGTTGCCGATGCGGCCATCATCGTGGAAGCGGCCACCGAACGCACCGATCTCAAATTCCGCATCTTCGAGGACCTCGACCGTCTGGCCCCGGCCGGCGCGATTCTCGCCAGCAATACGAGCTCTATCTCGATCACCGAAATCGCCGCGCGCACCAAGCGCCCCGAGCAGGTGATCGGCATGCACTTCATGAACCCAGTGCCCGTGATGCAGCTGGTGGAAGTCATTCGCGGCCTCGCCACCAGCGACGCGACCACCGACACGGTCATGCGCCTCGCCAAGGGGCTCGGCAAGACGCCGGTGGAAGTGAACGACTTTCCGGGTTTCGTGGCGAATCGCATCCTGATGCCGATGATCAATGAGGCGATCTACTGCGTGATGGAGGGCGTCGGAACGCCCGACGCCATCGACACGGTGATGAAGCTTGGCATGAATCATCCCATGGGACCGCTCGCGCTCGCCGACTTCATCGGCCTCGATACCTGCCTCGCGATTCTCGACGTGCTGCACCAGGGACTCGGTGATCCGAAGTACCGTCCGTGCCCGCTGCTCCGGAAGTACGTCGCCGCCGGGTGGTACGGACGCAAGTCCGGTCGTGGCTTCTACCAGTACTGACCCGCCATGTCGCTCATTCCGCTTAACGAGACGCAGCAGGAAATCCAGGCGATGGCGCGCGCGTATGCCCAGCGTGAGCTCGTAGCCCTCGCCGGCGAGCGCGATCAGGAATCGCGCTTCGACCGCGTGATGGTAACGCAGATGGCCGAGCTGGGGTTCTTCGGCATGCTCACGCCGGAACGCTTCGATGGGCTCGATCTCGACGTGCAGAGCTACCTGCTTGCACTCGAGGAGATCGCCGTCGCCGACGCCTCGGCGGCGGTCCTGCTCAGCGTGCACAACTCGCTGCCCACGCAGATGATCCTGAACTTCGGCACCGAGGCGCAACAGCAGCGCTTCCTGCCGCCGATGGCGCGCGGTGAACTGCTGGGCGCCTTCGCGTTGTCGGAGCCGGAAGCCGGTTCCGATGCCGCGGCCCTGCGCTGTCAGGCCGTGCGTGAGGGCGACGACTGGCTGCTGAGCGGCACGAAGGCGTGGGTGTCGCATGGCAGTGAGGCCGGCGTGATTCTGTGTATGGCGCGCACCGATTCCCCCGACGCCCGCGAGGGCAGCAAGGGGATCTCGACGTTCATCCTTACGCCTGACTTGCCTGGCTTCCATCTGGCGAAAAAGGAAAACAAGATGGGGCTGCGCGCGTCGCCCACACTCCAGATCAATCTCGACAATTGCCGTGTGCCGGGTGACCGGCTGCTCGGTGAAGCAGGGCAGGGCTTCGTCTATGCCATCGGGTCGCTCGATCACGGGCGTCTCGGCATCGCCGCGCAGGCTATCGGCATCGCGCGCGCAGCACTCGAGGCCGCCGTGCGCTACGCCGGCGAGCGCCGGCAGTTCAACAAGCCCATCGCCGAATTTCAGGCGATCCAGTTCAAGCTCGCCGACATGGCGACGCGCATCACCGTCGCCCGCACGCTGCTGCATGCGGCCGCGGCGGCCAAGCAGCGCGGGGAGAAAATCACGCGCTTCAGCAGCATGGCGAAGCTCTTTGCCACCGAGACCGCTATGTGGGTCACGACGCAGGCCGTGCAGGTGTTCGGCGGCTACGGCTACGTGACCGACTATCCCGTCGAACGCTTCTTTCGAGATGCGAAAGTGACTGAAATCTACGAAGGCACGTCAGAGATTCAGCGCATCGTGATCGCCCGCGAGACACTGGCCGCGGCGGCTGCGAACGACGGATCTCTTCCAGACTGATCTTCCGGTTCCCACATATGCACTACTTCGAAACAATCGCCGAGATGGGCCATGAGCAGGTGGTCTTCTGCCATGACAAAGCGTCCGGCTACCGCGGCATCATTGCGATTCACGACACCACGCTTGGCCCCGCGCTTGGCGGCTGCCGTTTCTGGAACTACGCCTCCGAAGAGGCGGCGATCGTCGACGCGCTGCGGCTCTCGCGCGGCATGACGTACAAAAATGCCGTGGCCGGCCTCAATCTTGGCGGCGGCAAGTCGGTTATTATCGGCGACAACAAGACGACCAGCCGCGAGATGCTGTTCCGGGCACACGGGCGTTTCGTCGATTCGCTCGGCGGTCGCTATGTCACGGCGGAAGACGTTGGCACGACGGTCGAGGACATGGACTTCGTGCACATGGAGACGAAGCACGTGACCGGCATCGGTTCGAAGTCGGGCGACCCGTCGAGCGTGACGGCCCACGGGGTGTTCCGCGCCATTCAGGCGTCGGCGCACCAGAAGTGGGGCAGCGACAACCTCGCGGGGCGCACGATCGCGATTCAGGGGCTGGGCCATGTGGGCTACTATCTCGCCAAGGCATTGCACGCGGCGGGCGCGAAGCTGATGGTCACCGACATGGATGCGGGCCGTATCCAGCGGGTCGTCGACGAGATGGGTGCCACGGCGGTGGCGCTCGACGCGATATATGGCGCGAAGGCCGACGTCTTCGCGCCCTGCGCGCTGGGCGGCATCCTGAACGACGAGACCATCCCGCAGCTCACCGTCGAGATCGTGGCCGGTGCGGCCAACAACCAACTGCTGGACGACCGTCATGGTGACGCCCTCGAAGCGCGCGGCATCCTGTATGCGCCCGACTACGTCGCCAACGCCGGCGGCGTGATCAACGTGTACAGCGAGCTCACCGGCTGGAGCCGGGAGCGGGCACTGCGCAAGGCCGACGAGATCTACCAGACCGTGCGCAGTGTCTTCCGGCTGGCCGAGGATACGGGCATTCCCACGTACAAGGCCGCCGATCGCGTGGCGGAGCAGCGCATTCAGGCGGTTCGCGGTATGATCAAAACGTGGCCGCAGTATCCCAATAAGGAATCCTGAGCAGTCAACGGAGTCATCTGACCATGGTGGATGTGGCACAACCGGGGGAGCGCATCCCCATCGCGTCCGACCACGCGGGCTTCGAGCTGAAGGAGCGCCTGCGCGCGGCGCTCGCCGAGTTGGGATACGAGGTGGAAGACATCGGGACGCATAGCACCGCCAGCACCGATTATCCGGACTATGCCCATCCGCTGGCGCAGGAGGTCTCCGACGGGCAAGCCACCCGCGGCATCCTCCTGTGCGGCACGGGACTCGGGATGTCCTATGTGGCGAACCGCTATCCCGGGGTGCGCGCCGCCGTGGCGTGGAACCCCGAGGTGGCCGCGCTCGCTCGTAAACACAACGACGCGAACGTGCTGGTGTTGCCGGCGCGCTTCGTGTCCGATGAAGATGCCCTCGCCATTTTGGCGGCCTGGCTGACGACGCCGTTCGAAGGGGGGCGTCATCAGGGCCGCGTGGCGAAGATTGAACGGGACGACGGTGAGGCCGATGCCTCGGGGAGTACGACATGAGTGGTGGAGCCAGCGCAAACTGGTCGCAGTGGGATCGCTTGCCGCCGGGGGATGCACTGTCGCAGGCGGATCCGCAGATCGCGCATCTGATCGACGAAGAAACGCAGCGGCAGAGCGATGGCCTGGAGCTCATCGCCAGCGAGAATTTCGTGTCGCCGGCGGTGATGGAAGCGGTAGGCTCGACGCTCACCAACAAGTACGCGGAAGGATTGCCGGGCAAGCGCTATTATGGCGGCTGTGACGTCGTGGACAAGGTCGAGCAGCTGGCGATCGACCGGCTCAAGCAGCTGTTCGGGGCCGATCACGCCAACGTGCAGCCGCACAGCGGTGCGTCGGCCAACGCCGCGGTGTTCCTCGCCTTTCTCAAGCCGGGCGACACGTTCCTGGGCATGGATCTCTCGCAGGGCGGACATCTCACGCACGGCTCGCCGGTGAACTTCTCCGGGCTGCTGTACAACGCGGTGTCGTACGGCGTAACCGAAGACGGCATCATCGACTACGAGCAGATGCGGGCGCAGGCGCGTGCGCACAAGCCGAAGATGATCATCGCCGGCTACAGTGCGTACTCGCGCACCATCGACTGGCAGGCGTTCGCCGATGTCGCGAAGGAAGTGGGCGCCATCTTCATGGTCGACATGGCGCACTTCGCCGGGCTCGCCGCGACGGGCGTGTATCCGTCGCCGGTGCCGTTCGCCGATGTGGTCACCAGCACGACGCACAAGACGCTGCGCGGTCCGCGCGGCGGCATCATTCTCTGCAAGGCCGAACACGCCAAGGCGATCGACAAGGCCATGTTCCCCGGTATGCAGGGCGGTCCGCTGGAGCATGTGATCGCCGGTAAGGCGGTCGCGTTCCACGAGGCGCTGCAGCCGTCGTTCACGACGTACTGTCGTCAGGTCGTGGAGAATGCGCAGGTGCTGGCCACGGCCATGACGGCGCGCGGTTATCACATTGTGTCCGGCGGCACCGACAACCACCTCATGCTCGTCGATCTGCGCAGCAAGGGGCTCACCGGTAAGGTGGCGGAGAAGGTGCTCGATGAAGCCGGGATCACGGTGAACAAGAACACCGTGCCCAAGGAGACGCAGTCTCCGTTCGTGACGAGCGGTATCCGTATCGGCACGCCGGCGGTGACCACGCGTGGCATGGGCGCCGACGCGATGCGCGAGATCGCCGCGCTGATCGATCGCGTGCTGTCGGCGCCGGACGATCGCGACACGATCGCGGCAGTGAAGGCCGAGGTGAAGGCGCTGGCCGATGCGTATCCGCTGTACCGGGCGGTGGCGGGGGTGTAAGGACCGTTCGCCGCGCCGTTCGCAAGGAGTTGTCAGCTGCCGCCCGGGCCTCCAGTATTGTTGCACTGGAGGCCCGCTGCATTCCGGCCGTTCGCGTGGTGCATCCATTGCACCGCGCGCCGGCCACGCGTCCAGCGCACAGGTACGATATAGCCACGATCAGGAGCAGCAGCAGTGACCGAGTTGGCGTTCCGTGAAGGCATCATGGATCAGATCCGTCTGCGCGAGCCGCGCTTTGACGAACGCGCATATCTGTTCGTGCTCGCGTCGCTCGAGCATTGTCAGGCGCGACTGACCGAGCGCCGCCACATCACCGGTCCCGAGCTGGCGCACTCGTGCCGTGAACTCGCCCTGCAGCGCTTCGGTGTCATGGCAGGACTCGTCCTCGAACACTGGGGCCTCAAGGCTACGCGCGACATCGGCGATATCGTCTTCACGCTGGTCGACATGGGCTTGCTCATCAGCCAGCCGCAAGACTCGCGCGACGATTTCTTCGGGGTATTCAACTTCGAGGATGCGTTCGGCCGCGAGTATCCGTGGAGCACCGCCCACGTCTGATCGACGGTGGGCGCACCGCGTGTCGTGCCGCAGGGGTGCTGGCCGACCTGCCGTCGCCCGCGTGATCGTGCGTCCGCTTCGGGTCTCCGCGGTCATGGCGGCGCTGTCGATCAGCGTCCTGACGTCATCGTCGTGTGCGGTGAGCGGAGCCGGCACGGGAACGGGCAGCGGCTCGTCGGGTCCGCTCGGCGGATTCGGCCCGCGTGAGGAACGCCAACGGATTGGAAGCTTTAGCAATGTGCAGGCGGTGGCCGTGTCGCGCCGCTACGTGTTTGCGGCCGGAAGCAGCGGCATCGCAATTTACGATCGCGCACTGAATAGCTGGCTGCCGCCGCTCACGCGCGACGATGGTTTGACCGATCAGCAGATCACGGTGCTCGCTGGCGATCCGGTGGAGGACGCGCTGTGGCTGGGCGTGCCCGGCGGCGTGCTCATGTACCGACCGCTCACCGAACAGCTGCAGCGCACGACCATCACGGGGATCCCGGACCTCATCGCGTTCGACCGCACGGCGACCGGCGATGCCACCGGCGATGCCATCGTGCGCGCCGGTGGCGAGTGGACACGCATTTCGCGCGTGGGGATCGCCACGCCAATGGTGCGACCGCCTCTGGCGAGTGCCCTGACCCTCCCGCGCACGCTCACCGATCTGTACACGCAGTTCCCGACACTGCGTACGCAACCGTCGCTGTTGCTGCGCAGTCAGCCGAGCGATCGCCCGTTGCGCACCGTGCAGATCATCAGCGGCGCGGCGTCGCCTGAGCGGGCGAGTGAAGTGTGGCTGGGGACCGCCGGCGACGGACTGTTCCGACTCGATCCGGCGTTCATGCAATCCACCCCGCTGCCGTACGGTCTCATGGAGCCTGGCGTCGGCGCGCTGGCTCTTGCCGCCGACGGGGTGTGGGCTGCGGGCCTTGGGCAGGCCTTCGATCGCGCCGGCCTGTCGTTCGTGGGCAGCGATCTGCAGCGCTTCCGATGGATCAACGGCACGATCGCCGTTCCGCTCGTAGGCGTGCGAGGGCTGTCCCTCGTCACGCGTGCTGCGCGCGCGTGGCTCGGCACCGATCGCGGCCTCGTGCGCGTGCGCCTCGACGGCACGCAGGCGATGCAGGCGTGGAGCGTCCTCGATGGCCTTCCCGACGAACGCGTACTCTCGGTGGCCACGCGTGACGACGGCGTCTGGGCGGGCACGGCGCGCGGTCTGGTGTACGTGAGTGACAGCAGCGACACCCGTAACGTGCGCACGCGGGGTGTGGGCGTGCGGCTGCTCGACAACCTGCCGGTGCACGCGCTGCAGTTCACCGGTGACACGTTGTGGATCGGGACCGAAGCGGGGCTGATGGCGATCGCGTCTCCGAATGGCCGTGTTGGTGGTGTGGTGTCGCGTCCGGTGGGGACTGACCCCGCACTACGTCGTGCCGTTCGTGCGCTGGCGTGGAGCGACACGGTGCTGCTGGCGGCCACCGACGATGCCGTGCTGCGGCTCGCGCCACGCGGCGGGGTGGAGCCGGTGCGCGTGGATCTGCTCGATGTGCGGCAGGTGGGACGTGTCACAAAGGTGGCGATCGACGACCGCACCATGTGGTTGGCCGGCACCGACGGCGTGGTCATCGTATCGCGTCGTGATGGGGCTACGCGCGTGCTGCGCGTACCGGGCGACCTGCCGGGGCCGGTGCTCGATATCGCGGTCAATCGAGACTACCTCTGGCTTGGCACGCCGCAGGGATTGATCCGGCTGCGTCGTCGCGGCGACGGCGGACTCCCATGAGCGACGCATGAGTCTCGAGCCACGTCCACATCAGGCCATGCGGGAAGGGGCCGAGTTCGACACGATTCGCGCGCTGATGGCCCGGTGGGGCGATCTGGCCGTCGACATCGGCGACGATGCTGCGGTCTTGGCGCCGCCAGCCGACGGCACGCGTGTGGTCAGCGTGGATGCCTGTGTGGAAGACGTACACTTCCGTCGCAGTTGGATATCGGCACGCGAGGTCGGTGTGCGCGCGGCGGTGGCGGCGTTGAGCGATTTGGCGGCCATGGGAGCCCGGGCCGAGTCCGTGCTGATCGCGTTCGTGATTCCCGAGGCGTGGCGGGAGCAGCTCACCGATGTGGCCGACGGCATGGGTGCCGTGATCCGCGAGGCCGGTGCCCGGATCGTGGGCGGGAATCTGAGCCGCGGCACCGTGTTCTCGATTACGACCACGGTGATCGGCCGGGCGCGGCGGGTGGTGCCACGCAGCGGCGCTCGCGTGGGCGATCTGGTCGTGGTGACCGGCCTCCTGGGCGGTCCTGGGGCGGCCATACAGGCATGGGAGGCCGGCGAGACCCCTGCGGCATGGTCCCGGGGCCGTTTCGCCGCCCCGGCGCCGCGCTGGGCCGAGGGGGAGGCCTTGGCGGCCGCGGGGGCCACGGCCATGATCGACATCAGCGACGGTCTGTCTGGCGATGCCCGACATCTGGAGGCGGCCAGTGGTGTGCGGCTCGTGCTCGATGCCGCCCGGATACCGGTTGGCCCAGATATCGCCCCCGTGGTGGCTGTGCAGAGTGGGGAAGAGTACGAACTGCTGGCGTGTATGCCCGCGTCTGAATACGAGAGACTGGCCGACGGGTGGGCGACGGTGAGCGCGGTGCCGCTCACGGTAGTGGGTGTTGTCCGCGCTGGTCATGAGGAAGCGACCTCGGCAAGCACACCGGGTCCCCGCGGCTTCGATCATTTCGCGTCCCCGAAAACCGTGCGTTGAATTCGGGTTCGGAGTGGGTGACCTTGCGAGGATGCGCACCGCGTTCACGGCTTTAGCCTTGTTGGTTGGAACGGTCCTGTTCGGCAGCATCACGTTGCTGGCCAAATTGCTGGGCCGTCCGTACGGACCGAAGAGCATCTACGCGAAGACCCCCCGTTGGTGGGCCTCGTGGCTGCTGGGGGCCGCGGGGGTGAAGGTGGTGGTGCACGACGCGCAGCAGTTGCCCGAAGGCGCGCCGCGCGTGTTTATGGCCAATCATGTGAGCTGGTTCGATATCCCGGCGATGATCGCCGCCCTCCCGCACTACGGATTCGTGGCGAAGCGCGAGCTGGAGAAGATCCCGTTTTTCGGTGCGGCCGCCCGCGCGGTTGGTGTGATCTACATCGACCGTGAGAACCGGAAGGCCGCGTTCAGCGCCTACGATGACGCCGCTTCGAAAATTCGGGCCGGCCAGCATGTCCTCGTGTATCCCGAAGGCACCCGCGGCTTCACGTATGCTCTGCGTCCCTTCAAGAAGGGCCCCTTTGTGCTGGCCATCGGCTCCGGCGCCCCGATTGTGCCGGTGGTCGTGTACGGCACCATCGAGGTGAACCCGCGTACCGAGTTCCGGGCCTCACCGGGTACGGTGCATGTGCACCTACTGGAGCCGATTCCGACCGAAGGCCTCACGTACGCCGACCGCGACGAGCTCGCCGAGCGCGTCCGTCAGCGCATGGCCGACTGTTTATATGCAAATTACGGTGTCGACCCGGCGATCGAACCGGCGCGCCGTGTCGCACCCCGAGAGGCCGAGCAAGCCTCCGCGTAGTACTCCTCAGTACGCCCTACTCCATACTCCTTACTTCGCTTTTATCATATGGCCTCCATCGTTTCGGTCAGCGCGCGCGAGATTCTCGACAGCCGCGGCAATCCCACTGTTGAAGTGGACGTGATTCTTGAAACGGGTAGTGCGGGTCGCGCCGCCGTCCCGAGCGGCGCCAGCACCGGCGAGCGCGAAGCGGTGGAACTGCGCGATGGCGATCCCGAGCGCTACGGCGGTAAGGGGGTGCTCACCGCGGTGAACAACGTGAACACCGAGATCAACGACGCCCTTGAAGACATGGACGCGACCGATCAGATCGCGATCGACCGCGCGCTGATGGATCTCGACGGCACGGAGAATAAAGGACGCCTGGGCGCCAACGCGCTGCTGGGCGTGTCGATGGCCGTCGCGCGCGCCGCGGCGCTCGAAGTCGGCCTGCCGCTGTATCGGTATCTCGGTGGCCCGATGGCGCGCACGTTGCCGGTGCCGATGATGAACATCCTGAACGGTGGCGCACACGCGACCAATACCGTCGACTTTCAGGAGTTCATGATCGTGCCGGTTGGCGCCGAGTCGTTCAGCGACGGACTGCGCATGGGCACGCAGGTGTTTCACGCGCTCAAGAAGGTGCTCGTGGCGCGCAAGCTCGCCACCGGCGTGGGTGACGAAGGTGGCTTCGCGCCGAATCTCGAGAGCGACGAAGACGCGCTCAAGATCATCATCGAAGCGATTCAGGAGGCGGGCTTCCGTCCCGGGCATGACATCGCGCTGGCGCTCGACGTCGCGGCGAGCGAGATGTTCCAAGGTGGCCAGTACCATTTCAAGAAGAGCGGTGGCAAGTCGCTGAGCCCGCAGGCGCTCGCCGACAAGTACGCCGGCTGGCTGGAGCACTATCCGATCGTGTCGATCGAAGACGGTATGGCCGAAAACGATTGGGACGGTTGGAAGTATCTCACGGAGCTCGTGGGCGATCGCTGCCAGTTGGTGGGCGACGACCTGTTCTGCACGAACAGCGAAATCCTCGCCAAGGGCATCGAAGCGCAGGTGGCGAACGCGATCCTGGTGAAGGTGAATCAGATCGGGACGCTTACGGAAACGTTCGAGGCCATCGAACTGGCGCGCGCGGCCGGTTACAACGCGATCATCTCGCACCGCAGCGGCGAAACCGAAGACACGTTCATTGCCGACCTGGCGGTGGCGACGCAGGCCGGGCAGATCAAGACCGGTGCGCCGTCGCGCAGCGATCGCGTGGCGAAGTACAACCAGTTGCTGCGTATCGAAGAGCAGCTGGAAGGCTACGCGGAGTATCCGGGTGGCGCGCTGTTCGGTCTGTAATTACCCATGACGCCCCTGATGAAGCGTGTGGCCTGGGGCGTTGGTGCCCTCGCCGTCCTCGTGTATGCGATCGAGGGCGGTGAGTACGGCACGTCCGACCTGCTGACGCAACGCGACCGGAAGGCCGCCTTGGCGCAGAACGTGGACATGTTGGCCGAGGACGTCGATTCGCTGCGCGCCGAGTTGAAAGCAGTGACGCGCGATCCGGTGCGACTCGAGCGCATGGCGCGTGAAGAGTGGGGCATGGTGCGCGGCGAGAAAGAGTTGTTGTACCGGATGCGCACAGACACGGTACGCGCACCGTAATTGCACTCGTGGGGTTGACTCTCGGTGCACCGACGCTAGGTTACCCCTTCTGACGCGGGGTGGAGCAGCCTGGTAGCTCGTCGGGCTCATAACCCGAAGGTCGCGGGTTCAAATCCCGCCCCCGCCATCTGCACTCGGCCGGTCCGCAAGGGCCGGCCGTTTGCGTCCCGTCACTCGAGTTTTCGGTTTGCGATCGAGTGGGGAGTGTGAGAAATTTGGGCAAGTGGGGCAGGGTAGCTCAGCTGGCTAGAGCGCGCGACTCATAATCGCGAGGTCGAGAGTTCGAGTCTCTCTCCTGCTACTGTGATGGGGATGGCGTAGTGCGCGAAGGTCGCGAACTCTTAACGAGTTCGCGACTTTTGTGTTTTTTGGGGACCGCCTGCAATATCTCTTCCTGTTCCTTTCTCTTCGGGTGATGTGCTGCTCGCTGCTCTCGTTTCGCTGACCGCTGCCACGCTGTTCGGGCAGCCCCCGCTGAATCGGGCCGACTCGCTCGGTACGCTGCAGGGGCGCGTCGTTGACGTGGCCACGGCCGCGCCGGTCGGATCGGCCTCGGTTGTGCTGCGCGGCACACGCCGCGGCACCGTGACCGGCGACGACGGCCGCTTTTTGCTGGGCGACGTGCCGGCGGGCACCGCGCAGATCGTTGTGGGGCGCCTCGGGTACCGCACCGATACGGTGTCGGTTGCCGTACGCGCCGGAGACACCGCCACGATCACCGTATCGCTGGCGCCGTCCACGGCGCGATTGCAAGCGGTGAAGGTGGCCGCGGCGGCCACCGAGCGCGATCAATTTCGACTCTCGGCCAGCCCCGGCGTGGTGAATGTGCGCGGCGAAACGCTCAAGCGCGTACCGGTGATCGGTGAGCCCGATGTGCTGCGGGTGGTGCAATTGCTCCCCGGTGTCGTGGCGACGAACGACTTCACCGCTGGCTACAATGTGCGCGGCGGTGAGAGCGATCAGAACCTGGTGCTGCTCGATGGCTTCCCGATCTACAATCCGTTTCACCTCGGTGGGCTCTTCGGCACGTTCATCGACGAAACCGTGGGTGAGTTTGAGTTGCTGCCCGGTGGCTTCCCGGCGCGCTACGGCTCTCGGCTCTCGAGTGTATTGAGCGTCGTGCCGAAAACCGAGGAGCGGAGCGGTGTGCACGGCGCCGCGTCGGTCTCGGTGTTGGCCAGTACGCTGTCGTTGGGTGGCACCGTGCGCGGTTCGACGAGCTGGAATGTGGCGGCGCGCCGCACATACGCCGATCGCTTTGTGTCGCTCTTGAGCGAACAGCAGTTGCCGTACTACTTCACAGATATGCAGGCGCACGTGCGGCATCGATTGCGCAACGGTGGTGCGCTGTCGGTCACGCTGTACGGTGGCAAGGACGTGCTCGATGCGTCGCTGGCGTCGTTCGGCGACTCCACGCAGGCCGGCGGTGGCCAGCTCCTGTTCGATTGGGGCAACACGTTGCTGGGTGTGGCGTACACCCAGCCTCTCGGTGCACGGTGGGGCGGCGACTCCACGCGCGTCATGCAACGCGTGTCCTGGACCGGCTTTGGCACGACGCTCGATCTCGGCTCCGGTTCGCTGCGCTTTACGAATCAGTTGGGAGACGCGCGGGTGTGGGGCGAAGCATCGCGCTGGCGCGGTGCGCACGAAACACTGGTGGGCTACGAATGGTCGGGGCTTCGCACGCGCTACGATGTCACGGCCGCGGCATCGCCAGACCCCATTCTCGCCATTGGCCAGCGCCCGTCGGCTGCCTCGCTGTACGTGGATCACACGGTGCGTGCCCGCCGTTTGGTGGCGCGCGCGGGCCTGCGTGGCGAAACGGTCACGGGAACGGGGTGGTCGGGACTGTCGCCGCGTCTGTCGCTCAAGTGGTTCGCGAATCCCAATCTGGCGCTCACCATCGCCGGCGGTGGCACCACGCAGTGGACGCCTGCGCTGCGCAACGAACAGGCCCCCATTCGCATTTTCGATTTCTGGCTCACGGCCGATCGCAACACCCCGGTGGCCCGCGCGTGGCAAGGGAGCGTTGGCGGCGAGCAGTGGTTCGGTGGCACACGCTTTGTTCGATTGGAAGGCTGGGTGAAGCGATACAACGACCTGCCATCGTCCAATCTCTTCAATGACCCCGAGGTGATCGGCGACGAATTCATCGCGACCACGGGGCAATCGTATGGCGCCGATCTCTTGGTGCGACAGCTCGAGAGTGAACGGGTGTCGGGATGGATTGCATATTCGTTCGCCGTGAACTGGCGAGATGGAGCGAGCGGACGATTTGCGCCTGTGCAAGATCGCCGGCACAATCTGAATGTGGTGACGTCGTATCGTCGCGGTGGCGCCTGGAGCTACGGCGCGCGGGTTGGCTTGGGTTCGGGCACGCCGTTTACCGACGTGGTTGGTCAGTTGGTACGACGACGCTATGATCCCATTACGAACAGCTTCGGCACCGGCAATCTCGACGTGCCGCGTGAACCCATCGGTGGCGCCCGCAACGGCGCGCGCTTTCCGCTCTTTCAGCGCCTGGATCTCAGCGTCACGCGCACGAAGCCTGGCAAGCGCACATGGGCGCCCTATGTCTCGATCGTGAACGCGTACAACGCGCGCAATGTGTTCACGTACTTCTTCGACTACAGCGACAATCCGCCCACCCGTACGGCGATCTCGCAGTTTCCGTTTATTCCCACGGCCGGAGTGTCAGTCTCATGGTAACCGGCGCGCGATGGATAGTCGGCCTCCTCTCGGCCCTCATGTTGGCGGCCTGTGAGTCGACGCCCGTGGAGGTGGCCTCGCCCACGGCCGCGATCGTCGTGCATGCCGTGTTGAATCCGGATGCGCCCGAGCAAGTGGTGCTGGTGGAATCGTCGCTGACCGGTCGCGTGGACATCAACGACGGCCTCAAGTTCGACCCGCTCGATCCCATTCGCACCGCCGGTGGTTCGCCGATTTCTGGCGCTGACGTGCGACTGCTGGCCGACGGCGACAGTGTCGGGGTGCGGGCGGTCGAAACGCTGGTGCGCGCGCGTGGCACGGGCCGCTATGTGGTGCCGCGCTCGCTGCTCGCGCTGCAGCCCGGGCGCCGCTATCGCCTGCGCCTCCGTACGGCCGATGCCCGTGAAGTCACGGGGGAAACGCTGGTGCCGGGGGCACCGCCCGGATGGACCGTCGGCGCTGGTGCGACGCCACTGCCGGTGGTGCTCGATCGCAGCCGCGATACGCTGCAGCTGCGGTGGAGCGCCGTTCGCGACGCGCGCACGTATGTCATTCGCATCGAAACGCCCTACGGCGCGTGGGCGCTCTTTGCCGACTCGACCCAGTTCACGTTGTCGGGGGGGCTGCGCAACTACTTCGCCCCGGGCTTGCCGTCGGTGTGGTTTCCAGGGTTTGTGCAAACCGCGAGTGTGGTGGCGGTCGATGCCAACTTCTACGATTACAACCGCTCGGGGAACGACCCGTTCGGTGGGACGGGGCTGATCAGCAGTGTTCGTGGTGGACTCGGTGTCTTTGGCAGTGTGCTCAACATGCTGCGCCGGGAGGTAACGGTCACCGAGCGTACGCGCTTCCCGTTGGATGCGCGCTGGCGCGGCGTCACCGCCGCCGGTGCCGCCGCGGAGATGGAGCTGTGGGTGGACGTGGAGGGGCCGACCGTGAGCTCGGTCAGCGGGCGCGAGGTCACCGCCTTGCGTCGCTACGTGCTGGGCACGCTGCGAGGCGAGAGTCTCCGGTTGGTCACCCTGGCCGCCGGCTCGAGTGCGGATACGGTGTCGGTGCTCACGGCACGGCTGGCGGGCGACTCACTGGTGGGGAACTACGACAGCCGGTTCGCGACGACAGGTGCGCGGGT
>Ga0114970_10001447_pt1 | contig 17778 bp, 24 predicted proteins | sample M_140205_XF_Meta_FD_87030 | JGI IMG/M metagenome (GOLD analysis project Ga0114970, IMG submission 87030) | Freshwater microbial communities from Lake Montjoie, Canada to study carbon cycling - M_140205_XF_MetaG | ecosystem: Environmental > Aquatic > Freshwater > Lake | place: Lake Montjoie... | reverse complement strand
CAAATGCCTAATCTGCCACCAGAGGAGACAAGAAAGTACCAGGCGTTGGCCACAGTTAGCAGAATAAAAGGTTATTTATAATGAGATATTTAAAAACATATCGGGTATATTTATACATCTTCGAAACAAATAGTTTAACGCAATCTATAGATACATAATAAACGGGTCATCAAGGTATTGATTGGCAGAGTTCGTTCTTTGAGATGCAGGCAGAGTTAGTATCGGAAACTCTTAAATAACCTATACGAAGCTTTAAACGGCAAAAAATCAGTTTGGGACGTTATCAACGCGTTTGGTACACCCGTAGCTGAGGTTGAGTTAGCTTACGCTGCATAACCTCCGGAGTCTCACTTACTCCGTTTAAAAAAATGTGAACACATTACTTCTTAGTGTCAGAAGCAAAATATCATTCAGTTAGTTGAAGAAAAGGAACTGCGTTAACCCAATCTTATATTTTGTAGAATTAGAAAATTTTACTAAGCCTGTGAATGAGTCCTTTGACTATCTGAGCAAGACGGAGGTTCAATTCCTCCATGATCCACTGACGCGATTTCGTACTTTAGTTTAGATATATAGTCTAAACAAAGTTACGAATATGGCAAGGAACCCCACAAGTATCCTTAATAAAAGATGTTTTGATTTTGGTGATTCTTTTAGAGGTAAAAATCACACTTTGGATTCAAAATCGCTATTGGGAAAAAATTCAATATCCCAATTAGGAGATAAAAATTCTCAATTTGGGAAGAAATGGATAAAGAATATTATAATAAACAAATTAAAACTAAATTTATGCAAATCTTAATTGTATCGGTAATTTTATTGGCAGTTACCTTCATCGGATATTTATTATTTATCCAGAAAAAAAAACCAACAGTAACAGAACTAGAAGTAATAATACCAGATGTTATAAAAAAGAAATCACCTGTGATTATAGAAGATACCCCTTTGCCTACACCAGAGCAAGAAACTGCTGAAATTGAGGCGAAACAACCAAAAACAGTAAAGAAGGCTAAAGCAAAGCCAGTTAAAAAAGAAAAAAAGTCAAAGGATAAAGAAAATGATATGCTTTTAAGTTAACAGATAAAGAAACTATATTAAAAATCCTGCTAATTTTTAGCAGGATTTTTTTATGATAAATTTTTTTTAACCGGAATCTTAATATAGATTTGTATAAAATAAAAATTGTACTAACTATTAAAAAAGAAATGGACAACAGAATTCACACATTAAGAAGGGCTACACAGAAAATGGGTATTAAATTTTCCCGTATGTTAAATCCGCGGGACAATTCAAAAATGGATCAAAGCGAAAGAAAAGCATCATATATTTTTAGAAAATTGTTAAACGATCCCGAATCGGAGCTTCTTATTTTTGGAAATTATTACATCAGGTCACACGACAAGTCGATGCTTTTGGTTTTAGGCAACGGACAGATCTCTATAGTTGGATACACCGTTCGGCTTTCACAAAAAACCGAAAAGGTATTAGCAAACACATTCATTGAAGAGGTTGAAAAAAGGAAAAATCAAATGGAAACCGAAGATAATAATAATGTTCAACACAGCCTTAAGACGATAATAAAAAAGCTAAATGAAAAATAATAAATTTAATGCGATATTCTGGGTTGGTGTAATTCCCATTATATTTAGCCTCATAATCATAACATCGGGTATATTATACTCTGCTTTCGGAACAAAACAGAATCACTCAGTAACAGAAATCACTTCTGCAAAACAGGATCCGCATAAGCCGGAAAAAGTTTATATTCATGACACCGTATATGTAAAAGTACCACAGGTTTGTCATAAAGAACACGTTGAAAATAAGCCAGTAACATCAGGGCAAACAAAAGATGTTACTGACACTAATGATGCGGGCAATTCAATCAATTAAAATAAAGCTAGTAACTAATGCCAACCTTAGTATTCATATCAGATACCCACACTAAGCACTATGAAATAGACAGCCAACTCAAAGAAATCCACCAAAATCACCCCGATGCTATATTGGTTCATGCAGGTGATATTTCATACAGGGGGAGAGTTTGGGAAGTTGAAGAATTTATCGAGTGGTATGCAAGTTTACCATTTAAGAATAAAATCATGATCGCAGGAAATCATGATTTTTTATTTGAGGCTGAACCTGATAAATACAAAGAAATTATCGATAGACTAGGTCAAGATATAATATATTTAGAAGATAGCGGGATAGAGCTAGAGGGTTTAAAATTTTGGGGTAGTCCAGTAACACCATGGTTTCATAATTGGGCATTTAATAGAGTTGCTGAGAAAATAAATGCACATTGGAATCTTATTCCTAATGACATTAATGTTCTAATAACTCATGGCCCGCCATATCTAACACTCGATGCTACTAAAAGTGGGCTTAGAGTCGGATGTCGCAGTTTATCTGAAAAAATAAAGGATCTCACTGATTTAAAAATCCACGTTTTTGGACACATCCACGAGGCTTCAGGTATAGTTGAAAAGAATGGTGTAACATACATAAATGCAAGCATACTAGATCTTTACTACGAGGTAAGAAATTCTCCAGTAATTTTAAGCATATAGTGAAATTTATTTAATGAACTATTCTAGAACTATTATAACTTAAGTCATGGCAGGCATAAAAACTTTTTATAAACCAGGAGAAGCAATTAAATGGACCAAGGAGGAACTATTTAATCATGGATATGTTGTTAAAACAGAAAGGTGGCAGGGAATAGAATCACCTGATGATATGTGGGAAACAATGAATCATTCATTTCAGTTTTTTATGCCACACACAATAGAAGAGTTGGCAACTGAGATTAGACCCAATCTTCCTTGGGCAGATGAACATTTTGAGGAAAGAGTTGGCGGACAACCTTTGAATCCCCCGCCTTCTCATGTTAGATGGCCTTTTGCCCAGAAGAACAATTCTCAATTTGGTGGTCATGAACAATTTTCGCACACATACCCAGAAAGAATCTGGTCTAGGTTTGCTGGTGATAAATTCGAACATATAGATGAACCACGCAAAGGGATCAGATACGAATATGGTGATTTTGGAGATGTGCTAGATCTGATGGAAAGGGAACCTTTCACAAGACAAGCATTTTTACCAATTTGGTTTCCTGAAGATACAGGAACAGTTCACGGAGAACGTGTACCTTGTACCTTGGGATATCAGTTTATTAGAAGAGGCAATTGGCTTCATGTGACATATTACATAAGATCGTGTGATTATATAAGACACTTTAGAGACGATGTTTATATGGCATGCAGAAAGCTTATGTGGTTGTTAGACAACCTAAAACAAAGGGATCCAGAAAGATGGTCTGATGTTACCCCGGGATACTTTGTTATGCACATAACATCTTTACATTGCTTTAATAGCGAAAAGGGCATATTGAAACAATCCAATATGTAAAAAATAACTAAATTCAATATGAACAAGGAACTACAAATTACAAAAACCTATGAAGATCTTAAAAACTTTATCATTAAGATCTCACACGAAACACCAAATAATATGGAACTGGGTGATAAAATTAGAGAAATATCAAATTATCTAAAGGAGAACAAGTCTTCGGATATCAAAGAACCCAATAATAACTCAATTTAATATGGAAAACGCAGAAAATAAAAAATCGGAATTAATTGGATTCAAAGCTCCAAACAAAGAAATGCTTAAGTATTATGGTGATCTTTACGAGAGAAATCAAGCCAAATGGATACGTAGATCTTCTTTAGAGGCTGAACATCTCGGTTCCGAATTCCAGTTTGAAGGTAAAGATATGAAGTTAATGGGAACTATAGATGCTGTGCTAATGCTTGTAAAAGACTCTGATGATAATTACTATCGTATGAATTGTAACACCATATCAGAAATAGTAACGGGGAAAAGATAATGGTCGAGTTCTACGTAAAAACACAGGATCCTAAATCACACATAGAAGCTTGTTCTTTAATCAATTACTTTAACTGTAAAATAATAACCGATAGGGTTTGTGAAAAGAATGAGTCTTTTTATGGTGTTTTTTACGTTAGCACCACAGAAGAAGCATTTGAGGTATTTAGCGAAATCTCCATTGGAATAACCGTACAATATCCTAAGGGAAAAACCCTACGATAATTTACAAAAATCTTTAGATACTTAAATTCTTCCGGATATATAATTAGCCATTTTTTGAAAATCTGGTAAAATTAACCAAAAGACCATGGAAGAAAAAGATATAACGAGCACGTTTTTAATGAAACAGATCTTAGATGAGCTGAATCATCTTAAAACTAACATGCCTAATGGCGAACTTAAGCATCTGCAAACTACCATGGAGGATTTAAAAAAAGATCAAAAATCGATGAAAGATGACATTTCTGATATGAAGAAAAAGCTTCTTGATCCAGAAACGGGGGTTATAGTTAAAGTTAACGAAAACACTAAATTTAGATTAGCTGAAGAAAACCGATACGACGATTATATGAAATTTAATATTGATGTTGATTCTCTTAAGAAATGGCAGGGCGGAGTTAATAAAGCTCTTTGGATCATATTTGGAGCTATATTGGCAATTGCACTAAAAGTTATTTTTGCGGTAGGATAAATTCGACTACCACTTATAAACAGCCCTCATGTTAATATATAGTGTGAGGGTTTTTTGTTTATAAAAATACAGACCCTACTATGCCTAGAACCGCTATAATTTAGCAAATTAAATAAACATCAGATAATGATCCAGTGAAAGAAAATGAGAAAAAAACATATAACAAGAACTTAGAACTTTATTCGTTGATATTAAAAGGGAAAATCAAGGCTAAGACGGAAATATTAGAGTGTATAAGATTGCTTGAATATTTTGAGGATTATGAAAAATGTGAGCATCTGATTAATGTAATAAAAGAGATAGATAATCCAACAACATAAGAAGAACTTGGAAAGAAAAATGGATAGAGTTATATTTGAAAATGCAATAGCTACCATGAAAAAATATGGAGTCGGCAGTATATTGTCAACAAAGATATATCCAAAGAGAGGAAGCATCAGAAAATCTCTTTTATATTATTATGAATCTACAGAGGAATTTGAAAAGTGTACATACATAAAGAAATTCTTTGAAGAGCTAGAAAAAGAGGGCAAAGAATCCAAAATATATGAAGATATAGCAGGAGCTACAGGAGAAAGTTTTTCAGATAAAGCCTATAATTTTTAATCACTCATTCCTTGTTATATAATCGAAACCTTTGATTAAAAAAGAATATAACAAAGAATAAACTTAACACTTGCTAATGAAGTTTGAAGAATTAAACGACGAGCAAATATCTAAAATGTCAGATATTTACTGGAATAGAGATTTGACATGGGATCAGAGAATGAAAAGCCTAAGTGATCTTATTGGAAAATCAGAACGAACTATCCAAAATTGGATTTCCAAATTAGGTATAACGGAAAAAGCATTAACAGAGTCACCGCAGTACATAAGGGCCAAAGAAAAAAAATTCGATAAGAAGAAGAAAAGGTTTATAATTACCTGGGCACAAAATGATACTCCTGTTAATGAGGATTTTATACTAAACATAGAGGCTTACGCCAAAGTAATAGATGCAGATATTCACGTTATTGCAGGAAGATATAAAAACCCAACTTCGGTTTTCTCTGATAAAAGTTACGATGAGTGGTCAAATAGAATCTCAATATATCTTGATGCCAATCGCCACGAGGTTCATAAACATATGTGGATCATGTCAGATGTTAAAATCCAACCTACCGCAGTAGATCCGATGACAGGATTACAGGGTATGAGTGGAATTAATTCTTGTGTCTTTGGATCACCAAAAGTTCACATGGAAACAATTCCAGTTCTTGAAGGGAATCTACCTAAGATGATGATGACCACAGGGGCATGTACTCTTAAGAACTACACAGATTCCAAATCAGGAAAGAAAGGTGAATTCCATCATACACTAGGTTTTGTCGTTGTAGAGATAAAGGATGTGAATACATTTTTTGCCAGACAGGTTACAGCTACGGATAATGGAGATTTCTGTGATTTATATTACAAAGTTGAGAAGGGTGAGGTTTCTAAAATTAATTCAATTGCAGCTGCTGTACTCGGTGATATTCACTATGGTCAACATGACGAAAGAGTAATCTCCAAAACACTAGAGCTATTCAAAAATTTAAAACCAGATCATGTAATACTACATGACGTTTTTGATGGTCTGTCTATTAACCACCACGAATCAAAAGATCCCTTTATACAATATCAAAGGGAAATAGACGGAACAAATTCACTGAGAGGCGAAGTTGAGGTAATGCTTAATGGATTAAAAAGTTTCGAAGATTATAACGTTGTAATAGTTAGAAGTAACCACGACGACTTCTTAGATAGATGGCTAAAAGGAACAGATTGGAGGAAGACTGCCACTATGAAAAATTCCATTGAGTACATGGAATATAGCGCATTGCTTCTTAAAGGAGCAGCGCCAAACGGTGTTATCCCATATTTAATAAATCAGGAGTATCCTAAATATAGAACTTTAGGCAGAAGTGATAGCTTTGTTATTAATGGCTGGGAATTAGCTCAACATGGTGATGTAGGATCAAACGGATCTAGGGGTTCTTTATTACAGTTCAGAAAATTAAACACTAAGATCGTAGTTGGACATTACCATTCGCCAGGAAGAAAGGACGGAGCACTTGCAGTCGGTACTTCAACTAAACTAAGAGTTAACTATAACATTGGACCAAGTGGATGGCTTCAATCGCATGTGATAATCCACCATGACGGTAAAGCTCAGCACATTAGTTTCATCAAAGGTGAATTCACCACACTTAAACCATAAAAAGACTCAGGTAGATCACAGATAAAATAAAAATCAATTAATAGTAAAAATAATGATAGAAAATAATAATCCACCTCTTCTACGCGAGCTAAAATTTATAGCTGGCGTAGACGAGGTGGGCTGAAGGAAGAGGATGTTTAAGCGGACCTGTTGTTGCTGCGGTAGTTATTATGCCAAAGGATTTTTATGATTCTAGAATTAAAGATAGCAAAGCTATCAAAAGTTTAAAGAAAAGAGAAGAGGCAGAAGCTCTAATAAAAGAGTATGCAATATCATGGGGTATAGGTGCTGCATCTCCACAGGAGATAGATCAAATGAATATTTTACAAGCCACATTTCTAGCAATGAAAAGAGCTATAGATTCATGTAAGATAGTTCCTGATTTTCTCTATGTTGACGGCGATAGATTTCCTGGACATAAAGAAATAAATTATGAATGCGTTATAAAAGGAGACTCTAAGGTTCCTTGCATATCAGCAGCATCAATACTAGCTAAAGTCCACCGGGATAGACTGATGAAATCCATTAGCCAGGAATTTCCGAATTATTTATGGGAGAAGAACGTTGGATACGGTACTCCAGAACACATATCAGCAATAAGAGAAATTGGCTTATCTAAGCATCACAGGAAAACATTTTGTCAAAACTTTATATAATATGGAAGATAATGCAATAGAACTAAAAGGAGAAAAAGCTACGATAGCAGATCCACACGAAAATTTCTAAGACGCCGAATGGGTTTTCCAATTCGATGACGAAGCTCCGGTGGTATTTGCATGGAGCGACAGCTCAGAAGAACCGGGAGATGTTACCATCACACTTAAGCCAAATGTGAAAAGTAGAATTACTTTTACTAATATAGACGGAAATAAGGTAATGAGTCTTTACTCTCGACCGATAACAGGAGAAACTGTAAAAATTAGGGGGAGTCAAATAAAATAGAGAAGCATTTATGGTATATACAACTAAAAAAATAATGCAGAATTATATTTTAAATGCGGAGATAATGTCCAATAGAAAATTCACCTCTAGAGAGATGTTGGACATTAAATCATTAATGGAATCAAGGGAAGATTTCATTATCTTGTATAACATCTTTATTGATTGTATGGAATCTAACTTCAATGGATGCTTAGAAATCTATGTGGAGGATCTTGAATTAGACACAGATCTACAAAACGATCTGGAAAAAGTAGTTAAAGATCTGGATTCAATTATACCGGGGGGTTTATCAAACGATTCAAAAATAGAGTGGACGGCAGGAACACCTGCCATAAACACTGTTTGGTATAAAGATAATGGTAATTGGTTCGAAAGAATTTCTGAATCGGAAAGAGAATTCTTTAGTGATTCGAATTTCGAAGACGATGACTATGATAATCCATTCAGAGGTTATAACGATCTTTCAAATGGGCAAGAAGGAGATGATTTCTGGTAATAAACAAGTGATTATATATAAAACGTATTGAAGGGTGCCTTTCGTACTTAGTGTCCCGGGTCAAAATGGCCTTAGAGTTGTTAGCAATAGCAGCGATGGGATTTTAAAAAAAAAGAAAAAGGTAAATGAAAAACAACACAATCGGAGTACAGAGTACTCCAAAACCACAAGCTTGGATAGCCGTATCCAACAACAGACAAAAAATCTACGGCGCAAAGGATGATCTAGTTTATCTAGACAGCGGACAGGAGTTTCAAATTGAGCTCTATAATCCAACATCAACATCCTATTTAGCTAAAATCTATCTCAACGACAAGATTATCAGTAACTCAGGTTTAGTACTTAGACCTGGACAAAGATACTTCTTGGATCGTTTCATCGAGGAGAAGAAGAAATTCCTATTTTCGACTTACGATGTCGATGCTACAGATCAGGTTAAAGAGGCAATTAAAAACAACGGTAAGGTAAAGGTTGAGTTCTACCCAGAACAAACAAATTACAGTTGGAACCCGCTTTCAACTGGCACAGCCTATTATCCTTACCATCAAACTTGGATAAACAATCCAGGAACAGTAAATCCAATTATTTTCGGAGGAACTACTACGCCTAATACTTACTTCACCCAAACTTCATCAATCGGGGGTAATCCAATTACCTACTCCTCTAACAGCTTATCTGGAGTAGTTAACTGCTCAACTGCGGGTTCACTTGAAACAGGTAGAGTAGAAAAAGGTGAAAAATCTGATCAGGACTTCGGAAAAGATTCAGGTAGTTACTCTTGGCATTATTGTTACATATCAGAGTATCAAATTCTTCCGAGATCAGTTAAACCAGTAGAGGTTACTGAGATTAGAGATTATTGTACAGTATGTGGAACAAGATCAAAGAAAAAAACATGGAAATTCTGCCCTAACTGTGGCGAATCTCTAGATCAATAAATTTCGTACAAAGGCACCCCTTCAATACTTTTTACCCGAAATTTTATTTGACTTTTACAGTAGAACCTATAAATACAAAACATTGAGAGTTTTTTACATTGTACCACATCTGTCTACCGGTGGGATGCCTGAGTATCTAAAGAATAAAATAGACAAAATTAAAGACGAAGCGGAAGTTTGGGTATTTGAACAAAAACACGAAGTTTCTTATATTACCATTAGGAAAAGAATAGAATCCATAATAGGCCCGGAAAGAATAGTAACCTGGGGAGACAAGCCAGAGGACATCTTGATCAAGGCTATCAAAGAAATGAAGCCTGATATTATCCACTTTGAAGAACCCTGTGAGCAATTCTTAAGTCACCATTTGCTGGATATTATATTCTCTGATGATAGAGAATATAAGATATTCGAAACAATGCATGACTCGTCAGTTTCATCTAGAGAAAAAATATACCTACCTGATAAATTCATAGTTGTTAGTCCTTGGCAGGTTAGTCTTCTAAGAGATCTTAATGTACCGATAGAGGTTGTCGAGCATGAGATATCCAAGAAACCTGGAAGGGATTACCATGAAAGCAGGGCGAAATTAGGTCTAGACCCCAATAAAAAACACATAATCCAAATTGGTATATTTACTCCAAGAAAGAACCAGAGAGAAACTGCTGAACTCGCTAAATTACTACCAGAGATAGAATTCCATTTCATCGGAACTTTAGCAGATAACTTTAAATGGTATTGGGAACCGATTACAAGTAATCTTCCTGCTAATTGTAAAATATGGAGGGAAAGAGATGACGTTGATTTATTCTATCAGGCAGCAGATCTTGTTATATTTCCTTCGATACCTTTATTCAATGATAAAGAAACAAGTCCACTCGTTATAAAGGAAGCTATATCTTGGAAATCACCATTGCTTCTAAGGAATCTTTCAGTATACGTTGACATGTATCAGGAATCAAACACTCTGAAATTCTTCAGAAGTGAAGATAAGAGTGAAATATTAAACCAGATAAGAGAAATATTAGAAATCAAAAAAGAATTAAAGATAAGCAATAAGAGCGATATGTTTGTGCATAGATTCTCCCCTGAAAATAATAGAATTGATATAGTTTACATTGGGGATAGCAGAAACATAAACGAGATTGAATGTGACGTTTATGTTAAAGACATAGACAGTGGATCTAATATATTCCATTGTGGAATAAGATTTAATCTGGGTGGATCGTACTGGATAATTCCCATTCCGATTCACATCTACGATTTCCAAAATAATCCAAACTTTGGAGGATTTCTCATTGAATATAGACAGGAAAACGATGTAATCTCTGAATCTGTAATTAGATTCAGAAACGTAAGCAAGAAGATCTGTAGACTTGATACAAAAGATCCAATATTTAGAAACTATGAAGAATTCTTTACCGATCGAATATATGGAACTATGACCGACTGTATATCCAGGAAAGGGGTTGCTATAGATGTTGGTGCTAATGTTGGATTGTTTACTGAATTCTGTCTAGACGCAGGATTTGCAAAAGTTTATTCAATCGAACCAAATCCACTAGCTGCAAATGAATTCAGAAAGATGCACTCCGATAATCCCAATGTTATTTTTGAAGAAATAGCTTTAACTGGTAACGGAGAGGATGTTAGTCTTAGCGTAGATCCAGGAAACACTCTGGTTTCGAGTATAGCAAAAACAATAAGCAATAATACTGTCTTAGTAAAATCAGAAACCCTGAATTCTCTAATCGAAAGAGTCGGTGAGATAGATTTACTTAAAATCGATATCGAAGGTGCTGAGTATGATTTGCTAGAGGTGACAGATATTGGATTGCTAGCTAAAGCTAATAACATAATTTTAGAATTCCATGATAATAATGACGGTAGAGTTAATAAGCTAACAGAGAAATTAATCAGTGCAGATTTTGAGGTTAAGCTTTATAATGAATTAATACAGTATGAGGTTGATGACAGCGCAGATCATGGGGTAATATTTGCAAAAAAGAAAATATAAAAAATGAGAATAGCACAAATAACCCCCGGAATAATACAGATTCCACCAAATGGATGGGGAGCAGTAGAAAAGATAATCTGGGAATATACAAAGGTATTAAGAAGACTCGGACATGGGGTCGAAATCATTTATACTGATGATGTTAAACCAGGAGAGTGGGATATCGTTCACGTACATGTGGCCAACCTAGCTTTATTACTAAAGGAGAGAGGAATACCTTATGTGTTTTCACATCACGATCATCATGCTTATTATCTAGGGAAAGACTCTGAATTTTATAGACAAAATCTAGAAGCTATAAAAGGATCAGTTCTATCTTTTGTACATGCTAAATATCTTATAGATTATTTTGGATCATTACCACAATTAAGATATCTTAGCCATGGGGCTAATCTTAAGGATTATTATTTTGAAGACAGGTCTATCGATCTTCTTGATAATGGACCAAGCCTAATTATGATGGCAAACAATGGTTTACTTGTAGATCCTTTATTTGATAGAAAGGGATTCATACCAGGAATAGAATGCGCTAGCATATTAGATCTTCCGATTACTATAATCTGTCCTAGTAAAAATAACAAAGAGTTCTTTGAAAAGAATGCAGGTGTTGCTTCGTACCGTAAGCTAAATGTGATCTACGACATGAATTATGAAGATTCACTAGCAGAGATGAGAAAGCACCATGTCTTTTTGAATCCTGGAGCTATTGAGGCTGGGCATCCAAATCTAACAGTTACCGAAAGTATCGCCATGGGTATTCCTGTAGTTGGACTAATGGAATCTAATTTAAGAGGGATGAAAAGAATAGAGTCTGCAGATACTAAAGATTTAGTAGATGGAGTTGAAGAAGTTCTACAAAAGTATTCTCAGTATGTTCTAGAGTGTAGGGATCAAAGAAGCTTAATGTCATGGGAGGTTGTCGTTTCGAGAATGCTTATGGATTACGCATCATTTGGTAAGATATCTCAGAAGGATCTCATACTCAACGATTATAGGGGCATACCGAAAAGAATAGAAAAGAAGGAGGATCACGGATTCTACTCTTGGTTTAAAAGAGATCCGTATTTTTATAAATGCTCATATCCAGAGGGTGAAGGTCAAGCTATATTTTTCAGAGATGCTAGAACTGGATCAATTAAATCTTTTCTTAATGTAGGTAAAAGTAAAAGAGCATGGTCAACCGTTCCCGATGATCGAGCTAAGTACATTGATTGGGAAATAGTTATAAAAGACGGATCTGATGTTCTTAAAACTATTAAGATGGATTTAAGCAATCAGCATGTTCTGATAGAGGATGGAAATATAAGAAGAAATGATATCAAGGACATTATCAAGGACTTTGTGTCTTCGACTAAGTGCATTCCTTCGATATCTGAAAAGTCTAAATACTTAGAGGATATTCATATCCCTCATTTTAAATATAGCGGTGATGATGAATCTGGTTTTTATAGGGTTTTAAATACAGATCAGATCATATCTTTCTTTAGTCCCAATTATGTTAAGGATAATAATCCGCTTATAATTTTAAAAACTTCGGCACTGGGAGACACTATATCTTTCATGCCTTATGCAGACGAATATGCTAGAAGACTAGGAATTAAATGTGACGTGGTCAGTAACTTTGGATTTCTCTATGAGGAGTTATATCAGAATGTGAACACAATACAGATGCCGACTGATTTAAGCACGTATACTGACATTATATGCTGTGACTATATCTATGACTTGCCTTTACAGTTAGGCGTTGCTAAACAGCTAGGATTAGCCGATATGGGCAAGATTAGACCTCGGTTAAAGAAGTCTGGTAAGTCATCTCCTCTGAATAAGAAATATGTTTGCTTTTCCAGCCATAGTACTGCACAGGCTAAGCACTGGAACAATAACAATTCTTGGGAAAAGCTATGTGATATGCTACAGAAGAAAGGTCTTGTCCCCGTTTGCATAGATCGATATTACAGCTTTGGTAGCGAGGGTAATTGGAACGAGATTCCTAAGAACTGTATGAATAAGACCGGCATGGATCTTACTGAAATGATGCACTGGATCGAACACTGCGAATTCTTTGTTGGTCTTTCTAGTGGGCTTTCTTGGGTAGCACATGCACTAGACAAAAAGGTGGTTGTGATATCGGGAGTAACCACAAAGGACAATGAATTTGATGATGATTGCATTAGAATCCATAGAGATGACGTTTGTAATTCCTGCTTTAATACACCCGAAAGATTCCCATTTGACCCGGGTGATTGGTTTTGGTGTCCAGTACACAAAGGAACAGCCAGACAATTTGAGTGCACCAAGAGAATCTCTGCAAAACAGGTTATGGATGCGATAGATGCTAGGGGCTGGTCAAAAATAAAGTAGGCTCACCGAGGATAAATAGTAGTAAAAAAAAACGTTAATGAAAAAATTAATATTACTATTATTACCGACCTTAGTATTTGGTCAGAAACTTAGAGAGTCGGTTAAGGTAAAAACACCGATATATGAAGTAATATATAATGAAAAATTAGAGCAGCCAACTTGGATCAAGTACACGGTTCAATGCCCGGCAGGAACAGCTTCTAGAGCAGGTATTGACTTTTACACCAATGACTCTATTAAAACTTCAGATGCAGCCGATTACGTGAATAATGTCTATGATAAAGGGCATTTAGCTCCAGCAGCTGATTTTAATTGCACCAAAGAGCTTTTATATCAAACTTTTAGCTACTTAAACTGCGCTTTACAGAATCAATACCTAAATAGAGGAGTATGGAGAATGCTAGAAGAATATGAGAGAGAATTGGCTAAGACTGAAAAGGTTACTGTTACTATAACCCTTGTTTTTGATAAAAAATCGATCTTATTGCCATCAGGAGCCACTGTACCTAGTGGATTTTATAAAACAATCCACTTAAAAAAGTCTAAAAAGACGATAAAGTACTATTTTCCTAATGAGGCCCCGGTTAAGTCTAAATACACCGAATACATAATTAAATAAACGAAAAGGATATATACATAAACATAAAAAACACAGAAAATGGAAAGAATAGTATCATTTGAAGACTTTAAGAAAAAAGCTATGGAAATAGCGGAGGACGACAACATGGAGGGAGGACAAGAAAAACAACACTACATGTTTTTCGCAAACTTAACTTCCATCAAACATTACATAGAAGAGATTCTTAAAATGGATCCGGGAGAAGTTGATAAACACCTTAAGAATGGTCACGATTGGGCTGCTGATCATATTGCTACTTCTAAAGACGATATTCAAGAAGTTGCTGATTGGATCAGAAACGAAATGGAAGGCGAAGGATCAGAAGAATCTGGAGAAGAATCTGGAGAAGAAATGATCGAACCAGAAAACATAGAAGTTGAAGTAGAAGACGAAGAAAAACCCGAAGAAGACGAAGAGGGTGAAGAAGACGAAGACTAATTAAAATCAGATAATATTTAAAGCCAGATATAACTATCTGGCTTTTTTTGTGGAACTTTGTACCGATAGAGTTCTATGAAAAATAAATCATTTTTATGGAAATAGGATTCGCAGAAAGCTTTGGCGATAGCATTAAAAGATTAATAAGGCACAATACATGGTGGTATAAAACATACTCGCTCTTCAGATACGACATTCCAAGATTTTTGAAGAATGTTTGGAAATTCAGAAAGCCCCTAGCAAATCACTACTGGTGGGATCATCATGCTTTACTACAGTTCATGGAAATTGGATTAGCCGATATGGGGGACAAGATGGAAAAGTATGGAATGGAGGTTGACATCAGTAGACTCAAAAAAGTTAAAGCTATGAAGAGAGCTGCAGAGCTTATCAGGAACTATAATGAGGATCTTTATATCGAAATGGCAGAGGCAGAATTAGGTGAGGTTATACACCGCGAATGGGAATTTGAAGAAGTAGAGGATAAACCCGGGTATTCAAGATTAGTTGATAACGAAACCGAAGAAGAGAAGGTCCACAACAGAAAGGTATTTGAAAGATCTAGGGAAATAGGTGAGCAAGAATGGAAAGAACTCTGGAGGATCTTACAAGGGCAAGAGAATGAGGGATATCAGAAAATATTTAAATCGCTGGCAGGGGAAGAGAAAAAAGAGGAAGATCACTACTATAAATGGTTTGACGGAACGGATCTTCGTGGATGGTGGGATTAAATAATAGACATGTCTGATATTAAGCACACTGAAAAAACAATACAGAAGAATCTGGAGAAAAGATTCGATAGCGGAAATATTAAATACACCGCAGGGAATCTTTATCTCTTCAAGGACGACTGGGAAACCGATTTTTTGGTAGTTCAGAAAAGCGGGTACTGCTATGAGATAGAAATAAAAATAAGCAGATCTGATTTCTTCAATGATTTTAAAAAGAAGAATAAGCACCTTATACTGAATGAGGGTATCTTCATGAAGAAAAAGTATAAATACCACACTGATCAGGTAACAAAAAAAAGAATATCTGAGCATTACTACGGCCCAATAGAATGGAAATTCAGGCCAAATAAGTTTTATTATTGCGTTCCTGAGGGATTGGTTAAAAAAGAAGAAGTCCCAGATTATGCCGGGTTAATGTACGTAAGTTCTTATGGTGTGGTTACTACTATAAAGGAGCCAAGATTTTTACACAAAGAAAAAATTGAACTAACAAAAAAACTTTGCGATAAATTCTATCACTATTGGAAAAACACGAGGTGCAGTCTCAGATTACTTGAGGATCAGAATAAACTATATGAAGCTCAAATAAAAAATTTAAAAGAATCCAGTGTTTAATTTTTTAATCCCGTGATTGGTTATTACATTTGTAAAAAGATGGAAGAAAAGAGTAGAAAGAAAAAGGTTACCACAATCAATAAGATAGTTAAGGAATATAAAGATGCTACCACAAAAGAAATTTGGGAGGGGGTAAGGGATAACTTTCTTTTTGGATTTATCGGAGCTACACTTGTGGTTTTTATATCAACAAGGGTTGATTTTTCGGTATTGATTGGATATCTTGTTTATTATTCTTATATGGGGCGAATCGTAAATAGACCCAAGTATGTAACGGATTTAGGTAAGCTAATAGTTTTCCCTTTCCCGTCAGCTTTAGGTGCATTTACCGGATATAAGGTATCATATTTACTAGTCAATTATCTATCATAAAATAAACTGATAAGCTGAAACTAAATAATATTTAAAAATATAAAATAATATAATCTAAAATAAAATGAAAACCAGGGAAATTGGGGAAAGAGTAATGGAAAAACTAGGTCTGCAGGAAGACATTGGGATAGGGTTTAATGGAGTTGATTACCATCACATTTTAGAAGATGAAGAAAAAAAGATGGATTTTGATCAATGGTCTGTGATGGGAGACGGGAGCTATCTCCCAGCACCAAAGGCTGAAAAACGACTCCCTGCAGGTCTATATGAATTTGAATGGAGTAACCGGGCTAATGAGTGGTGTGTAATGAGACAAGCCATTAACACCGACGAGCTATACGAGCTACCAACTGCAGAAATTGGTGAGATTCTAACCGATATAAAAGCATTCTGGAAAAAGGCAGAGCTCTATAAATCATATAAGCTTATGCACAAAAGGGGTATTCTTTTATACGGCGATCCCGGATGTGGTAAATCAGGCATTTTACAGCTTTGTATGATTCACATCATCAGGGAGTTATCTGGGATTGTTATTAATATCAAAAACGAAGACTCAATTAAAGCATATATTGAAATGGTTCCTAAATTAAGACAGATTGAACCAGATAGACCCCTTGTCGTTATGATAGAAGATATCGATAGTGTTGCAGGGGATAGCAATTATTCAACTTCTGTTTTGCTTAATATACTTGACGGAATTAAGCAAATTGAAAATGTTGTCTATATAGCAACTACAAACTACCCAGAAAAATTAGAAGAGAGAATCACAAATAGGCCTTCTCGTTTTGATAGAAGATATTACGTGGCTCCTCCTTCTAGAGAGGTAAGAAAATCTTATCTTTTAAATAAGATAGGGGAGAATAAAATTACAATCGATATCGAAAAATGGTTAGATGATACAGCAGATCTCTCGATGTCTCATTTAAAGGAGCTATTTATTTCTGTTGTTTTATTAGATAATAAATACGAGAATGCAATAGAACATCTAAAAGGAATGAAAAAAACACCGAGAGGAAAAAATCAAAAACAAGTTGGGTTCACTTCACATTAAATACGAAAAACAGAGATCACATACTAATAAGAATAGCGAGAAATATAGCTGATATCAATCACCAACGAGCTAAAAAATTGTTATTTAAAGTATTGGAGACACATATTAAATCATGGTGGAATTAAAAATAAAACGAATATGAAATATCTAATAGTATTAAGTGTAGTAGTGGCCATAACAGTTTACTTACTTATTAGTAAAAATACAAAACAACATAACAAACATTAATTAAAGTTTGGTTTGCCAGATGATTGATGTTATATTTAAATAAATACGAATAACATGATGACACCAAAAGAAAAAGCAATTGAATTAGTAGAAAAGTTTATGAATATTAAACAAATTAAACTATCTGATTATTCAAAAATTTATTT
>Ga0114970_10001442_pt1 | contig 17795 bp, 16 predicted proteins | sample M_140205_XF_Meta_FD_87030 | JGI IMG/M metagenome (GOLD analysis project Ga0114970, IMG submission 87030) | Freshwater microbial communities from Lake Montjoie, Canada to study carbon cycling - M_140205_XF_MetaG | ecosystem: Environmental > Aquatic > Freshwater > Lake | place: Lake Montjoie... | reverse complement strand
TAACGGAAATAATATAAAATTGATTATAGATTATATATTATTAATTATATCATACTCATTTTATAATGGTGATTATTTGTTCTAAAGAGTTTATTGCTCCACAAGATTCTATCTGTGATAATTCTGAGAATTATTTCAATACTTTTAAGTTTCCATTAAGCGATTTTCAAAAATGGGCGATTTATTCAATTATTAAAGGCGACCATTGTTTGATTACTGCACACACCGGCAGCGGAAAAACATTGCCGGCAGAGTTTGCAATTGAATATTTTAAATCTAAAAATAAAAAAGTTATTTATACAGGTCCAATTAAAGCATTATGCAATCAAAAGTTATATGACTTTAAAAACAAGTTTCCTCATATTAGTTTTGGCATTTTAACAGGCGATATTAAAGATAATCCAGATGCAGATGTTCTGATTATGACTACAGAAATTTTACGCAATACATTGCTCAATAGAAAAATTAATACAATCAACTCTAAACCATTAGAACTGCATTTTAATTTAAATATTGAATGTGATTTAGGCGCCGTAATATTTGATGAAGTACATTATATTGGCGACACCGAGCGAGGTGTAGTATGGGAACAATCTATAATGTTGCTGCCATCACATGTGCAATTAATCATGTTGTCGGCAACAATTGACTCGCCTAATATATTTGCTGAATGGGTAGAAAAACAAAAGAATAGTAATACTAGTGAGACTAACCATAAAAAAAATCTATATTTAATTACAACACATGAACGAGTTGTTCCATTAACTCATTATTTATGGACGACTTCTCCATCAGTACTTGCTATTCCAGGTGTAAAAGGAACCCCGCAAGAACATAAGTTTAAAGAGGTTATGAATAAACCTATTGTAATTGCTAGTAATGATGGAGTATTTAATGATATTAATTATTTTAAAACAGAAAAAATAATAGACTTTTTATTTAAAAATAAAGTCACAGTAAAAAGATCATATGTATTAAATGAATTAGTTAACTATTTAAACATAAATAATATGCTGCCAGCATTATGTTTTGTATTTTCAAGAAAAAATGTAGAGTTTTATGCAAAAGAAATAAGTGTTAATTTATTTACAAAAGAGGATACAATTCCAAATATTATAGAACACGAATGTCAAAAAATATTAATGGCCAAGTTTAAAAATTATAAAGAATACATTTTATTAGAAGAATATCAAAGCGTTATTGCTTTACTTAAAAAAGGTATTGCGATTCATCATGCCGGAATAATGCCTGTCATTCGTGAAATGGTAGAATTACTATTTGAAAAGCGATACATTAAACTACTTTTTGCTACAGAGACTTTTGCTGTTGGAATTAATATGCCTACCAAAACAGTAGTATTCACATCACTTAACAAATTTTCTGGAAGTAAAATGCGAGATTTATTACCTCATGAATATACGCAAATGGCTGGGCGCGCAGGGCGCAGAGGAATTGATACTATAGGTCATGTAATTCATTGTGCCAATTTATTTAAACTCCCTGAAATTAATACTTATAGAGAAATGTTAACTGGACCCCCAAAAATGTTAAACTCTCAATTTAAAATTAGTTTTAACCTGATATTAAATATGAATGCACGAAATAATACTAATAGTGATAACAATAAGTTATTAATTGATGAAATTCTTCGTTTTATGAATAATAGTTTTGTACAAAATGATATTGCAAAAGCAATCGCATATTATGATAAAACACAAAATGAATTGCAAGAAAAAAAGAAAGCACAAGAAGATGTTATTAATAATAAAAGTATTGTTAAAACCCCAATTGAAATAATTAATAAATTTAATGAATTGACTATAAATAGTGAAATTGTGAATAATAAACAAAAAAAAAAATTATTACAAAGTATTCATAATTTAAAAGAGGAATATTCAAGCATTGAAAATGATTTAGTTTATTACGAACAATTAAAACAAACAAAAAATGAACTAAATAATAATGAACTTTACAGATTTGATACTATTAATCATATTGAAAATAATATTAAACACATTATAAATGTATTAAAAACCAACAATTTTTTAGAAGAAGACGGACAATTAACAAAAAAAGGAATTGTCGCAATGAATATTCAAGAAATTCATCCACTTGTCTTTGGCGATATGTATGAAACCTGTGATTTTAATATTTCAGCAAGTGAATTGGTTGGATTATTAAGTTGTTTTACTAATATTTCTATTTCTGATGATTTACGATTATCAATTCCTGGAAATGAATTGGTCAATCCAAAAGTAAAAAAAATGGCAAAGAGTTTGAATAATACAATGACCAAATACTATAATATTGAAGATGAGTATGAATTAAATAGTGGTGCAGATTTTAATTTACATTTTGAGTTAATTGACTATTTGATTGAATGGTGTAACGCAAGGGATGAAACAAAATGTCACGAATTAATTACAGATATGAAAACAAGTAAAGAATTATTTTTAGGAGAGTTTATTAAATGTATTCTTAAAATTAATAATATTGCAAAGGAATTAGAAACGGTTTGTACATTATTAGAAAATTTTAGTCTTTTACAAAAAGTTAAACAAATACCTGAATTAACTCTAAAATATGTAGTAACAAATCAATCACTGTATATTTAAATATTTTACTTATATTAAATTTGATACATTTTTATAAACATATATATATATAATAAATATGAGAAATAAACATAATTTAAAACCTTCTAAAAAAAGTTTAAAAATAAAAGGTGGCGAATATTCAAAAAAATACTTAGAAGTACTAAAAAAATATTATTATATTTTTGGATTTTTTACGACTCCTTTTGGTACGACATACATATTTGATAAAATATTAGAATCTGATATATTTAAAAAACCGAAGCATATTGATACGCTTATAACATATTTAAATGAAAAAACTACAACTAAAACCCTTGACAATGAATCTCAAATTACTGAGATTTTAATACCCGCGTTAGATAAATTTATAAATAATGTTTTAAAAAAAAATAAACCATATCCAACAAGCCCAGAGAATGTGGCAATTATAGGCATATTTTCTCTTCCTACAGAAACACTTCGAAAGAAAATATTAACTTCTGAAAGAATTCAAAAAATATTAGAAAAGTCATTATCAGACAACTTAATAGAAACCTTTAAAAAAGATTTAGAAATTCTTAAAATGAATCCATCAGATAAGGAACGCGCAAAAGAGGAGGCCAGAGCATTTGTATTTCCTAAAGATCCAAAAGCGCATAAAGAATCCAAAATAGAAATCACACCAAGAAAACCCACTACAATAAGTAAAACTAATAGTTGGTCAGAAAATCCAATGGCCGCAGGAGGCAAATCAAAAACAAGAAGACTCGTTAATCGACGTAAGAAGAGAAAAACATATAAAATTTAAGAAATTCTAAATAATATAATATAATATATATAATGAGTACAAGAACGCCTACAAGAACGCCTACACCTAGTCCTAGAGCTAGAATGTCTAGTTCTAGAATGTCTAGTTCTAGAACGTCTAAAACTAACCTGACTACAATTTTTGAAGATATTACTTTGCCGGATAATAACCAATTTGACATCGGTCAAGTTGTTCAATTTAAAAAAGACGGGAGCGAACGACTATATACAAATTTAGGTGTTATTACACATATTGATAAGCCAACAAATAAGTTGGACTCAAGAGAATACTTTGTAACATATTTAGTCGCAGGTGATCCCAATCTGAGACAAAGAAGATTTAAACAGAAACAAGCAAATGATACACAAATGACTTTTATAGCAAAAAAGCTGAAGAATGTTACATATATGAGTAATTTAACTTTGTTGCGTATTTTAAAAGATGAAGTAAGCAATTTAGTAGACTTAGAAGAAAACTTGCCAGACACTGGTGGCGGCAACCAAAAAACAAAACTACTTAAGAGTCGTCGCAATAAAACAAAACGCCGCAGGCGCCGCCGGCATCGCCACTACTAAACTTTAAATACGCTTTTATACCGTTCATGTTCACTTAGTTTTGTTCTATCGCCCAAAAATTTAAAATATTGATTGGCTAACTTATATTGAAGTGGTTTTTTGGCTTGTAATACTCTTAGACGCACCCTCATAATCATTGCAACTTGCCAAATACGTTTATGTGAATATTTTTTTTGCTTGTATAATTTTTCTAAATTTGCGATTGTGGCTTTCACATCCTCTAAGGTTGTATATTTTATATGAATTGTGTCATTTGGATTTTTATCTATATACACATCATAGGATAGTTTTGGATTGGATGGATTGAAAAAAAATGTCTTTTTGGTTTTTGTTTTTGTTTTGATTTTGGTTTTTGTTTTTGTTTTGATTTTGGTTTTAGTTTTCATAACTTATTATAAGTTAATATATTTTATACAATAAAAAAAGTTTTAAATTATAAAAAATTGAATTATTTATGTCTATTATAAAATAATACACATACACATACACATACAAAATGGACATTACAGAATTAACGTCACTGATATGCGAGTCAACCACTGACACTGGTGCCAAGAGCAGTTTTACAATTGCGAAGCAAAAGTTGTCTCACTGGTTTGAAACTTTTACTCCGCGAGAATGGACGCGATGCATGAATGTTAATTGTTGTGAAGAAACGGAGAATGCGGTTCTTCATATATGGGAAGCTCACTCTCTTGCTTATGAACATACTAGAGGATATCGTCAAGACCCATTAAATACAACAAAAATAATAGTTAATGGGAAACCATATTTGATTCGGTCTTGCTATTGTTGTGAGTGTTTTAAAAAACATATTTTAGTGGGAAATAATAAAAACGTTTCACAACACTATGGAGATTATTATTATGGAATTCAACAAGTAAATGTCTCTTTTAATGAAGATTATTGCCCCTCTACATGGTATAATCTTGAGACACAACAAGTAGAACCATTAAACAAGTTTCAACAAAAAATAATGAATAATAGTAGTTTTATGTTCGCAAAACAAAAATTGGCTGAACGGTTTGGAGTATTTACTCCACACTCCAAATGGTGCATAAATAAATATTGTGCGGATGACACTGAAGATATTGTTGAGTGTGTATGGAATTACCACTATCCACGTTATATGCATCATACTCAATTTGCGCTCAATAAAACAAAAATATTTATTAATGGAAAATCTTATGATTTTAATTCTCCTTATTGTTGTGAATGTTTAAAAAAATATGTTTTAGTAGGTGACAATAAGAACGCATCACAACATTATGGAGATTATTGTGAAAACTACAATCAGCAGGTAAATGTGACTTATAATAAAGAACCTACTCCATCAACATGGACTAACCCAAAAACAGAACAAAAAGAACTATTGAATAAGTAACAATTAATGATCTTAATAAATCTATTTAAAACCTCGTTTTATATTTGTATAATAGATACTTCTTTAGAATGATAATTGTATATTTTTACTGGATTATATTTTTTTAATGGAAAATATTCGCAACTTAATGGTCTCCAACCTCCATTTTGAATATTTGTATTATGTTGTGTTTGTTGACAACAATTACATATCAATATATATTTAAATTTTTTAGATTCAACTAAATAATCTAAAAATGTATAAATATTTTCTAAAGACCAATGTTGTATAACATCTTTCAAAATACATAGTTCTCCAGTTAAAATTTTTTCTTTGTTGTTACAAAAATCTAAATGTGTAAAAGAATATTTGGGTAATGAATTTTGTTTTGAGTTATACTCTATTATTTTTTTATATGCGTCATAACCATGATATAAAATATTTAAATCATCGTATATTAATTTTCCACATCTAAAATCTCCACAACCTAAATCAACCACTGTTTTAATATTATTACTAATTATAATTTTTTTCAACATAGGAACATAATTGTATTTATTGTAATCTATATCACTTCCACTACCACTGCTACCACTGTATTCAGTATTATTATTATTCCCCCATACATTATTTTCATATACATTTGTAAAAATTTGTTCCATTATATATATAATAATAAAAAAAACATGTATTCTAAACGACTAAACACTAAAATTTTATTTTAAACATTTTTTTCCTTCTTCAATAATATTAAAGTTAAAAGACCAATCATCAATTTCTTTTGGCGTTATACAACCGTTTTCTATTGCTTTCTTATAACTCCAATATGGCTGCGGTTTTAGTATCCAATCATTTGTTTTTAAATCAATTAATCCTGATGCGTCAAAATCAAATAATTTATAAGTTCCATCTATAGATTTTGCCAAATTATCAAATTTCCAATCTATATATATAATTCCTAGGGCTTGTAAAAAATCTTTTACTTTTGACATTACTTCTTGTATTTCTATTAATTTTTCATAACTACTTGGTTCTACTTCAAAAAAGGATGGACTTGATTTTTCTGTATATAATTGTTCCATATCAATATAGTTATCACTAATTTCATAATAATTTACTATATTTGGATGCGGATGTTCCATTAATATTTTAACAATTGTGGATTCTACTTCTTTTGAATAAGCGTGATTTTTAACAAGCGGTGGCCCAAACTTTCTAAAAAAAGGAACTCCATTGCGACCCGTGAGCGTTGCGTCTGTTTGTATTGTTGTGTCTGTATTCATATTATAAATAGTGGTTTTTGTCATTGTGTTATCCATGATGTTATTTGTTATTTGTTATTATATAATGTTATATATTTAAATAAAAAAATTAGAATCATTTAATTTTAGTTTAGTTTTAGTTTAGTTTAGTTTAGTTTTAGTTTAGTTTAGTTTTATTTTTATTCTATTTTAAAACCAATAAAATTGTTTGGACTTACTTTAATAGACAAATCAATAGTTAGATCATTTGCTTTAACTAGAGTAATTATCTCTTTGAGTGACTCATCTTGGTCCTTGTATTGACACGCCATATTTATCTCTCGACACCAGTAATATCCTTTCTCCAGATTCTCTTTGAAATTAAATGTAGTATTCTCTAGTAATTTTTGCCTAGGAATAGACTTCCATATATCAACTAATAGTAAATCCCACATCATCCGCCCACTTGAGACTTTTTTCCCGTCTCTAGTTTTAATTTCGCACTCGTCCAGCATACAGCCTGTAATTGACCGCGAAAGTAGTTCTCTCTCCGTGAGATATTGTATTTTTGGCATATGTTGCGTATAAGTTTGAATATTTGCAATTTTGAGATGAAGGCTCATTGGTTGGTTGGTTGGTTATGTGACAAACTTATAATAAAAAAATAAAAATCAATTTTTTATTTTAAAATTTAATAACTAGATATTCTAAATATTATATTTAGAATATAATATTTAGAATATGTATAGAAAATGCCAAATACATCTAAAAATACCGATACTTGCCCCCGAGGATTTTGTAGCGCTGAAAGTAACCTGTTCTTGACTAAAGAAGAGCGGATAAAGGCGGAGACGGAATCTCGCAAAAAAAGCGCAGCAGCAGCGGCAGAGACAAGTAGTTTGTTTAGTGCTGCCAACTTTGATAAATTCATAACAGAACTTTCTAAGATGACAGATGAATTAAAACAACAGCTTAAACAAAAATTTGAATTAATAGATAAAAATGATGAGACCGAACTGAATGAATTTTATACCAAGAATCCTCTCTACATGTATGTTCTTGAGGAAGAGGAAGGTGAATTAATAGATAAACAGAATAAGGAAAAACTGGATGATTTTTATGCCAATAATCCTATCTACATGAAATGGAGGGAAGCACAATTACGTAACTTAGGCACTGGAAAAAGACGTACAAAAAAAAGAAAAAGAAGCAGAGGCAATAAACGCCAGACAAGAGCAATAGGTGGAATGTTCCAGGTCTCGGTACAAAAATGGGGGCCGTTGGAGGCAAGACGCATCATGGATGCTCCTCCAGACCTATTTATTATTTTAAACCTGCCGCGCAATGCAACAACACAGGCCATTCGTGCGAAATATCTGAATCTTTTGGATATGTTGCGCCCCGATAAGTATTTAAATACTGGTGAAGGAGAGGTCTTATACAATGCGCAGAAAAAGCTACAAGATGCGTATAAAATGTTTTCTAACCAACCCAAACCGAAGGATGATCCACCGCCACCCTATGTGTCGAGAGAACCATCCGCCAGAGTAGTTACTTCTTTACCAAATAATGATCCACCGCCAACCTTTTATCCCATAAGTGCACCCACCGATGTCACTTCCTTTCAGCGGCCGCTCACTTTGTCCCTGCCGCCATCCCCGACGCCTTCGCCGCCGCCGACATCTTCGGCACCCTCGCCAACTTGGCCGCCGCCTTGGCAGCAGTCTTGGTCGCAGCCAACATTCCAGGTGCCCTTAGAGGCAGCTTCCACGGCGGCAGCTTCCACTGCGGTGGCTTCCACTGCGGCGGCTTCCAAGGCGGCAGCTTCCACTACGCCGGCTTCCACAGCGGCGGCATGGCTAGCATCGGCATCATCGGCACCCTCGCCAACTTGGCCGCAGTCTTGGCCGCAGCCAACATTCAAGGTGCCCTTAAAGGCGACTTTCACTGCGGTCAAGACTGCGGCCAAGGTGCCCTTAAAGGCGACTTCCACTGCGGCCAAGACTGCGGCGGCTTCTAAGGCGACGGCGACGCCCAGCGCATGGGCCCGCCGTATGAATGCAAGTCAGAAGCTGCAGCCGCCGCAGGTTTTGACAGCTGATACTCAGCCTACTCCACAGCCGCCTACTTCACAGGTGTCTACAGCACGTCGCTTGCATCTTACGGATAGCGAAGATAGCGAGCTTCTTCGCAGCGCTGCAACAGGCGGACAAGGCACAAAAAGAAAAAAAAATAAAAGAAGCAGACGCAATAAACTCTATAGAAAGCAGGTTGGTGGAATGTTCGGGCTCCCGAAAAACTTAGGGAAAAATACTGGAAAACAGGTTGTTGTAGAACTCATTGCCGAAGCAGCAGCCGCAACAAAAGCAGCAGAAAAAACGACGAAGGCGGAGGCGGAGGCGAGACGCATCAATAAGGAAAAAGACTTTTTTGAGATTTTAAACTTGCAACGCGACGCCACATCAGCTGACATCAAAAGGGAATTCAAGAGACTTGCCCTGATGGTGCATCCTGACAAGAATGACGGTGGTGAAATATTCAAGACAGCAGCTCTTAAGCTTAACGCGGCAAACGAGACGCTTTCTGATGATGCTAAGCGCCGCACCTACGTAAATATTAACCCGCCGAGAAGCCAGACGGCATCAGCATCGCAGCAACAGCAGCAGCCACCATCCCAGCAACGGCGGCAGTCACCGCGGCGGCAGTCACCACCCCAGCAACGGCGGCAGTCACCATCCCAGCAACGGCGGCAGTCACCACCCCAGCAACGGCGGCAGTCACCGCGGCGGCGGTCACCGCCCCAGCAATGGCCTCCGCCGCCGCCCGGGACACCAATGTCCCCCTCACAGCAGCGGGCGTGGCAAGCAATGCAGGCGGACCAGGAGGTGCGAGCGGATAGGTATCAGCAACGCCAGGAGCAGGAGCAACGGGAGTTGTGGCGGCAACGGAACTCGCAATCGGATGTATATTGGGTACGCCGTGAGCAGGAGTTACTGCGGCAAGAGGAGTTACTGCGGCAAGAGGAGTTGCGGCGGCAGCAGGAACAACCGCTGGAGCAGGAGCCGCACTATACACAAAACTATACACAACGGACACGAAGACCTTCTAAGAGCCCCCCGCGTACTGCTCGGAGGCTTTCTAAGAGCCCTCCACGTGCAAACAGAACCTACAAGTCCAGCAGCTCTAAGCGGATGCCATGGACCACCGCTGCACTCGCCGCTGCTGCCATCGCCTCCGCTGCCGCATTTGCACCCTCCAGCGGCACTGCAGTTCCGCCCATAGAAAATGCCAGACCCAGCGCATTAGAAATTGATGCCAGCATATCTAAACCAACTTGGTCAAGTGAGCTTTTCAGCGAGAGTGAAAGATCTGGAGGAAGAGGTACAAAAAGAAAAAAAAATAGAAGAACTAGAAGAACTAGAAGAACTAGAAGAACTAGAAGAACTAGATTTTAAAAAATTTAGACGTTTTGGCGAATTTGAAGGGCATGAACTTTAAGAAGCCAGAATGGTTGGTCTGCCATCTTCCAGAGTTCGCCTTGACGTTTCATGGAGATTTTCTCTCCATTTTTGCGCAAGTCATCTCCAAATAATTGATATGCAATTTGAGAATTGCTTTTAGGTTTTTTGAGAGAGGCTGTTTCTTTTTTGCGAGCCTCTTTTGCTTGTTTTTCAGCAAGCTTAAGAGTTTTTTTAGCTTGCTTTTCATTTTCTATGGCAGCTGCGGCAACTCTTGAAGCCGCTGCCAATTTTTTAATTGCTTCCTTAACGTTAGAATCCGCAGCAGCAATAACAGAAGTAAGGGCCGAGTTCTCCATTAGTGTTTTGTTTGATTTGTAATATTAAAAACAATTTAAAAACTATTTCAATTTTATCCGCTTTACTGCCGCTTTACTGCCGCTTTGCTGCCGCTTTACTGCCGCTTTACTGCCGCTTTACAAAGCGGCGCCAAAGATAAGGAAGCGGCGCCAAAGATAATGAAGAGAAAATAAAGGACCGCATACAGGCACGTTATTGGAATACATAATCATTGTGTGATACAAGTCAAACATTTAAAAGTAATTTATCATTTATTTTTAAATGTTTTTCTTTTTTTGGTTTTTATTTTACGATTTCGACTATACCTATATTTACGTCTACCACCCGTGACAGTCGCAATAGAATCTATACGAGTTGCGGTTTTAGTTATCTCTTCAAATAGTTTGCCAACTTTTTTAATGTCGTTATTAAATGAAAATGTTGCGGAGGTTGTTGCTATATTTCCTGTAGTTATATTACCATTACCAAAAGTCTTGTCTAAATAAATGTTTGTATACATGTCGATTGTTCTATTAGATAAATTTGTAATCGTATATGTTTTAGTTGAATCAAAATTAATATCTGGCTGACACTCACGGTCGGGTACATTAAATTTAGTTCCATTAATTTTAATCTTTAAGGACTTTTTGTTATCTTTATCAATTATAGTATACTTTTCAAAATTTTCTGGTAGTAAATCATTTCTAAAATAAATTACCTTATCATTTATTATTTGTTCTATATGACTATAATTAAAGGTAATTACAAATGGGGTTTTTTGTATGTCGTCTACTTTTCTTATGATTTCTTTTATAATTTCACCAGTTCTTTGAACAGTATTTTGGTTTGGTATGCCATTACAGTTTCCTTTAATACTTAATAATTCATTCTCTGTTTTTAAGTTAGAAGTAAAGTTATCTACAAAGTTTTTTACAAATGCTTCTATAGATGATTTAGAAGCTTCTATATAACTTGATAAATCTAATTTTGGGGTTTTATACCAAAATGTTTTTTTATAACTTGATGAAATTAATTTCGGGTGTTTATACGTTTCTGTTTTTGTTGTAATTACACGATAAGAGTTAGGTGCAAGTTCAACTAATTTAGATGGTATGTCATATAACGGGACGGTGGTTTCCAGTAGGTTTTTTAATCTAATACTCGACATACCACCAACATCTATAAATGTACATTTATAATTTTTTTTCGTTTCTTGTGACATTATACTACTGTAATGAGTTGTAAATGTTTCGAGTTGTTCGTCATGCAAATGATTTGGATGTGTAATTACTTTAGCTACCTTAATTTCACTAATGTCGTTTATAATATTGTCGTTAATATCCTTAATCTCAAATATTAATAAAATCTTATTTACTACTTTCTTATTAGTAAATACACAGTTTAAACTATCAATTTTAATAATTTTTTGGTCTTCCTCCTTTAATGTCTCTGTTGGTGGATTTTGTGGATTTAATGCCTTCGTTGATTGAATTAATGTCTCTAGTTGTAGATTTTGTGGATATATTACCTCCATTAATAGTATAATATTACTAAATATTATTTTAAGTTTAAAAATAATATAAAGTTGATAAAATTTAATAGCTTATTTAATATTTATTAAAAGAAAAAACGGCACGCATGAATTACATATTAAGCACAGTTTACTCCCTTCGGTTTAAGTTAAGGGGGCCTTGCCCCCTTAGACCCAGGTTTAAGGGCGGAGCCCTTAGCGGGAGCCCTTAGGGGGTCTAAGGGGTCTCCCCTATTTATGGGGGTTTAAGGGGTCTCCCCTTACTTACAAGACAATAACTTCAAACCCTTCTTCTACACTTGGATTTACAAAATGCTTTGTATATACGCTATAAGCAATTTTTGGAACTTGGTTTTCTGGGTCCCTTTCTTTGTTGCGTTTATATGATAATTCCAAAGAAGTAGACACATAAACACACACCGCAGACATGTTATGCTTTTTAGCAAATTCTATATATTCACTCCTTTTTTTGCACGAACTATTTGTGGCATCAAACACGATAGACTTGCCTTCTTTAACACATGGCAACGCTGCTTTAATCATTTTTGCTGATGTTTTATGAACGTCTCCTTGAACAAGAACAAACTGCTCGTCTTCACAAATCTTTTTAGCAATAGTGCTTTTGCCCGAACCTGGATAACCAACCATAATAACGACTTGTTTAGAATTAGATAAAGTTAGTGTCGGAATTTCCACATTTTTTTGCTCTTGCTTAGCACTAAAGAACTCCTCTGGGCTTTGACACTTAACACCTATGTTTTGTGCAAACACTTTATCGCTGTCCGCAAAATCTCCCTTTCGTCCAATCGCATCTCCTACAAAGAAGGACTCGTCTTTAAGAAATGAGTGATCACCAATAAAGACATCAAACAAAGAAGGGTTGGGTTTATAATCGGATTTTTGCGTAGCAATCACTGCAAAGATTGGAATATTGAATGATTTTGCAACTACCTCAATTTGATGAAGCTTCCAAGATTTAGACTGATTTGTAAAAATGACAATCATATAGCCTTCTTCATAATATGTTTTAAGTTTGTCAGGAATGCAGGGATACAACAACTCCCAGTCATCAATGTCAGATGGGAAAGTCTTGCCGCCCTTTGGAGAAACAAGAGTCCAATCAAAATCAAACGCTGCCATTTTGTCTTTATATTCTGCGGCATTAATGTTCATGATGACCGGTGGCATGTTCTCTCTTCTTAAATAATTTAAAAAGAGAGAAAAAAAATTATTTCAATTTTATAAAGGGAAACCCCTTAAACCCCCCTAAGTAAGGGGAGACCCCTTAAACCCCCTAACTAAGGGAAGAGAAAATAAAGGGCCGCATTCGGGGCCAAAATATGGAGTCATTAATGGGGGTTTCCCCTTATTTACGACTCATTTACGGGGCCAAATACGGGGCCAAAACCCCCTAACTAAGGGAAGAGAAAATAAAGGGCCGCATTCGGGGCCAAAATCTGGAGTCATTCATGGGGGTATCGCCCCCCTTAGACCCGGGTTTAAGGGCGGAGCCCTTATTTACGACTCATTTACGGGGGTATCGCCCCCCTTAGACCCGGGTTTAAGGGCGGAGCCCTTATTTACGGGGCCAAATACGGGGCCAAAACTTCCTGTGGGGGTCTAAGGTGGGCTCCGCCCCCTTATTTAAGAAGAAAAAACGGCACATATGGAATGCACACACAAACCCCTTATTGGCCCTTATTGGGGTCTAAGATAAAAGCAGCGCTAAGATAAGGGGGAGACTCATTAAATGCCCTAAGGCGGCGCAATAAAAGACTAAATACAAGATGTGAAGGACGAGGCTGCGTATGGGCCAAAAATATGTTAAAAAATATAAATATATTTGTTATTTTAAATCTTTATATATATATAGTTAAATGCGGAATTTTTTAAAAAAAAAAAAATAAAAAAAACAAAAAAAATTAAAAAAACAAAAAAAATTAAAAAAAACAAAAAAATTAAAAAAAAACAAGAAAATTTATAAAGATGAGGGTGGAGAAAATAACAATTATTTAAGGAAAGTATTAAATAAGATTACGTCCAGATTTAGTAAAAAATCAAAACCAATTACAAAACCAATTAAGGTAAATAAGATTAATGGTAACTCTATTTATCGTATAACTATAAAGGGTTGCAATTATTATTTTTTTGGAAATAATAAAAAATATATATTAGTACCTATACATGATAAAAATTATATATACAAGCTTGATAATGATATAGAGGAATTACCAAAGGATATTGATGCAATAAACATGGCTCAAAAGATAAACTTTGAAGAGAAAAAAGAAGAGATTGTGGATTGGCAGGAATGGCAAGATTTAATCGATATTCTTGCTAAAAATAATATATTATATTTTGAACCTGACGAATGTCCGACTGCAAAGTTGAATTTAGATAAAGCAAAGACAAAATTAATAGAGTTGAACGCATTTTTGCAACAAAAATGTAGTAATTTAAGTCTATATCTAGATTATGTATATAATCATAAAACTGATAGTACTTTGGAATTATATGAGGGTTTAAATGAGGAATATTCAGATGGCCCATATTTATTAGTACTATGTTTATATAATGACAATCATTGTATATCATCTATTACTATTACAATTGATGGTATAGAACTAAGTATAGACTCTAGGACACATACGGATTATGAACGTAGAAAATATAATATATTATTGCGTAGTATTATAATAATAATCTCAAAATACTTATCAAGTGATATAACATATATAAAAAGTGTTGCAATAAACCCAGCATCAGCTTATATATTGATGCAGTATTTAGGTGGAAAACTTTTCAAATCTGACGGCATTAACCTTGGCTATTACAATAGGAAATTTTTTAACTTCTCCGAAACTAATGGTATGCCTTTGTATCAACCTGATACAGATTATAAAAAATTATTTGAATTATATAAGAAACAAGGACTATTTGAGGTGTTGGTTATTGCGGTTGAACTAAATGACGAAAACATAAAAAACGCATATAACAAATTTAATGACTTATTAACAGGTAGAATTCAAATAACGTGCTAAGAGGTATTCAATATAGGATCGCATTCGGTGCAAAAAACTCCTTATTGGTGTTTATCCCTTATTGGGGTCTAAGAGGTTTACCCCTTATAGGGGTTTATCCCTTATTGGGGTCTAAGGGGTTTATCCCTTATAGGGATTTATCCCTTATTGGGGTCTAAGGGATTTATCCCTTATTGGGGTCTAAGGGGTTTATCCCTTATAGGGGTCTAAGGGGTTTATCCCTTATTGGGGGTCTAAGGGGTTTACCCCTTATAGGGGTCTAATTCAATAATTTTTACACTAATTTCTTTATGCGTAAATTTTTTTTCATTAAGTAACATTTTTATTGTAATCATAACAATTACTTGCTCTACTAAAACAGAAAATAATGCAATATCTATTTGTGTAACATTAATTAATACTGTAAAAATATATCTAATATTATTTAATAAAAACATTGAATTTGCATAAAAATATAATTGCGGTTTAGTAAACTCAGTTATTTCTTTTTTATCAGGATTATAAACATTCATGTATAAGACTGGGTCTCCAAATTCTTGAATAATAACTCTAATTATATCATTTACAAAGATTAGTGTTAATAAACTGCAATATTTTTGTGTTGTATTGATTTGCACGCTTATAAATATAAAGTCATCATTTGGTCCAAAACGAAAATATTTTGATTCAGCCGCAAAATTGGTAATATAAAATCCTATAAATACTACCAAACAACTATTTAAAAAAAGACATAACCTAAGTTTATTTAATTGCTTCATTTAACATTATATAATAATATTAGACATTTAAATTTAAATACTAATGGTATATTAGTATTTAATTTGAAAGAGAGAAACTATTTATCATAGGAGGTGGAATGCGACGAACCATTATGCGCATTCCTCTCCTACACTCGCAATCGCACTGTTCTTGTTCATTTTTGCGACGTATTGAGTTAGCTTTGCACCATTCAAAATATGCTGTATTCTGTGATTTAGAATTGCACCATTTAATATACTCTGGATTTGTGTCATCCGGAAGATTCTTAAGAGCCTCTTCTTGGGCTTTTGACATTCTTCTATTATCTAACTCTGGATCATACGCATAAGACGCCGGTCGTTCTCTTTGATGTCTTGGACAGCAATTGCAGTTTGCTAGTTCATTAAAATATTTCTTTTTTGTTTCAGTGCTTTCTTCATCCGCATATACCTCTCCTCTACAAGAAGGACAAGTAATTACTCCACACAATGAACCCTTCAGGCTTGCAGAAGTCCATAGCTGTAAGCATTTTTTATGAAAGATATGCCCACACGAGGTAATAAGTCTTCGTTTACCTCTTCCTTGAATACAGCCATCAACTTCAATATTTCCATCATTATCTTCTAAACATATTCCACACGTCATTTCATCATCAATCATAAAAGCACAGAAGGGTGGCAAAAGTGTTGTCAACTTAGGCAAAAGTTTGAAGTCTGCTTTATTGTTCATTGACTTGACTTTTCTTGTTTGTTTATATTATTTTAATGAAATTTTAAATTTCAATTTTATAAAGAACAAACCTCAGAAAAAGAAACAAGGCATTGCCTTATTAAACCCATAAAGTATCAAAAAATTGAAAAAAGAAAAAGAAAAGAAAAGAAAGTACAAAAAGAGAAAGAAATGGTACGCGATGTAGACATATATGGCGCATGGTTGTTTTGGCTATTTGTGCTGTTGTTTCTGATGTGTGCATTTAGGTCAGATATAATAGGTTGTGTAATGCTTGTGGTGTATTTTGGTGGAATAATTTCGTTTTGCTTGGGGATGTTACTAACAATTGCATATGCTGTGCTAAACTAAGAATAATGGTTCTGATTAAGAGGAATTTGTTCTTTTACTTAAACCGACCGACTTAAGTGAGAAAAATAGGACCAAATTTTTTTCTCTCTTAACTCACATTTATTTTAACTAAATTGGTAAGATTCTAACTAAGTCACGCATTCGGCGCCTACAAAAACATGGACAAACACTACCATCTGAATAAGTGATTCTATAAATTCGTTCTTGTATTTGTTCGTGTCGTGCAAACGGCATTTCCCAAAAATTGTAAGATGGTGGCTGATTTTTTTTGTGCCGCACACAACAATTACACTTTGCCCATATTGCAAATTCTTCTATGCCAACTCCATTATCTAAATAAATTGCAGTTTTACACTCAGGACAGGCAACTTCACAAGATGTGCTAAAATTGTCTTTATCATATAGTGTGTCTTGTTGTATTAATTTTTTAAAGTCATCATATTTGACAACAGTTTTAATATGCTCTGGTTGAGCATGTAGCATAGCTGATAAACATTTTTTATGGAATACATGACCACATGATGTAATCATTCTTATACAATTTGATTCTTTTTTTGTTTCTAAACAAATAGTACACTTCCAATCCATATTACATTCTCCACATTCAAGATATTTTTGCGGTAACTTTGGATATACATTATTCATACCACCAACAGGGATACTTTTTATATAAAAATTAATTGTTTAAAAAATATTTCAATTTTGTTAAGGATTTTTTCCATTAAATCGGGGTATCACCCTAAATCATTTCTCGTTTGCGCGTATTGGTACAAAAAAAGAAAAAACGGCACACATGGAGAGGACATGGAAGACAAACTTAAGGCATCCTTAACACACATTAAACGCCTGTCGGTTTAAGGGCGGGAACCTTTACCCACTAGAACAACTAGGACAATTCTTTGGCGCCGCTTTGTAAAGCGGCAGTTAGTCACTAATGTCAGTATCTTTGGATTCATCAACAGTCTTCAACTTTTTCTCCTTGGGTACTTTTTTGGCCTTGGGTTTGCGCGAGGTAGGTAGTTCAGGGAGAGGGAGAGGAAGAGGG
>Ga0114970_10001440_pt1 | contig 17809 bp, 18 predicted proteins | sample M_140205_XF_Meta_FD_87030 | JGI IMG/M metagenome (GOLD analysis project Ga0114970, IMG submission 87030) | Freshwater microbial communities from Lake Montjoie, Canada to study carbon cycling - M_140205_XF_MetaG | ecosystem: Environmental > Aquatic > Freshwater > Lake | place: Lake Montjoie... | reverse complement strand
CAGTCTGGCGCGAACTCTAGCATCGATCGTGAGGGGCCCGTGTAGCTGAGCCCATGATAGATCTCGTCCGAGATGATGCGGATCTTCCGCTATTGGCAAACCTTGGCGATGGCGGCCATTTCCGCGGGCTCGATCACCGTACCCGTCGGATGGGCCGGGCTGGCAATGATCACGCCCGCAGGCGCGGGCATCACCTCGGCCAGGGCGGCGGCGGTGAGCTGGAAGCGCTGCTCCGGTCCACAGGCAATCTCTACCGGCGTCATATGCAAGGCCTTCAGCGAATTGCGGTAGGCCACATAGCCGGGCCGGGCCAGGGCCACCCGGTCACCGGGCGAGAAGTTGGAGGCCAGAGCCAGCACCAGGGCAGGCGAGGCGCCACAGGTCAGTATGAAACGCTCCGGCGCGACCGCCACGCCGTAGCTGTCGGCATAATGTTTCGCCAGTCGGTCCTTGAGCTGCGGGCTTTCCCAGTAGCCCATGGCATCGGTATCTAACACCCGGTGCGCCACGGCGATGGCGGCCTTAGGCGCGCCCGTGGACGGCTGGCCGTATTCCATATGGATGATAGAGCGACCTTCGGCCTGAAGCGCATAGGCGAGACGGCCAATACTGATGGCGTGAAAGGGATCGATCTCTGCGCGCATGGCCTGATAGGCCTCTAATTGCGGCGATGTTCAAGTGCGTGATAGCGCCGCGCGCGCGCCTTGATTATCTTGTCCGGATGAGCGCGATAATCTCCATTTCGAACCTGTCAAAGACCTACAAGCCCAACAAGCCTGGAGGCACCGGGTTTCAGGCCCTGAAGACGATCAATCTGGAGATCACCAAGGGCGAAATCTTCGCCCTTCTAGGACCCAATGGCGCGGGCAAGACAACCCTGATCGGGATCGTGTGCGGCATCGTCAGCCCCAGCGAGGGCACGGTCATTGCCGATGGCTTTGACATCATCAAGGATTACCGTTCCGCACGCGAGCGCATCGGCCTGGTGCCGCAGGAGCTGACCACCGACGCGTTTGAGACGGTCTGGAATACAGTCAGCTTCAGCCGCGGCCTGTTCGGCAAGAGCAAGAACCCGGCCCATATCGAGAAGGTGCTGAAGGACCTTTCGCTGTGGGACAAGAAGGATAACCAGATCAGAACCCTCTCCGGTGGCATGAAGCGCCGGGTCATGATCGCCAAGGCCCTGAGCCACGAGCCCGATATCCTTTTTCTCGATGAGCCGACCGCCGGGGTGGATGTGGCCCTGCGCAAAGACATGTGGAACGTAGTCCGGACCCTGCGGGACTCCGGCGTTACCATCATTCTGACCACCCACTACATCGAAGAAGCACAGGAGATGGCCGACCGTATCGGCGTGATAAACAAGGGCGAGCTGATCCTGGTCGAGGACAAAAACACGCTGATGCAGAAGCTGGGCAAGAAACAGCTGACCCTGGAACTGCAAGACACCCTCGATGCCATTCCAGACGACCTCAAGGATCTCAGCCTCAATCTCTCCCAAAATGGCCAGACCTTGACCTATGAGTTCGACGGCAACGCCGAGCCAAGCGGTATCGCCAACCTGCTGCGGCGGCTGGGCGATCTCGGCATCGCCTACAAGGACCTGCACACCAGCCAAAGTTCGCTGGAGGATATCTTCGTCAGTCTGGTGAAAGCAGCATGATTACCAACCTCAACGCCGTCCGGGCCATCTATCGGTTCGAGATGAACCGCGCCTTCCGCACCATTTTTCAGAGCATCATTTCACCGGTGATCTCGACCGCGCTATATTTCGTGGTGTTCGGCTCGGCCATCGGCTCGCATATGGCGGCGATCAACGGCGTCTCCTACGGGGCCTATATTGTGCCGGGCCTGGTGATGATGTCGTTGCTGACGCAGTCGATCTCAAACGCCTCGTTCGGGATCTATTTTCCGAAGTTTACGGGCACCATCTATGAGGTGCTGTCCGCGCCAGTGTCCTACCTGGAGGTAATACTGGCCTATGTGGGCGCTGCCGCCAGCAAAGCGATCATGCTTGGGCTGATCATTCTCTGCACGGCCTTTTTCTTTGTGCACATGCACATCGATCACCCGTTTTGGATGTTGCTGTTCCTCCTGCTCACCGCCTTCAGCTTCAGCCTGTTTGGCTTCATCATCGGCATCTGGGCCGATGGGTTCGAAAAGCTGCAGATCATTCCGTTGCTGGTCGTCACCCCGCTGAGCTTCCTAGGCGGCAGCTTCTACTCCATCCACATGCTTCCGCCCTTCTGGCAGAAGGTCACCCTGTTCAATCCGGTCGTCTATCTGATCAGCGGCTTCCGCTGGAGCTTCTACGGCATATCGGACGTCAGCATTGGCATCAGCCTGGGAATGACCCTGACCTTCCTGGCCATCTGCATTGGCATCGTCGCCTGGATCTTCAAGACAGGGTACCGGCTGAAAAACTAGCCGACCCTGCGCGGTTGATGGGAGAAGCCTGTTCTGGCTAAGGCGCGATCATCTTGGCCGGGTCAAAACTCTCGGCCCGCGCCATGGCCCAGCTGTCCGCATAGAAGCCACCACCTGCGGATTTAGGGTCCAACAATACGCCGGGCTTGAGGAAGGTATGCAATTGCGAGAAGGGCTTGATCTCGGTGGCGCTGACACGGCGCACCAAGTGATGCGGCCCAAGCTCAGCGGTCTGTGAGAGCCCGGCCGCCGCGAGCATTTCCGACAGGGAGCGAACCGTATTGCGGTGGAAGTTGTAGACCCGCTCCGCCTTGTCGGGCACGACCAGGGCGCGCTGTCGCAGGTGATCCTGGGTCGCCACGCCTGTGGGGCACCGGTTGGTATTGCAGGTCAGAGACTGCACGCAGCCAATGGCGAACATGAAGCCGCGCCCCGCATTGGTCCAGTCGGCACCCAGGCCCAGAACAGCGGCGATATCGAAGGCACTTGTGATCTTGCCTGCCGCCCCGATCTTGATCTTGTCGCGCAAGCCCGCACCCACCAGGGTGTTGTGCACCACAAGCAGGCCTTCGCGCATGGGCACGCCTAGATGGTCGGAAAACTCTACCGGCGCCGCACCTGTGCCGCCTTCGGAGCCATCGACGACGATGAAGTCAGGATAGATGCCACTCTCCAGCATGGCCTTGACCATGCTCATGAATTCCCACGGATGGCCGATGCAGAGCTTGAAACCAACCGGCTTACCGCCGGACAGGGTGCGTAGCTGCTGGATGAACGCCATCATCTCAAGCGGCGTTGAAAAGGCGCTGTGCTTGGCCGGGGACAGACAGTCTACCCCCACCGGCACCCCACGCGTGGCGGCAATCTCAGGCGTGACCTTGGTGCCCGGTAATATGCCGCCGTGGCCCGGCTTGGCACCCTGGCTTAGCTTGATCTCGATCATCTTGACCTGATCTGCACCGGCCTGGGCCGCAAACGCCTCAGGGTCAAAATGGCCGTCCTCGGTGCGACAGCCGAAATAGCCGCTGCCGATTTCCCAGATCAGGTCGCCGCCAAACTCGCGATGGTAAGGGCTGATGCTGCCCTCACCCGTATCCTGGGCAAAACCACCCATCTGAGCGCCCTTATTCAGCGCCCGCACGGCATTGGCGCTCAACGAGCCGAAACTCATGGCCGAGACATTGAACACAGAGGCTGAATAGGGCTTGGTGCACTGCGCATTGCCGATGACCACGCGATAGGTCTTCGGATCGCCCGGCTTCACCGGCTGATTGGAGTGCCCGATGAACTCGTAGCCCTGGCGATAAACGTCCAACAGGGTACCAAACGGCTGCTCGCTGCCCTCGTTCTTCGCGCGCGCATAGACCAGCGAGCGCTGACTGCGAGAGAAAGGAACAGCGTCCTGGTCACTCTCGATCAGATACTGGCGGATTTCCGGCCGGATCAGTTCGGCGAGCCAGCGGATATGGCCCAGGATCGGATAGTTGCGCTGGATCGAATGGTGGGTCTGGATCAGATCGACCATGCCGACCAGACTGAGCAGACCCGCCGCGCCGGCCAGGGCCCAAAGTCCGGGCCAGCGGCCCGCCATACCGATCGCGACCACGGTCACGACCACGCAAACAATAAAGGTGAAGAAGCGGTCGAGCCGCCCTTGCCAAGCACGGGGCCTGCGCCACCAGCCCCCATCGGTCGTCCGGTTGGGATAGGACCGATCCGCCATACCTATGCGACCGGTCCGTGCCGCTTTAGCGAGGATACGCGTGCCGCTTTCACCTCGGTATCGATCTCCTCAAGACATCGCTGCGATCATAACATAGCCGGACCGACACGAGGGGTGTTTTTAGGCCGGGCTAAGCCGCCGCAGACTATGCCTGGGGCATGTCCTCGGTCCCGTCATAGACCACGTTCGCCCATCGCTTATGGACCCAGAACCACTCCGACGGCCGCTCGCGGATGCGCGCCTCGACGAACGCGTTCACTGCCCGCACCCCGGCGGCGATGTCCTCGCTGCGGTTGCCAGTATGCGGAAGTTCGATAGGCTCATGCACCACGGCGCGGAACCGCGCGCCCTTGATCCGCTGCACCGACATCGGCTGAAGCACCGTGCCGAACCGCAAAGCCAGACGCGTCGGCGCAGGTGCCGTATGGGCCAGGTATCCAAAGAACGGGGCCGCCACACCGCTATTGAACTTCTGGTCATTCATCAGCGCAACCGACTCTCCGCGGTTCATGGCCTTGAGGAGTTCGCGCGAGCCATCGCCGCCCTTGGGTGCGAACAACCGCACGCCATAACGGAAGCGGCTCTTCTTGATGCGATCGTCGACATACGGATTGTTGGTCGCGCGATAGGTCATTTGACAGATCACACCGCTGTCAACGATGGCCGCCGGCATCACTTCCCAATTTGAGAAATGCCCGGACACAAATACGACCGGCCGGCCGCCTGCGGCGATCTGGTACAACCGCTCACCATTTACGAGTTCGACGCGGCCCGTCGACGGCAGAACCCGCTCCATCACTGGAATTTCAAAGAACGTGCGGCCCAGGTTCTCCCACTGGTCGGCCAACACCTGCTCGCGCCAGGCAGAGTCCTTGTCCGGAAAGGCCAATTCGATATTACGGCGCGCTAGTCGGTGAGTTGCGCCGCTCAGCGGGCCAAGCGTTTTGATCAGCCAGCCGCCAAAAGCAGAGGCCGCATCCACCCCCAGCAGCCGCACCAGACCGGTGAACAGATCAAAGCCCACGGCCTCAAGCCGCCACGCCAGATCCTGCCCCAGAGGCGTTTTCATCTTCGTCATCTCTGCCCTTCTAGAGGGATCATCGGAAACACACAAAAGGACGCTAGGGTCTCACCCCACACTGCGGGGCCCCAGAGCGATGCCGACACTGAATTCGCGGTGAAAGAGCGTTGATGCTGTGCCATTTCGCTTGGCGCGCGACTTGTGGCTCAGGCTGCAAGCCTTTCCGTTTTGGAACGACGCCCAACTTTGGGCACTGTCTGAGGCGCTAGATGTTCCGGTCGGATATTTCTACGATGGCCTTACAGAGGCTCACCGCCGCACCGCGCCGGCCGATCATCGCGCCGACGGTGGCGAGATGTTTGCGCGCAAGGAAACAATGGATCCGATCCGCGCCTACTACCAGCTCAGCGAACGGGCCCGCCGCCGACTGTTGGATTTAGCCAAGGCGCTTCATGGCGACACCGATCAGTCAGATGTGGCTTAAGACGCCTTTCTCTTGAGGCCGCGCCACAACCAAGGGTAAGGCTGGACGCATGACCGGCCTGCTCCCCGAACGCCTCGCCGAACTTGACGGCTTTTTGCTTCAGCTTAACGCCGCTGCCGGCGAGGCCATCCTACCGTTGTTCCGCGCTGACCACGGGCTGGACGATAAGGGCGAGCCCGGCGCTTTTGACCCTGTCACCGAAGCGGATCGCGGTGCCGAGGCAGCGATCCGCCAAATGATCACGGCACGCTACCCAGAGCACGGCGTGATCGGCGAGGAATACGGCCGCGATCGAGACGACGCTGAGTTCGTTTGGGTGCTCGATCCGGTCGACGGCACGCGCGCCTTCATTGCCGGCCTGCCGCTTTGGACCACCTTGATCGGCCTGCGTTGGCGGGGCCGTGCTGTGCTGGGCTCCATCGGCCAAGCCTTTTTGGGCGAAACCTATATCGGCTCCGCTGCAGGCTCGCGGCTGGTGGGCCACGACGGGACCGCGACCCCCCTGAACGTCCGTGCCTGCGCCGACGTCTCGCGCGCCGTCATCGCCACGACCGATCCAGAATCCTGCTTCAACCTCGCCGAACGCGCAGCCTGGACCCAACTGCGCGCCGCCACGCGCCTCGCCCGCCTGGGGTGCGATGCCTATGCCTATGCCATGGTGGCGGCGGGCACGCTCGATCTAGTCATTGAGGCTGGCCTGAAGTGCTGGGACATCGACGCCGCGATCCCGGTGATCGAGGGCGCTGGCGGAGCGGTGACGGACTGGCGCGGGGATGCTGTCGGCACTCTGGGCGGTCAGGTCGTGATCGGGGGGGATCGTGGGATGATCGATGCCGCCGTCGAAATCCTGCGACCGGCCGCAACTTAAGCCGCGACTAACGCCGCCAGCCGATCAAACGCTTCGAGGAACAGGCCCCGCCTGGGGTCGGTCTCCTGCAAGATCTCATGATTGGCACCGGGCACCTGGACCAGTGTTCCCTTTGAAAGCCTTTTCACGGCAAGCGCCTGCGCGGCGTTATCGACAATGCCGTCGGCCCGGGCACTCAATACGGTCACGGGAATTGAAATCGAGCTGAGATCCGCGTCCCGCGCCAGCCAGCGCATCGCCGCCACAGCCGAAGCCAGCCAGCCCCAGGTCGGTCCGCCAAGTTTCAGCTCCGGATTGGCCAACAGCTGGGCGTGCATGCGTCCATAGCGCACCGGGTCATGGGTCAGCAGGTTCTTGTCAAACGCCGGCCAGGGCGTGCCCTTCTGGCCCAGCACATAGTCGCCACCGCGTCCAAGGCAGTCGAAGAGGCGGCTGAGCGGGCCAGCCACGGCACGATTTACGGCCGATAGGTTCAGTCTCAGCATCGGTGCCAGCAGCACCGCCGCCTCAAACCGGGTCTCGCCCTTAGCCAATGTCATCAGATTGAGGCACCCCCCCATCGAATGGCCCACCATGAACCAGGGTTTTGGCAAACGGGACAGGTAAGCCGCCAGCAGACGCTGATAATCGTCGAGGAACGCATGGAAACCGACGGCATGGCCGCGCAATCTGTCGCTTAGCAGCCGATCACTCAGGCCCTGGCCGCGCCAGTCATGCAGCAGCACCACAAATCCACGGTCGGCCAGCGCTTGCGCCGTCTCGAAATACTTTTCCAGGTATTCCGTACGGCCTGCGCTCAGCACAACTGACCCGCGCAGACTGCCCCTTGGCTCAAGCAGGGCAGTTCGCAACCGTGTGCCATCTGCGCCCATAAGCCAGGCGGCCTGAAGTCCCGCCGGAACGGGCACGCCTTCGACCGCGATCAGGGGCGGCATATCCGCCATCAACGGCTCAGCTGATTTTAGAGAACAGCGCGCCCATTTTCGGCTGCAGACCCATGGCCAGCATCATGTCCGAGAGCTTGATCCGCCCGCTCATTACCCCCGCCGTGGCATCCAGTCGTCCAGCGGCAACATCGAGAAGATCGGCCAAGGTCAGGGTCAAGGTGAGATCCGACGGGGCATCTTCATTGGTTACGCTCCCGCCGTCGATGTGGATAAAACCGTCGCCCTTGAGGTCGAACTTCAGGCTTTTCCCCAAGCCGGAATCGGCACCAACGGCCATGCGGATCTTGGCGGTGACGTCATCCAATGTGGCCATAGCAGGGTCCTTTTCGGGTTCGTTGCACTTTGAGCCAAGCGGTTGGTTTGTTGAAGCGCAAAGTCATTCAATCGCTTTCCAAACCGAGGGGTGCCGACGCGACGGTTGCGAATACGGCCCCAGCCTCACGGCCTTGAAACGCCAGCGAATACCCCCATCTCTTTCCCGAAGGCGCTGGATTTCCGGGCCTTTCGGATGACCGGCAGTGCCAAATTGGACTGCCCTCCGTTCGCCGCCACAACCTTGCTTATTCAAGAAGGATGCCCCCATGAGAACCGTCGATTTTTCCCCGCTCTATCGCTCCGCGGTCGGCTTTGACCGCCTTGCCTCCCTGCTCGACGCCGCTGCCATCGAAAACGCAGCTGGCTATCCACCCTACAACATCGAACGCACCGATGATCAGGCCTATCGCATCGACATCGCCGTCGCCGGCTTCAAGCCCGACGAACTCACCATCGATGTGCGGGAAACCCTGCTGACCGTGCAGGGCCGCAAGACCGCCAATGACGACGCCCGACGCTACCTGCATCGCGGCCTGGCCGAGCGGAATTTCGAACGCAAGTTCCAGTTGGCCGACCATGTGGTGGTGAAAGACGCGCGCATCGCTGACGGCCTGCTTTCGATCAATCTGGTGCGAGAAGTGCCCGAGGCCCTCAAGCCACGACAGATTCCAATCCAGCAATCCACGCTCACCATCGAAAACGAAAAGGCCGCTTAAGGACCGAAATCGATTCGAGTTTGAGCCAGGCGGCGCAGTGCTGCGCCGCCTTTTTCAGGCCGATCTAGCGGCGGGTTGGGCGGGCCTCAGATGGGCGGAAGCGGCGTCGCGCGCGCGGCGTCGAGGTAGCGGGCTGAAACAGGTTTCAGGTCCGCGTCCAGCGCGATCAACAGCGGATTGCCGGTCGGGATCTCCACCTCGACGATTTCGTCATCCGGCATCGCGAACAGCAACTTCACAATCGCGCGCAAGGAATTGCCGTGCGCGGCCACCAGCACAGTCTCGTTGGCCTGCAAATGCGGAACGATGGATGTCGCCAAATAGGGCTCGACCCGGTCCAGCGTCGACTTCAGGCTCTCAGTGTCGGGAATATCCTGGCCAGCGTAGCGCGGATCGACTGTGAAGTCGTAATCACCGCTAGGGGCCAGTGGCGGAGGCGGCACGTCATAGGACCGACGCCAGATCTTGACTTGGTCCTCGCCGTGCAGGGCAGCGGTCTCGGCCTTGTTGAGACCCGTCAGTCCGCCGTAGTGGCGCTCATTCAGCCGCCAGTCGCGATTCAGCGGCAAGTCGCCCTGTCCGGCCGCCTGCAGCGCGATATGGGCCGTGCGGTTGGCGCGGGTCAAAACAGACGAAAAAGCCACGTCGAATCGCACCCCGGCGGCAGCCATCTGCTCACCGGCGCTTCTGGCCTGGGCCTCGCCATCGGCGGTCAGGTCAACATCCACCCATCCCGTGAATCGGTTCTCCAGGTTCCATTGGCTTTGGCCATGGCGAAGCAGAACAAGGACGGACATGGAGCGCACTTCCGGGGCTGTTGGCAGGGTCTGGCGGGCTAGAAACCTTTATCCGAGCACGCGTCAAGTTTTCACCCGGCAGAGGCACTGCTATGAGGGGGTATGCTCGACCGTCTGACCATTCCGCTCATCGTCGCCGCCGCCGCCGCTGTGACCCTGCTGGCGATGCAATGGCCCCAGGGCTACGGCGCTCGCTCAATCGCGCCGTTTGGCCATATCCCGGTACAGCACACCCCAGAAATGAGGACCGCGATGAAATTGGAATACGATAAAGCCATGCGTCGGCAGGCTGAGGCCGCCAAGGCCGTTGCTGGAACGTCTGGCCCCAACGCCGCTCCCGCCGCGGCGGCTCAATGAGCGATTTCGATGCTGTAGCGGTCGGGCGGCGGGTTCTGACCGAGGAGGCCCAGGCGCTTCGCGGCCTGAGCGATTCGCTGGGCGAACCCTTCCGGGCGGCGGTGATGCTGATAGGCGAGGCCTCTGGCCGCATCGTCCTGACCGGCGTCGGCAAATCAGGCCATGTCGGGCGCAAGATCGCCGCGACCCTGGCCTCCACCGGCACGCCCGCCCTCTTCGTGCACGCGGGCGAGGCCAGCCATGGCGATCTCGGCATGCTGGGCGCGGGTGATGTGGTGCTGGCCCTCTCCAAGACCGGTGAGACCCGCGAACTGGCCGACCTGATCGCCTATGCCAAGCGCTTTGGCATCCCGCTGATCGCCATGACAGCCGCCGCTACAAGCGCGCTTGGCCGCGCCGCTGATGTGCTGCTGTTACTGCCGGACGTGCCTGAGGCCGCCGACGTGCTTAACGCGCCGACTACCTCGACCACCTTGCAAATGGCCCTAGGCGACGCCCTGGCTGTGGCTCTCATCGAGCACCGCGGGTTCACACCGCAGGAGTTCGGGCTGCTGCATCCCGGCGGTAAGCTGGGTGCGATGCTGCGCACAGTGGGCGACCTTATGCATGGCCACGCAGAGCTGCCACTCATCGAACCGGCAACGCCCATGGCCGACGCCATCCTGACCATGACCCAGAAGCGCTTTGGCATTGTTGGTGTATGCGACGCCGCCGGCACCCTTGTCGGGGTGATTACCGATGGCGATCTGCGCCGGCATATCGACGGCTTACTTGCCAATACCGCAGGCGCGGTGATGACCCTGAGGCCCAAGGTAGTGCCACCCGACATGCTCGCCGCAGAGGCTCTGCGCTCGATGACCGAGCGCGCGCCACCGACCACGGTGCTGTTCGTTGTCGATAAACAAAAGCCTGTTGGGATCGTGCATATCCATGACCTGCTTCGTGCCGGCGTGATCTAACACCCCTTGCTGTTAGCCCGCGCCTGATGGCGCGCGCCCCTTTTGAGACGAGTGAGACAATGATGTTTGGCAAACCCCGCAGCGACTTGGTTCCCAATACCGCGGCCTACGAAAACGAGGCCCTGGTCAAGGTGACCGGCTTTCGCGAGTACGACGCCCGTTGGCTGGTCGGCCCAGATATCAACCTGCTCGGCATCCAGGCGCTCGGCCTTGGCCTTGGGACCTATATCCACGAACTGGGCCAGAGCCACATCGTAGTTGGCCACGACTTTCGCTCCTATTCCTTGTCGATCAAACAGGCCCTGACCCTTGGCCTGCTGGCCGCTGGCTGCGAGGTCGTCGACATTGGCCTGGCGCTCTCGCCGGTCGCCTATTTCGCGCAGTTCGACCTGGACGTGCCATGCGTGGCGATGGTTACGGCCAGCCACAATGAGAACGGCTGGACGGGCGTGAAAATGGGTGCCCAGCGGCCCCTGACCTTCGGGCCTGTCGAAATGGACCGGCTGAAAGAAATCGTGCTGGGCGGGCTATTTCAGGAACGGGCCGGCGGCAAGCTGACTCGCGTTAATGGAGTAGCCGAGCGCTACATCGCCGACGTCGCCTCGCGCGTGCAACTCAAGCGCCCGCTGAAGGTGGTCGCAGCCTGTGGAAACGGGACGGCGGGTGCCTTTGCGCCCGATGCCCTGCGCCGCATGGGTTGCGAGGTCATAGAGATGGACACCAACCTCGACTACACATTCCCGCGCTACAACCCCAACCCCGAAGACCATGAAATGCTGATGGACATGGCCAAGGCGGTGCACGAACACGGGGCGGACCTGTGCCTGGGCTTCGACGGCGACGGCGACCGCTGCGGCGTGGTGGACGACACTGGCGAGGAAATCTTCGCCGACAAGATCGGCCTGATGCTAGCCAGAGATCTCGCCCCACTGCACAAGGGCGCAACCTTCATCGTCGACGTCAAATCGACCGGCCTCTACGCCACAGACCCCGTCCTGGCAGAAAACGGCTGCACCACGGTCTATTGGAAAACCGGCCATAGCTATATCAAGCGCAAGACGGCCGAGCTGGGTGCACTGGCCGGGTTCGAGAAAAGCGGACACTTCTTCCTCGGCGGCGAACTGGGCCGTGGCTACGACTGCGCCCTGACCGCCTCGGCGGCTATCCTGGCCATGCTCGACCGCAACCCAGACAAGAAGCTGAGCGACCTGCGTAAGGCCCTGCCCCCGGCCTTCACCTCCCTGACCATGAGCCCCCATGCCGGCGACGAGGTGAAGTACGCCGTAGTCGATAAGATCGTGCAGGAATACCAGGACCTGGCCGCCGCCGGCGGGAGCATCCTGGGCCGCAAGATCAAGGACGTGATCATCGTAAACGGCGTACGCGTGCAGCTTGAGGACGGCTCCTGGGTTCTGGTGCGGGCCAGCTCCAACAAGCCCGAGATGGTGGTCGTGGTCGAGAGCATGCGGTCGGAAGACGACATGCGTGACCTGTTCCGCAAGGAAGTGAAGCCGCGCTTGGCCAAGCACCCCGAAGTTGGGGCCTATAATCAAGAGATCTGAACGTAAAAGCGCGCAGCGTTCTGCCTTCAGCCCGTCATACCTGGGCATGTTTCGAGGATGACGACGGCCATCGTTGACCGACCCAACACAACACCTTCCGATTGTGACGGTTTTGCACGCCCCTTGGCGAAGGTGCCGGTCCATGCCAAAGCCGGATTGACTAGCTTCAAAGAGGAATCGTCATGCGCGTCGCCATGATCGGAGCGGGCTATGTGGGCCTCGTGTCGGGGGCCTGCTTCGCTGATTTCGGCCATGTGGTCTGCTGCATCGACAAGGACCAGTCCAAGATCGATGCCCTGCGCGCCGGCAAGTCGCCGATCTTCGAGCCTGGGCTAGATGACCTGATCGCCCGCAATGCCCGGGAAGGGCGGCTCACTTTCGCCTGCGACGCGGCACAGGCTGTGGCGGAGGCCGACGCGGTGTTTATTGCGGTGGGCACCCCATCGCGCCGCGGCGATGGCCATGCCGACCTCTCCTACGTCTATGCGGCGGCCGAAGAAATCGCCACCCAGATGCGCGGCTTCACCGTGGTGGTGACAAAATCTACTGTGCCGGTTGGAACCGGCGATGCGATCGAGGCCATCATCCGCCGCGTGAGGCCCGACGCCGACTTCGCCGTGGTGTCGAACCCCGAGTTCCTGCGCGAGGGCGCGGCCATCAGCGACTTCAAACGGCCGGATCGCGTGGTGGTCGGGGTGCGTGACGATGACGCCCGCGCCAAAAAGGTCATGACCGAACTCTATCGCCCCCTGAACCTTAATGAGACGCCGATCCTGTTCACGGGCCGCCGCACCAGCGAGCTGACCAAATATGCGGCCAACGCCTTCCTGGCCATGAAGATCACCTTCATCAACGAGATGGCTGACCTGTGCGAAGCCGTCGGTGCCGATGTGCAGCAGGTGTCCAAGGGCATCGGCCTCGACAACCGCATTGGCTCCAAATTTCTGCATGCCGGCCCCGGCTACGGCGGCTCCTGTTTTCCCAAGGACACCCTGGCCCTGGTGCAGACCGCCGCAGATGCCGGCAGTCGGGTTCGGCTGATCGAGACCACGGTGGCGATCAACGACACGCGCAAGAAATCCATGGCCCAGCGGGTTTCCGCAGCGCTCGGCAGTGATCTTTCTGGGAAACGGATCGGCGTGCTGGGCCTGACCTTCAAGCCCAATACCGACGACATGCGCGATGCCCCAAGCCTCGACATTATCTCAGCACTGCAAGCCATGGGGGCCAGTGTGCAGGCCTTTGACCCCGAGGGCATGAAAGAGGCCGCTGGCCTGCTCAAGGACGTGGCCTTTAAGGACGGCCCCTATGCCGCTGTCGAGGAGGCCGACGCCCTGGTGATCATCACAGAATGGGACCAGTTCCGCGCACTGGATCTGGACCGGGTTAAGCTTTTGATGCGCTCGCCGGTAGTAATTGATCTACGCAACATCTACCGGCCCGATGACATGCGCGCCCGCGGATTCCGCTACACCGGCGTCGGTCGGGGAACGGCGCTGGCCTAGAACGACACCAAGTTCCGCGATGGCGGCCGTCAGACCGCCGGCTTGCCTGGGGGCAAGGAGGCCAGATAGGCGGTGATATTGATGATGTCGTCTTCAGTGAGCTGGGCGACGACCGGTGCCATCAGCGAAGCCATCGCGCCACGTCGCGTGCCATGCTGCATATCGGCGAGCTGCCGCGCCATATAGCTGGGCGACCGCGCCGCAATACCGGGGATTGAGCCCACGCCGCTGAGGTTACCGCCATGGCACATGGCGCAGGCCGTGGTCTTGCCGCCGCCTGTGGTGACCAGGACCTTGCCTTTCGCGACCGCGCCCGGCGGCACATAGGCGATGAAGCCCGAATGCGGATCACGGATGACTTCGGTGGCCTCGCCGTTGATTGTCACTTCGACGACCCGGTGGCCGATCGGTTCGCTACCGGCTTCGGCACCCTCTAGGGGGATGTAGAGGCCTCCGGCGCTGCGCACCTTCGGGGCCGTGAGGCTCTCGACCACCTTGATCCATGGCGTCCAGGCCATGGAGGAGAAATAGTCGGCAGCCTGGTTGATTTCCTCCTCCGTCATGGCCTTGGCGTAGTCGACCATCTGGAAGGCGTTGATTTTCCGCGGCTCGGAGCTCTGGCGAACCCCAGACTTCATGTCGTGCAAGGTGGCGACAATATAGTCGTGCGGCTGGCCAGCGACGGATGCGTTCTCGCTGCGTCCTTTGCCGTTAGGATAGTGGCACAGGCCGCAAGGACGGATGCCGCGGGTACCAGGGCCCTCCTCACCTGTGGAAACCACTTTGGGCATGGGCGGATGCTCTTCAGGGTACCAATCAGCGACCCCCGGATCCTTTGGGTCGACCCCACGAATTTTGCTGCGAAGAAAGCTCTTTCCCGTACCCGGCAGGCTGTAGATCTTGCCGTCCTCGACGATGGGCGGAGCCGGCGGGCCCAACTGGACCGAATAGGCCCAAATCGGGCTGGTCAGCACCTCTTGGCTGGCCGCCCCCCAGGCCATGGCGGTCGCCCCGACGAGTACAGCGCAAGCGCCAGCCCCGAGCAGAATTTTGCGGATGCCCATCCCTAATTTCCTTTTTTTACGCGAACAGCCCGAACGCGCCGATTTTTTTTAGCTGAACAGCAATTCAGCTCTTGGGCAAGCGCGAACCCTTAGTGCAAGGCCTTGTCCGGGCATTGGCCCCAGCTTTTTTGCTGCGACTGGGGGCATCGCGCTTAGCTTTTGGTCGGCCGCGCCGATGGTTAAAGGCGGCGGCTCCGGGACGATGTGGCGTCGCTTGCCAGACTAAGATTCCATGTCGGGCGTTACAGGCCGCTTCAGGATTGCGTGAACGCGCGTCGTCTGAGCTAGACTGCCAATTTCAGACCCTATGGACCTTACAGAGAAAGCGCCCTGCCGATGACAATAGAAGATCCGGCGGCGATGGCGTCCGCCCAGCGCGCCAGATCGCTTCTTTCCCCGCTTTTGAACCTTTCTGCTGAGCGCAAGGCGCTTGTCTTGATCCTTGTGTTCACAGCATTGCGGCTATGGGCCGGCGCGACGACCGGACTGGGCGTCGACGAAGCCTATTCGCTGAGTATCGCCCGTGCGCTGAGCCTGTCCTATTTCGACCATCCGCCGCTGCATCAATGGATCGCCCATTTTTCCGAGCTGGTCTTCGGGCCAGGGCGGTTGGTGCGGACTCCATTCATCGCCCTATTTGCAGGTAGCACCTGGGCGATGTTTCTGCTCACCCGGCGGCTTTACAGTGCCGACGCGGCGCTGTGGGCGGCGCTGGCGCTGAACCTGGCGGGATTCTTTTCCGCAGCGGCAGGGGAATGGATCCTGCCCGATGGTCCGCTGTTGTTCTTCCTTTTGCTTTCGGCCGGGACCCTGGCGCGAATCGTCTTTGTCATGCCCGGCGAGTCCGAGGCGCGATGGACACACTGGTTCGCCCTTGGCATCTGGTTGGGCCTCGCAGGCTTAGCAAAGTACCAGGCGGGCCTGTTCGCCCTTGGCCTCGCAACATTCTTGATCGCAACCGCACGCGGTCGGGCCACGTTACGCACCCCAGGCCCCTATCTGGCTGCGGCGACGACCCTAGCCATGTTGACCCCGGTGCTGGTCTGGAATGCCACCCATCATTGGGCGTCTTTTGCCTTCCAAATTGCGCGGGGCGGTGGCGGAACCGATATCAAGCCGCAGAAGTTGCTGCAGGCCTTCCTGGGCGAATTCGCCCTCATGCTGCCGTGGGTATCGACGCCTCTGATCCTAGCCGCCATCTCGGCGGGACGCCGCCCGCAGCGTGATCTGCGGTCAGGTTTGTGCCTGGCCCTCGCCCTACCGCCAATCTTGCTGTTCACCCTCTTGCCCATGATGGGCGGTCAGAACCTGCCGCATTGGTCGATGCCGGGCTGGATCTTCCTGTTTCCCCTACTTGGCGACACCCTGGCCCGACGGGCAACGGTGAAGGTGTGGCCACGCTATTGGGCTGTGGGCTCATTCACAGCCCTGGCAATCTTGTGGGCCGTGGCTTCCGCCGACGCGGCCACCGGCTGGCTGGGCCGCGATTTTCCCAAGGTCTTCAAGGTTGATCCAACGCGAGAATCCATGAGCTGGGCGCAGCTCAAGCCGGAACTCGAACGCCGAGGACTTGTGGGACCGGGCACGACTGTGGTGTCGCTAAAATGGATGGAAGCCGGCAAGATCGAACAGGCCTTGGGCAAAGCGCCTCCGGTGCGCCTGCTCACCCGCAATGCCCGGGGATACGCCTTTCGGGACCGCTCGCCGCCCGTTGGCACCGATGTGCTGATTATCGCCAGCCAAAACACCGCCGAGGGCGAACTCTATAAATTGGCACCCTATTTTCGCGCCACGACCCAGGAGCCTTCGATTTTCATCGGTCGGGGCGGGCCGGAACTTGAGATTGTGGTCTACAAGGGCCGCGACCTGTTGCGCCCCTATGTCTATGCCCCTATCCCGCGGTGAGTGGGCATGGATAGCGCGTCGGCGGGTGTGAAGAATGTGAACGTGGCGCGGCCCCTCTCTGCCACGCTTGCCGACCTGATCTCGCCTGTCGACGAGCGCATGACGGCGGCGGTCTTGTTTAACGCCCTCGGTTCACGGTCGTTCGGCAGCGTGCTCATGGTCATAGCCCTGCCGGCCATTCTGTTGCCGCCGGGCGCATCCGCCGTATTGGGCGCGCCACTCCTGATCGTGTCGGCGCAACTTTTCTCAGGGCGATCCGTCCCAGCCCTTCCCCGTGCGCTGGGACGACTGAGCCTTAGTCGCGACAGGTCCAACAAGGCGCTGGCCCAGGCTGCGGACTTATCTCGCAAGGTCGAGCGACTGCTCAAGCCCCGCCTGCAAGGCCTGCTCGCGCCATGGCACGTCCGGCTCGTGGCAGCGGCCTGTGTCCTACTGTCGATCGTGCTGATCCTGCCTGCGCCGATCGCGCACACGGCGGCCGGCCTCGGTATCGTCGCCTTTGGTTCTGGCCTGGCCCAGCATGATGGGGCCGCCCTGCTGGCCGGCTGGGTCTCGACCGTGGCGTGCGGCGCAATCCTGGCGGCGATGGTTGCGGCCCTGATCTTCAGCCTGAGACTGTTCTAAGCCTCAGCCGGGTCCGTATGAAGTGCAGAGAGGGCCGCTCGCCCGACTGAGGATGTCTAGAGCGCACCTGTGAGCCGATCATTCCCATGCCGCTGGCGGTCTTGGCCGGCACGATAGCGGAAATGGCATCAGATCTTGCCTAGCCGGCAGCAGACTTTATAGCGCCTGCGATCTCTTTGACCAGCTTATCGACCAGTTTCTCGTCGTCGCCCTCAGCCATGATGCGAATCAATGGCTCCGTGCCGCTGGCACGCACCACAAGGCGACCGCCTGTTCCAAGCTTGGCTTCCGCCGTGGCGATAGCGTCCTTCACCTTGTCGTTGTCGAGCGGCTTGCCACCGCCGTGACGCACGTTTTCCAGCCGCTGCGGGGCCGGCTCGAACTGGCGCGACAGAGTGCTCAGCGGCTTGTCGCAGGTGATCAGCACAGACAGCACCTGCAAGGCAGCGATCAGGCCGTCGCCGGTGGTGGATAAGTCGCTGAGAATCAGGTGGCCGCTCTGTTCGCCGCCAAGATTGTAGCCACCCTCACGCAT
>Ga0114970_10001439_pt1 | contig 17810 bp, 12 predicted proteins | sample M_140205_XF_Meta_FD_87030 | JGI IMG/M metagenome (GOLD analysis project Ga0114970, IMG submission 87030) | Freshwater microbial communities from Lake Montjoie, Canada to study carbon cycling - M_140205_XF_MetaG | ecosystem: Environmental > Aquatic > Freshwater > Lake | place: Lake Montjoie... | reverse complement strand
GACCTCGTGGTTCCTCGTTCCCGTCTACCCGAGGTTTTGGTGCTCCTAGGGGAGCTGCGACGTAAGTACATGCTGGAGTTTGTAGCCTGGGGCCATGCCGGCGATGGTAACCTGCACGTCTGTGTGCTGCAAGGAAGCCTCAGCCGGGGCGAGTTTGAGGCGGTGTCTGCGCCCTACCTGGAGGAACTTTTTCACGGGGTGTGCACCACCTTGGGCGGCTCGGTTACCGGGGAACACGGTGTGGGTCTGGTTCAGCGCCAGTTTATGGCGCAGGTGTTGGATCCGGTGGCGCTGAGGCTGATGCGCACCGTCAAACAGGCGCTCGACCCCCGTGGAATCTTGAATCCGGGGAAGATGTTCCTCGACGCTGAGGCACCGATTCTCTCTTGACCCCCTACCAAGGGGGGTCTACCATCACGGTGTTTACCTCACCCAAGGGGTAGCAGAAAAAACGAGGAGGCTACTGGATGTCCTCAAAACTCCGCGAAAAGCCGGTTGGCGCTTGACCACCATCACTCGCGTCGAAACCATCCGCTCCCGGGCGGACGGCAGTTGGCTGTTTGTGAAGATCCATACCAACCAGCCGGGCTTGTTTGGCCTCGGGTCGGCTAGTGACCCCTTCCGGTGTTCGGTTATCGAGGAAGCAGTGAAGACAGTGGCGCCGCTGTTGATCGGTCGCGACGCCTCCCGCATCGAGGATATCTGGCAGTCGGTGTACACCTGCTGTTATTGGCGCAACGACTCGGTGTTCTCAACCGCGCAGTCAGGGATCGACCAGGCGCTTTGGGACCTCAAGGGAAAAGAGGCCGGTTTGCCGATTTACCAACTGCTTGGCGGCAAATGCCGAACTGCGGTGCAAGCCTACGCCCATGCCTCGGGCGACTCGCTGGCGCAACTGGGAGACGACGTTGCGCGCTACCTGGAGGAAGGCTACCACGTGGTGCGCTGCCAACTCGGGGCCTACGGGGGAGGCGGTTTCCTGGAAGGAGCCTTCGACGACGATACTTACCTAGAAAAGATTCCGCAGATGTTTGAGTACCTAAGAAACCGTTTCGGCTTGGGACCCAAACTGACCCACGACGTCCACGAGCACCTGATGCCGCAGAATGCCGTACGCCTATCGAAACTGCTCGAGCCTTACCGGCTGTATTTATTGGAGGATGTTTTGCCCCCAGAACAGCTTCCCTGGTATCGGCAAATCCGGCAGCATTGCACCACCCCTCAGGCCGTGGGAGAACTTTTTACCAACCCGAACGAGTTCGTGCCGCTCATCAGCGAGCGCCTCATCGACTTTGTGAGGCTCAGAGTTTCCAAGGCCGGAGGAATCACGAACTGCCGCAAGGTTGCTACCCTGTGCGAATGGTTTGGGGTGCGCACCGCCTGGCAAGAGGGGGCAGACAACGATCCGGTGAACCAGATGGCTTCGGTGCACTTGGATCTGGCTTCCTCCAGCTTTGGCGTTCAGGAAGAAAACCATTTTGAAGAAGCCGAATTGGCAGTTTTTGAGGGGGTTGCGCGGTTGGAAGGGGGCTATCTTTATGCCAATGAAGCTCCCGGCCTGGGTATTCACTTGGATGAAAAAGCGGCCAGAAGCCTTCTGGACCCACAACTCGCCAAACGATCTTACTTCATTGCAGAGGATCGACGCCGAGATGGCGAAATACTCCGGCCCTAAGCGGGCCTCCCCACCAGGAGGAGTTCATGTTGTTCGAAGCTAAAGTCGACGGGGTACTGGTGTTGGGGCTACGCAACCAGGTTCTGGAGGTGCTTGTGGCCCCCAGCATCGGTGGGCGCGTGGTTAGCCTGAAACACCTGCCTTCGCGGCGGGAGCTTTTGTGGCGCAACCCGCAGCTAAAACTCACCACCGCCCCGGCGGGCGCAGACTACGATTCCCGCTTCTACGGCGGTATCGACGAATTGCTTCCCTGCGACCTACCAGAAACCATCGACGGTGTGGATTGCCCCGACCACGGAGAGCTCTGGACCCTCGCGCTGGAGGCAACTCTTGGTGAACAGGAAATCCTCTTGGTCGGCACGCTTCCACGTTTTGGCCTTCACTACGAGCGGCAAATGAGGCTGGAAGGTTCACAGTTGGTGTGCCGCTACAAGCTCAGTAACCCCACCCGTGCGACGCGGCATTTCCTCTGGAAACTTCATGCGGCTGTGCAGGTGCAACCCTTAGATCGTATTGTTTCTTCAGCTCAAACCGCCCTAGCAGCCGACCCCCAGTGGTCGAGGGCGGGCAACCTTGGGGCCTTCTCGTGGCCTGATGCCAATGGCCTGGATATGTCGTTGGTACCCAAACCCGATGGCACCACCGAGTTTCTCTACCTTAGTGGCCTCACGGAAGGCTCCATGGCGTTTGAGGCAGGCGATGGGGCACGGCTGGAGAGCCGCTTCGATCTTGAGGTATTTCCCTACTGTTGGTACTTTGCCTCTCATGGGGCTATGGGTGGGGCTTACACGGCCGTCCTCGAACCCTGCACAACGACGTCGGTGAGCGTCAACCAGTCCATTTCGGACCATAAAGTCGCTATCCTCGAACCCGGCGAAAGCCTGGTTACGGAAGTAAGGTGGATTGTGGGAAGGTGGAAGTGAGCAAGAAAGTTGTCGTGACGGGAGCTGCTTCTGGCATTGGCAAGGCCGTGGCGCTCCGTTTTGCCTCCGAGGGCTGGCTCGTATGCGCCCTAGATGTCAATGAAGTGGGACTTGGTTCGCTTGCCCGTGAATGGACGCCAGGTGAGCACCTCACGCTCGTCGGGGATTATTCCCAACCCTCCACCGCAGAATCGCTGGAACGCCTGCTCGCTACCGGGTGGGCAGAGATAGACGCGCTGGTCAACTGCGCCGGAAAGTTTGAAACCGGTGACCCGGTCTCGACTCCGCTGGAGAAGTGGCGTCGGCCGCTAGACCTCCATTTGGACGGTGCCTTTGCTATGACAAGGGTGTGTGTGCCTCGGATGCCGGCCGGTGGCCGGATCATTCACATCACCTCCATCCACGGCGAAAGGGCGGAGCGCGGTGGCAGCGCCTACGCGGTGAGCAAAGCCGCGCTCAACCAGTACTGCCGCTCGCTGGCCGTCGATTTGGCCGGCAAAGGCCTGCTGGTCAACGCGATTGCCCCGGGTTTTGTGGCCACCCCCATGAGCGTTGTCAACGGCATTGATGAGTTAAACAGCCCTTGGTTTCAGAACAATTATGTGGAAGGGCATCACCTGCCCCTTCGGCGCGCCGGTAGGCCCGAGGAGATCGCTTCCGTGGCGTGGTTTCTGGCCGGTCCGGATGCCAGCTACCTGACCGGTCAGGTGATCACCGTCGACGGCGGCCTTTCGATCACCTTTTAGGGCAAAAGAAAACAAGGAGAGACCAATCATGAAAATTGAGTCTGTGGATTTTTTCTACCTTTCGATGCCCGAGGTGCTCGATATCGGCGACGGCAGCCAAGACGCGCTTCTGGTGAGGGTGCGTACCAACACGGGAGCCGAGGGCTGGGGTGAGTGCGAGTCCTCACCATTGACTTCCATCGCCGGCTGGTGCACTCCGATGTCTCACAGCGCCTGCAAACCCGTGAGCCATTCGGTGCTCGGCAAGCCAGTCGACGAGCCTTCCGATATCCGAAGGCTAACCAGTGAAGTGCGCCGCAACAGTTTCGACCTCCTGCAAGCCGATCACACCTTTTCTGGGGTGGAAATCGCCCTATGGGACCTGTTGGGACGCCATTTGGAGCAGCCGGCCTGGAAGCTTCTGGGCTGGAACCGAAGTTTTCCTAAAGTCGCCTACGCCTCGCAGTTGTTTGGTGACACGCCCGAGCAGACCTATCAGAAGGCAGTTGGAGTGCGTTCCAAGGGCTTCCGGGCCGCCAAGTTCGGCTGGGGACCTTTTGGGATCAACCTGGCTGCCGATGAGGCTCAGGTGAGGGCGGCCCGAGAGGGCTTGGGCCCCCACATTGAGCTGATGGTGGATGCGGGGACTATCTGGGGCGAAGATGTGGCTCAGGCTCGTCTACGGGTGCCAGTTCTGGAAGAGTGTAGGGTGACCTGGCTCGAGGAACCTTTTGTTTCGGGAGCTCTCAAAGCCTACCGCGAACTGGGTAAGGGCCTAACAGGAAAACTGCGGACCGCCGGAGGGGAGGGCGCCCACGACCCTTTTGTGGCCCGAAATCTGATGGATTTTGGTGGTCTCGGCTTTGTGCAGATCGACGCTGGGCGAATCGGAGGGCTAGAGAGCGCCTACTCGATAGCCCGCTACGCTCAGGCTCACGACATCCGCTACGTCAACCACACCTTCACTACACCACTGGCCCTGAGCGCCTCGTTGCAACCCTATGCCGGCCTCGAGAACTCGGTGTACTGCGAATACCCCACCGAGGCGAGCGCTATGGCCCGAAACCTCACCACCCATAGCCCGGTTCCGGACGATGACGGCATGGTCCGGATTTCCGATTTACCTGGCCTTGGCATGACGCTTCGGAAGGAAACGCTGTTGAAGTACCTTCGCACGGTTGAGATCCGCCTCTCGGGTAAGCTAATCCATCAAACGGCTTCGCTAGACTGAGCGCCTGAAACTCATGCAGCTTCGAGGACTGAAATTAGGTTATGGTATCCGTTTCAAGCTGTTTCTCTCCTACATGGTCCTGCTCACCCTGCTCATCGTGGGGGTAGGTTTTTTTTACACGCGGCAAATCGATACTTCCATGACCCTCGAGTCGGAATACTACCTGGGGAAAATCTCCAACCAGTTGGTCAACCATCTCGATTTCTATGTGGACGAGATGAAGAACACGATGATGACGGTGGTCTTGGAAAAGCAATATAGCCAGTTCCTGCAGGAAAGCTATGTCGACGATTCCCAGCGTCATGCCAACTTCAACAGCCTCAACAACTTAATGCTGTCTCTGGTTGCCAACCGTTCGTACAATGATCTATTTCTCATCATCCGCGACCGCAACTATATTCTTTCCAGCGACAGCCAAGGGAGCACAACCTACCTCGACGACAAGGAGTTTGTGCGCAGCAGCTTCTTCGCCAACATGAAGTCCTCCGGGTCGATGGTCAAAGTTGTCGATGCGCCGGAACTTGGCCACCACCCCAGCCGAAGCTATGGTTTCGCGGTAGCTCTTGACTCCCGGGCCGTCGTCATCGGTGCCAAACCCGACAATGCCTTCATCGTCATCACCTCGACGGTCGATTTCTTCGACAACCTCGTGCGAAACGTGGCCGACAAGGTGGTCGATTTACTGGTGATCGTGAAGCCCGATGGAGGAATCGTCTACAACTCGGCCCTCGCTTCCGCAGAGGCTAAGCCATCCGATTTGGGAAAAACCCTCAACGCGTTTCCCAAGCTCGGGAGCAACCGCATCACCTTAAGCAACCACGAGTATTTTGTTCAGCCGGCCCTCTCCAGAAGCACAGGATGGAACTTGTACTTCCTGAGTTCTAGCGACCGCATACGCCTAGGGCGCGACCGCGTGGTGTTTGGAGGCCTTGCCTTGCTGGCGCTGGCGCTGGCACTGAGTGCTTTGGCCGCCTTTGTCATTTCCGGCCAGATAACCCGGCCTATCACGCGGTTGATGTCGCTGATGCGGCGGGTCGAGGGAGACGATCTTACGGTGCGTGCCCAACCGGGTGGAAACGATGAGCTGGGTAACTTGAACCGCTCGTTTAACGCCATGATCACCCGGATGGACTTTTTGGTGAACGAGCTGATGCAAAGCAAGATTCTGACCCACGAGGCCGAACTCTACGCTCTGCAGCAGCAGATTAATCCCCATTTTCTGTACAACACCCTCGAGACCATCAACTCGCTCACCAACCAAGGGCGCCGCGACGAAGTTCTGGCCATCGTTCGCAAGATGGCCGGCATATTCCGCTACTGCATACACGGAGGCCGAAAACTCGTGGTCAGGCTCTCGGAAGAACTCCGGTACGTAAAGGACTACCTGGATATCCAGTTGACCCGCTTCGGAGACCGTATTGAGGTTTCTTATGAAATAGACCCAGCAATTCTTGAACTAGCCGCCGTCAAGTTCATCCTTCAGCCTCTGGTGGAGAACTCCTTGCGCCATGGTTTCGCCCTGATGAATACCGGGGCCAAGCTGAGTTTGAAGGGGAGTTTGAAAGAAGGAAACGTGGAGCTAACGGTGACCGATAACGGCAAGGGCATCGAGGCCGAGGTTTTGGCGCAACTGGAACATACCTTAGCCAGCGTGGAATCCGATCCCCTGGGCAACGTCGGGCACATCGGACTGAGAAACGTCCACGCCCGGCTTCAACTTCAGTACAGGCAAGATTATGGTTTGGTCGTTTCCAGTAGCGCTGGCAAAGGAACCACAGTAACCCTCACCTTCCCTCGCCAGGAGATGAGCCCGTGAAAGCTGCCACCAATTTGCCCCTTCGCGTGCTCGTGGTGGACGACGAGGAGTTGATCCGCCAGAATATCGTCCACCTACTCGGTGGGCTGGAGATGAGGGTTGATGTCTGCGGGCAGGCCGAAAACGGCGAGCAAGCGCTGGCCCTCGTGGAAACACTCGCGCCCGACATCGTCTTACTCGATATTTCCATGCCTGTCCTCGATGGTCGCAAGGTGATGCAGGCCCTCAAGTCTCGAGGCTCTGCGTCGAAGGTGGTGGTGCTCAGCGGCTATTCTGAGTTTGAATATGCGGTGGAAGCACTGAGGTTTGGTGCGGTAAATTATCTGCTTAAGCCCCTAGACCCGGAAGTGATGGGCAAGCTCTTTCACGACCTTGCGGCTCAGGTATTGCTGGCCCGCATCGCGAGCCCCTCAGGATTGCGTTCCCCGAACTGGTTCGAGGGCATACTGTCAACCGAAGAGGCCCGGGCAGAAGCTGAGGGATTGGACTACCTGAAGGATTTCGGGTCCAGCCATTTCGTGGTCTTGCTGGTCCACCTTGGAGAGCCATTCACCGAAGCCGACGAGCAGAAGGTTGCTCAAGCCACCTCAGAGCTGAAGGCGAGGTTTTGGGCCCAAACTCACCAATGGTCTGGCGACCGAGTTCTGTTTGCCCTCGGTGAACCTCCAGAGTTGGAGTGTGTTGCCACAAAAACTCAGGAGTCCCTCCAAGCGGCCTCTCGGTTAGTGACGATAGGGGTTTCCGCTATTCTGGCTGCCGGTAGCCCCATTCGCGGTGCGGTTGCCCAGGCCTGCGAGGCCTCCAAAGGGCGACTTGTTGATCAACCGGGACGCATTTATCGTTCTACCGGCGAGCTTCCGGTGGACGACCTCAAGGTGCGGCTCATCGTGGAAACTTCGCTGGAAACCATTAGGGCACAGCTTCAGGAGTTTGAACTTCATCCAAGCTCCAGCCTTGCTACTCTCACCGGGTTACTCGAGGGCTTGTTCAACCGGGATTTAGTGGCGTCTTTGAGTTGGGAAGCCACGCGTCAGTTGTTTCGAAGAATCCAATCGGCCATCGACGACCTTCCGCACTCCGCAAAAGTACCCCCACCGCTTTCTCGGGTTACCCTCGATCAGTTCGAGAGTCTGCAAGCCATTTGCGATTACTTCCAGGTCCGCCTGCGAACCGTTTTTTCCACCGTGGTACCGCTTCCCGTCGACGGGCGGCACCTCGCATTTGAGGCGCAGCGAATCTTGGATACTGGTTTCCGCAAGGACCTTTCGCTTACAGCTGTGGCCCAGAGCATCGGACTGGCCCCGAATTACCTTTCTGAACTGTTCAAGGAAGTTCTGGGGGTCAATTTTGTGGAATACCTAGGGCGGGTTAGAACCCAAGAAGCGAAACGACTGTTGATCCACACCAAATTGAGCATAAAGGATATCTCGACGCTGGTGGGCTACAGCTCGGTGGAATACTTCTACAAGGTGTTCAAGGCCCGCGAAGGTCATACCCCAAACGCCTATCGGAAGCTGCGCGGCTCTTCCGAAGAAAGTACAGATACTGGCAGAAATAAGTAGAGTATACAGCTTTCCAATCCGGCTTCTAAATGAAGCTGTACTTGTTTCATTCCAGAAGGAGGAAGAATATGCTGTCAGTTCGGTGGGTCTTTGTGGCCCTAGTACTCTGTATTCTCAGTCCGATGGCCTTTGCAGTGGGTCAAAAAGAAACCGCCGCAAAAGCTTCGGGTCCCGTTGCAGTCACCTATACCAGTTGGGAAGAAGGCTGGGAAGGTCCGATTGCAGGCAAGGACGAGGTTCTGCCGGAAGTCAATAAGCGGACCGGCGTCGACGTCACGCTCAAGCGCTGGATCGTCACCAGCGAAGAGGACCGCAAACGCCAACTCGCCCTGTGGACCTCGACCGATTCGATGCCGGAATGGACCTTTGTCCCTTCGGACCCTTACACCATAGACCTGATGAACCAGACCGGTGATGCCGGGAAACTCTGGGAAATCGGAAGTTTCGTCGATCAGTTGAAGCTTGACAGCGCTACTCAGGCCATTGAGAAACTAAACAATAAGTTCTACTCATCCCAAGCGACTGGTAAATCGTACGTTCTTTCTGGCGGTTACTGGGACCCCAAGTGGACTCAAGAAGTAGAAAGCGCTCAGGAAGCCACCCTGATCCGCAAGGATTGGCTCGACAAAAATGGTCTCGGCTATCCCAAGACTCCCGATGAGTACTATGCGGCCCTCAAGTCGTTCCGTGACAACATCAAGACGGTCAATGGGAAGCCTGTGATTCCGTTGGTGATGAACGAGAACCTTGGCGGCGCCAAATACCTGCGTGCTTGGTTCTTCGACCAAGCCGACCGCGATGGCCGCTTCCGCAAGGCCAGCGATGGTAGCTACACCAATGCTCCCCAAATAGACAAACTCGAACGCTATGTGGTGTTCATGAACCGGCTGTACCGCGAGGGGCTGCTCGATCCGGAAGTGGGAACCATCAAGGATGCCCAGTACCAAGAAAAAATGACCTCAGGCCGCGTCGGTTCTACGGGAACTCCGTGGTGGAACATGAACAGCTACAATGATGCCGTGCAGAGTCTCGACCCGAAAGCACTCTACGTCTACTTTCCGATTCCCAAGGGAGAAGGCGTGAGCAAGCCGGTTCAGCAGTGGGTGGCCCCCGGTGCGTCGGGAGCGTTTGTGTTCTCCAAAAAGATTCCCCGCGAAAAAGTGGAGGCGGCCATCAAGGTCCTTTCCTACATGTCTTCGGTGGAGGGCCTCACCTTGGCCCTCTACGGCGTGCAGGGCAAACATTGGGAATACGACAAGGATAAGAAACTTGCCTACACCAAAGACTTCATGGACCGCACCAAGGGCGACTGGAACGCTGGAGCTCAGATTGGCGTCGGTTACTATTCGATCGGCATCAACCAGTCACTGATCAATTCTCAGAAAGCCCTTACCGCAACCGACTTGCGCCCCGACATGATCCAATCGCGCAAGAACCTCCTTGGGACTATCTTCACGGCGTTTGAACCCCAGGATTTGGTTCCTCCCGGCCCTGTGGAATCGGCCAAATCTTCGGCAATTACCAGCGCCTGGAACGATTTGCAGTTCAGCGCCATTCTGGCCAAGAGCGAGGCAGAATGCCGGTCGCTGGTCAAGACGTGGCCCGCCATGTGGAGTAAACTGGGCGGCGATGAAATCGTCAAGGAAAAGAACGAACTGATGAAGAAGGCCAAGTAAAGACAAAAGGGGGTCGCGGGGCTCCGCAGCCCCCGGCCCCAAGGCCCGAACTTTCTTTCTGATTCAGGAGTTTTGCAATGGCTATCCCGGTGAAGAGAAACAGGAAACAAGTAGTCCTCTTACTCTTCATGCTTCCCGCTACGGTGTTTTTTGCGCTTTTTGCCTACTGGCCCATTTATGGAATGGTCATGGCCTTTCAGAACTTCAGTCCTGCCCTTGGGTTTGAGAAAAGCCCTTGGGTAGGCCTGGAGAACTTTCAACATATTTTCGAGATGCCCAACTTTCTGATGGCACTCAGAAACACCCTAGTCATCAGTTCCCTCAAGATTCTGATTAGTTTCCCGGCGGCCATCGTCTTCGCTTTGCTACTCAACGAAGTGACGCGGCCGCTATTCAAAAAATCTGTACAGACGATTTCGTATTTGCCCTATTTTGTCTCGTGGCTCATTGTCTCTGGCTTGTTTTACAAACTTCTTTCGCTGGAAGGTCCGTTGAACGAAGTGTTAGTGTCGATGCACCTGGTCGACAAGCCCATTCTTTTTCTCAGCGACGAGGGCCTTTTTTACCCCATCCTAATCTTCACAGATATTTGGAAAAACATCGGGTGGAACTCCATCATCTACCTAGCTGCCTTGGCAGGAGTCGACCCGGAACTCTACGAAGCGGCAAGGGTTGATGGCGCGGGCCGCCTGCGCCAAATGCTGCACATCTCCCTGCCTTCCATCAAGAATGTGATCATCTTGCTTTTCGTGCTCACCCTGACCAGCGTGCTGAGCGCCGATTTCGACCAGCTTTACACGATGGGCAATCCCTCGGTGCGGAAAGTTGGCGAAATCCTCGATACTTTGGTGCTCAAAATGTTACAGGGCGGAACCATCCGCGATTACTCCTACGGTGCGGCTATGAGCTTTTTCAAAAACACCATTGGTTTCGTCCTTTTCCTAGTGGCCAACTACCTTCTCAATCGAACCCAGGAGAAGGGGGTCATCTGATGCGCAAGGTAAAGCCAGCGGGCTGGTTTCCCCTGTTGAACGGACTTTTTCTCATTCTGTTCTCGTTTCTGTGCGTATATCCGTTTGTCTATGTGCTCGCCCTTTCGTTCAATGAAGGGCTCGATGCACAGCGTGGCGGGATTTTTTTCTATCCCCGCGTATTCAGCCTCGAAAACTACGTGACAATTTTTAAAAACCCAGACCTCGTGAACTCCTACTGGATAACAATCTACCGTGTGGTTGTGGGTACTGTTGTTTCCCTTGGGCTTACCGCAGTAACCAGCTTCGCCCTCTCGCGCGATACCTTGCCCTTCCGGCGTACCTTCAACTGGATAATTTTTATACCCATGTATTTTTCAGGCGGACTGATTCCCTACTACATCGTCCTCAACAACCTCGGCCTCACCAACAACCTTCTGGTCTACGTGGTTCCCTTGTTGATGTCGTCGTTCAACATCATTCTCATGCGGACTTTTATGAAAAGCCTCCCCGAGTCGCTGTTCGAGTCGGCAAGGCTAGACGGAGCGAGCGAGTTTCAGCTGTTTCGTCGCATCGCATTTCCCCTTTCGGGCCCCGTTCTGGCCACCATCGCCCTGTTTACGGCCGTGATGCACTGGAACGACTGGTACACCGGAATGGTGTTTGTGTTTGAAAAAACGCTTTGGCCGGCTTCGACGCTGTTGCTCAACATCCTGCGTTCGAGCGAGATCGCGAACTACGTAAATCCTAAAATGTTCATGGGCGCAGGGTTGGCGCGCAAGCACGTTGTAACCCCGGAATCGTTAAAAATGGCGATGCTGATCACCACCACCGCTCCGGTGCTGGTCATTTATCCGTTCCTGCAGCGGTATTTTGTGAAGGGAGTCATGATCGGCTCCCTGAAAGGTTGACGGCAATGCACCTAAAAGACGCCTTCCTTCTCGACGAAGAGAGACAAGTGGAACTCGGTTTTGAGCTCTCACCCCCCTTGAGTGGCCCCTGGGTGCCCACCTCGGATCCTTTGGTTTGGACTAACGCAGACTATTGCCTGAAGACTCAGCGTCGTCGGTGGGAAGGAGCCCAAGTTCTGGACTTTCAGCTCTCCCGAGAGCCGGCGGGCGAGTTTGTGCTTCTCCGTTTTGAGGTGTTCTGCCAGTTTCCCAGCCTCGACATGATAACCCCTGCGCCTAGGTTCACCGGTTATGCCCACATCAAGAGCCACAACCCCGAGACCTTGGTATCTACTGCCACCACTAAGGACCCTCCCTACGTGGTATTTGGTTCGCGAAGCGGAGAAAACCGAATCGCACTGGGCCTGAAAGACCTCATTGCCGGAACCCGCATTTACAGGGGGGGAAGCGGCGGACATATGTACTACGACTCCAATGCCATCCGCTTCACGCGCCCCTACGACGGAGTGCCGCAGACCCTGAAGGAGTTTTCTGAAAGTGTTTTTCTGAGTACCGAAGCCAAGAGTTGGTTCCACGTTTCCCGATCCTACTGGGATTGGGTTGATGCCGAAAGGGGCTATGTTCCCGAGCCCACTCCTGAGAGCGCTAAGGGGCCGGTCTGGTGTTCTTGGCTTTACCTTACCGATATTGACCAGAAGAAGATCTGGGAGAGCGCGGTGGCCGCCAAGGACCTCGGGATTCGCACCGTTGATATCGATGCTGGCTGGTATTGCCCAGAGAGCGAGGGTGCCTTCTTCGACTCTCCGCTCACCAACCGCACCTTCGGTTTTGGCCGCATCGATGCCGACCAACGGAAGTTTCCTGATTTGCGTGGTCTGGTAGACCGAATCCACGACGAATTGGGACTCTTCGTGTGGGCCTGGGCCACGCCGCGCTGGGCTTTCCGCGCCGTGGAGGACGGGCCGCTGGCTGTGGACAAAAGGCTCTTGGACACACGAATCCTTACCGCCGACGGAAAGGTTTCGCAGTTTCTGTGCACCCGCAACCCCGACGCGCGGCTGCATGCCCGCCAGTTTACGGCCCATATTCTGTCCAAGTACGGGTTCGATGGTTTGAAGTTTGATTGCTGGGAAAACGCGGCGGCCTACCTGGCCGACGAGATCGAAGGGCAATGCGTAGCCGACCACGAGCACGACGTGGCCACCACGGGAGAAGGCACCTACCTGTGGGCTAAGGAAGTTGCACAGAGCATGAAGGCCGTGAAGCCAGACTGCATGGTGTGGTTCAACAACACCTCGCTCAAGCAGTTTTCCAACTATTCGTGCTCTCCCAACGAAGTCTATTGCCAGCCGGACGAAAACTGGCGCATGAGCGTGTTGGTGAAAACCTTCAGCCGAGGCATCGTATCGCAGCTCATGGAAGGCAGTTGGCACCGCGAGGAACAAGACAAGCACGTGGCACGTCAGTTGGCTGTGTTCATGATGGGGCATGTTCCTGAACTTCAAGTCGACCTGCTTGATCTCACCGATAGCCACAAGATTCTGGTTAGGGCCGCCAATGCGTTTTACAGCGACCACCGTCAGGAGCTCCTGTTTGGCGCTTATGAGCCATTTGGGTTTGAGCACACCTTGGGTGGGCCCCTTTCTACCACCCCTGCTCACGTGCGCATCGACGGTGGTGCCAAACTGTTCCTTTGGGTGGGCCCCGTCACCTTGGACCCCATTGCGGTAGCCTCAGAAACCAAGGAAATATTCGTTTTTAACTTGAAATCTCAACCTCTCGAGACTCTACCGCTTTCTTTGGCGTTATCAGCAGACTGGACGCTCGAGTGCCTCGATTTGGCCTATTTGCCGGTTTCGGAGGCACAGCTAAGGCTCGGCGAAGGGTTGACGCTCGTTACGGTTGGGATTGGCGAAGGCTGCAGCGCTCGACTGCGGCGCAAGAGTTTGTAAAAAAAGGAGCTCAATGATGGCAATGCTACGCAAGTTGGAAAACCTCGAAAAGGCCTACTTGGAAAAGTTTGACCTTGTGATGCACGCCGATTATCCCAACTATTGGGCCTGCCGGTGCGTCCTCGAGCTCCAGTACGCCTATAGGCTCGTCCGCAACGCGGATCCTTCTCTCCTAAAATTGGTTGAGTCTGGGGTGGACTTAGCTTGGAAAGCCCATCAGGAACAAGGCGCCCTGCTTAAAGGCGCAGCAATGGAGGTAGAGGCCCTCTTGGCTCCACTCGCGGCCAAAGCCAAGGCCTATCGGCTTTTATGCGTTGGGCACGCCCACATCGACATGAACTGGATGTGGGGCTACGGCGAAACCACCAGCATTGCGCTCGACACCTTTCAAACCATGCTCGATCTGATGGATGAGTATCCTGGGTTTACCTTCGGTCAGAGTCAGGCGGCTGTGTACCGCATCGTGGAGGAGCATGCTCCCGAAATGCTGGAAAAAATCCGGCAAAGAGTCGCCGAGGGCCGGTGGGAAGTAACCGCCTCCACTTGGGTGGAAGCCGACCGCAATCTTCCCAATCTGGAAAGCACGGCCCGTCAGTTTCTCTATACCCGTCAGTACCTTTCTCAGTTGTTGGGTATTGACCCAGACCGTCTGAATCTCGACTTCGAACCCGACACTTTTGGACACCATCTCCATGTGCCCGAAGTGCTGGCAGATGCAGAAATTAAGTACTACTACCATTGCCGTGGCTACGAGGGGCATGTACTCTACCGCTGGCAAGCGCCCTCGGGCAGATCGATCCTCATGTTCCGTGAACCGACCTGGTACAACTGGACCCTCGACGGACGCAGCGCGCAGGTGGTTCCCGAGTTCTGTGAAACCTACGGCCTAGACACCATGCTCCGGGTGTACGGGGTGGGCGATCACGGTGGCGGTCCCACCCGGCGCGACCTTGAGCGCATTCTCGATATGGATACCTGGCCCATCTTTCCCCGCTTTGAGTTTGGAACCTATGCCCAGTTCTTCGCTCTCGCCGATAAGGCAACCAAAGACATTCCTCTGGTTAAAGGAGAATTGAACTTCGTGTTCGATGGGTGCTATACCACCCAGTCTCGCCAGAAAAAAGGCAACCGCCTAGGGGAGGCACTTCTTTCGGAGGCCGAGGGTGCCACCGCACTGGCAAACCTTTTCTGGGGCCATCCTTACAATTCTGGTGGTTTTGCGGCGGGCTGGAAGAAGGTGTTGTTTAACCAGTTCCACGATATTCTGCCTGGTTCGGGTACCGTGGAAACCCGCGAGTATGCCATGGGGCAATATCAGGAAGCCCTCACGGTGGCAAATACGGCCCGCACCGCTTCCCTGCGTTCCTTGGAACGTCAGCTCGATACTTCGAAGTTGGCACCTGTGGAAGGGGTGGGGGCGGCGGGCCGAAGTGAGGGCGCTGGAGTCGGCTTCGGACTCACCGAGGGGCGTGTGGCCCAAACCAGCTTTCACAGCGGCCCGACCCGTTTGTTCACCGTGTTCAATCCACTCCAAAACGAGCGTGAAGACTTCGTGCAGGTGTCGGTATGGGACTGGCCCGGGGTTACTTCGCGCATGCGTTGGCGGGATGCCCAGGGAAACAACCTTGCCCACCACGTATTGTCCAGCGAAAGCAACGCCTACTGGGGGCACCTCCATCAGGAGGTTATGGTGAAGGTGAAGCTTTCGGGGTTGGGGTACAACACCTTGGTCCTAGACGAAGCCGAACCACAAGATTTCCGGCTCGAGGAAATAGGACCCCGGCTGGACAAGCCCCTAGAAATCGTGCTGGAAAACGAGCACCTTCGGGCGGAGTTTGACCTGCATCACGGAGGCCTGATTTCGCTTCGCGACAAGCAAACGGGCCGAGAACTCGTGAGTCGGGACACTCCCTCGGGAGTTTTTCGCCTCGTGAAGGAAGATCCTATTCGTGGTATGTCGGCTTGGACCGTCGGCCGCTACCTCGAGGTGACCTCGCTCAACCACGCCGTGCGCTACAAGAATCCGCCCGTAGAGTCAGGCGTGGCCCGCCAGTCAGTCGCCTATAGCCTAGATTTCGGCAACGGTTCGCTCCTGTCGGTCACCGTGTCTTTATACCAAGGAGAGAAACTGCTGCGTTTTGACACCACCGTCCGCTGGCAAGAAATTGGCGACGCCAAGAAGTTTTTTCCCCAGCTCAATTTCCTTGTGGCCCCCCAGTACGCTTTCCAGAAGATAAGCTACGACATCCCCATGGGAACCCTGGAGAGGAGCCCTTTCAACCATGATGTGCCGGCCCAGTCTTTTGGTATGCCGGTGAACCCCGCGGGTGCTTCGCTGTTGTTGGTTTGCGACTCGAAGTACGGTTTTCGAGCAACCGGCGAAACCCTGGCTTTGACTCTCATCCGTTCGTCGGTTGACCCCGACCCTTGGCCCGAAATCGGTGAGCATCGCATTCAGATTGGTCTTGCGCTTGCCGAAGGTGGCCCGGTGGAGAATCTGGCGCTGGCGCAACGCTTTTGCCGTCCTGCCGTGGTTACTTCGTCAAAAGCCCACCCGGGCACCCTGAAGGCTCACGGAAACCTTTTAGACCTCTCGGGCGTCAGGTTAGTGTTGTCGGGGATCAAAAAAGGCGAGCAAGGCGGCTTGGTGATGAGGTTCTACGAAGCCGAAGGCCACTCTGGCGAGGCTTCCCTGAGCTTTGCAAAACCGCCCACCAAAGCCCAGTTGGCGAACTTGCTCGAGCATGGAATCTCCGGTCAGGCGAAGGTAGAGGGCCTGCGGGTGAAGTTTTCCTACAAGCCGTTTTCGGTGGTAACCTTGATCGTTTGGTTCGCTTAGGAAGCTAGGTGGGCCGGTAGGCCGATACCTCTTGCCGCTGTTCGCCCAAGCCCTCAATCCCGAGAGTGATGACGTCGCCCGGCGCTAGGTACTGGGGCGGCTTCAAGCCCATGCCCACACCGGGTGGCGTGCCTGTGGTGATGATATCGCCGGGTAGCAGAGTCATGAATTGGCTCACATAACTCACCAAAGTGGGCACGTTGAAAATCATCTTCGACGTGGAGCCGGTCTGCCGGCGATGGCCGTTGACATCGAGCCACATCGACAATTGGTGCACGTCGCTAACCTCATCCTTGGTGACCAGCCAAGGGCCCACCGGACCAAAGGTGTCACAACCTTTTCCTTTGTCCCACTGAGGTCCCCGCTCCAGCTGAAACTCTCGCTCGCTGAGGTCGTTGACCACGGAAAACCCTGCAATGGCCTCCCAGGCCTCCTCCAGCGAACCGTAGCTCAACCGTGAACCGATCACCACGCCGAGTTCCACCTCCCAATCCGATTTATGGGAACCGCGGGGCAAAATCACCTCATCGTGGGCCCCCACGAGGCAGCTGGTGGCTTTCATAAACACGATGGGTTCCGTGGGAGGGGTCATGTTGGATTCAGCGGCATGGTCGGAGTAGTTCAGGCCTATGGCGATGAACTTTCCCACCCCCGTTACCGGGCAACCAAGCCGGGGATTTCCTCCCACCAAAGGCAAGGTTTCGGGGTTCAGCGCCTTAAGGCGGGCCAGAGTAGCCGGCGATAACGAAGCTCCACCCCAGTCGTCAACTTCCTTCTCGAGGCTTCTCAGGTGGCCGTGCCCATCAATGATTCCCGGTTTTTCGTGGCCCACAGCGCCAAAACGAACAAGTTTCATGGTTTTCTCCTTAGTAAGTGGCTCTTCCGCCGGAAAGATCGAAGGTGGCCCCGGTGCTGAAAGAACAGTCTTCGCTGGCAAGCCAGGTGGCGAGAGCCGCCACTTCCTCCACTTCGCCGAAGCGCGCCATCGGAATCTTGCTCAGCATATAGTCAATAAACTCCGGTTTCATTTGGTCGAGCAAGCCGGTGCGTATGGTGGCCGGAGCGATGCAGTTGACCCTTATTCCCGTCTGAGCCAACTCTTTGCCCAACGATTTGGTCAAAGCGATAACGCCGGCCTTAGAAGCGCTGTAGGCGCTAGCGTTGGGGTTTCCTTCCTTGCCTGCGATGGAGGCCAGATTGACAATTCTGCCGTAGCCTGAGGCTTTCATGGGCCCTACCAGTTCGCGGCAACAGTAAAACGTACCTCGCAAGTTGATTTCAATCACTTGATCCCACGACTCAAGGGGGTAGGTTTCCACCGGTCCGTTGGGTCCGGTGATACCCGCGCTGTTAATAAGAATATCCACCGCGCCACTCGCCGACTGCTTGAGCGACTTGGCGGTGGCTTCCACCACTTGTTCGTGTTTAGTCAGGTCGACCAGCACGGTAGAAACCTCAGGACCTAGCTCGGCTTTCGCACGCTCGAGCGCAGCTGGGTCACGGTCCCAAAGCGAAACCAGAGCACCACT
>Ga0114970_10001437_pt1 | contig 17815 bp, 31 predicted proteins | sample M_140205_XF_Meta_FD_87030 | JGI IMG/M metagenome (GOLD analysis project Ga0114970, IMG submission 87030) | Freshwater microbial communities from Lake Montjoie, Canada to study carbon cycling - M_140205_XF_MetaG | ecosystem: Environmental > Aquatic > Freshwater > Lake | place: Lake Montjoie... | reverse complement strand
GGTGCCGGTGCTAATATTGCTTTGGCATGTGATATAACGATTGCAAAAAAAAGCGCAAGTTTTATTCAAGCATTTTCAAAAATCGGGCTTATTCCAGATTCAGGAGGTACGTTTTTTCTTCCTCGAATAATAGGTTCTCAAAAGGCACTTGCATTAATGATGACAGGGGATAAAATTTCTGCGGAAGAGGCAGAAAAAATGAATATGATTTATCAAGCCGTAGAAGATGAAGTTTTTGAAAGTGTCGTTATTGCTTTTGCAGAAAAGTTGGCCGCAATGCCCACGCGAGGATTAGGGTTAACAAAAAAAGCAGTGAATCAAAGTTTTTCAAATTCACTTTCAGAACAATTAAGCGTTGAGGAAGAATTGCAAACAGAAGCAGGAAAAACGCACGATTTTAATGAAGGAGTAACCGCTTTTATGGAAAAAAGGAAACCAGTATTTACTGGAAAATAAAAAGTTAATTCATTCTTTGTAAGATAATAAAAATATGAATATTTCGAAAGTTGGAGTCCTTGGTGCTGGTACAATGGGAGCTGGAATAGCTCAAGTTGCGGCGCAAGCTGGTCATCGAGTTGTGTTGGTAGATGTGAATGCAGATGCGTTAGATCAAGCAGAGAAAAATTTTCAGTCGATTTTTTCGAGATTAATAGAAAAAGGGAAAATGACGAAAGAACAAATGATTGAGACTAGTAATAAAATCAGTTATAGTTCTAGTTTCGATTCATTTTCTAATTGTGGAATAGTAATCGAGGCGATTGTAGAAAAAATTGAGATTAAACACGCCGTATTTTCTCAACTTGAAAAAATTGTTTCTGATGATTGTATTTTAGCAAGTAATACTTCGTCACTTTCAATTGCATCTATTGGATCTGTATTAAAACATTCCAATCGAGTAATTGGGATACATTTTTTTAACCCAGCTCCATTGATGCCCTTGGTCGAAATTATTCCAGCGGTTCAAACTTCTGAATCAACATTAAAATATTCTAAAGCATTGATTGAAAGTTGGGGAAAAGTGACTGTTCTAGCAAAGGATACACCAGGTTTTATAGTAAATCGAGTTGCACGACCTTTTTACGGAGAAGCCTTGCGGATATATGAAGAAGGAATTGCTGATTTTGCAACAATCGATTGGGCGATGACAGCCATAGGAGGTTTTAAAATGGGACCGTTTACATTAATGGATTACATAGGAAATGACGTGAATTATGCTGTAACGGAGTCCGTTTTCTCTGCGTTTTATTACGACCCACGATTCAAACCTTCCTTTACTCAAAAGCGTCATTCAGAAGCGGGGTTTTACGGAAGGAAATCAGGTAGAGGATACTATGATTATGCGCAAGGAGTTGAACTTCCTAAACCAATTGAAGACACAGAGCTTGGTCAACAGATTTTTGACAGGATACTAGTCATGTTGATTAATGAAGCGTTTGATGCTTTGTTTTTAAATGTGGCTACTCGAGAAGATATTGATTTAGCAATGACAAAAGGTGTAAATTATCCAAAAGGATTGCTACAATGGGCAGATGAATTAGGATTAGATAATGTGCTATCAAAATTAGAAGATCTATTTTCTGAATACGGAGAAGATCGATATCGTCCGAGTCCGTTCTTAAAAAGGAAGGTGCGCGAAAACCATTTATTTAATAGTAAATAATATCGATTCTTTCGAATTTCTTTTATTTTTTAGGGAATAAAAACGGACACTCAATTTACGGCTAAAAACCCACAAAAAAAAAGATACACACATTATAATGTGAAAAAAGTCACTTTTTTTAGAAATACCTTAGGTTTATAAAATAAATGTCCTATCTTTGCACTCCCAAAAAGTGTTTTGGGGTGTTTTATTTATTCACAAAAGTTAATAGGTTTATATGCCAACTATTCAACAGTTAGTGCGCAAAGGCAGAACTGCAGTGGTAAAAAAGAGCAAGTCAGCAGCACTTGATTCTTGTCCACAGCGTAAAGGAGTATGTGTAAGAGTTTACACCACTACACCTAAAAAACCGAATTCAGCTATGCGTAAGGTAGCCAGAGTTCGTCTTACCAATGGTAAGGAAGTAAACGCTTACATCGGAGGTGAGGGTCACAATTTACAAGAGCATTCATTAGTGCTTGTGCGAGGAGGAAGAGTAAAAGATCTTCCAGGGGTTAGATACCACATCGTGCGAGGAGCTGAAGATACTGCGGGTGTTGAAGGAAGAACACAACGTCGCTCGAAGTATGGAACTAAGAGACCTAAACAGAAATAATTTTAAAGCTTTAATACGATGAGAAGAAGAAAAGCCAAAAAGATTACCATCCTTCCGGATCCACGTTTCAATGAGGTTCTGGTAACTAAGTTCGTTAATAATTTAATGTACGACGGGAAGAAAACCTTAGCGTTTAAAATATTTTACGATGCGATTGATATAATCGAATCTAAAATTGAAGACTCTGTAGGTTTAGATATATTTAAAAAAGGTTTAGAGAATGTAACTCCAAGCGTAGAGGTTAGAAGCCGACGTGTTGGTGGTGCAACTTTCCAAATCCCAACTCCAGTTCGTGAAGACCGTAAACAGTCTTTAGCAATGAAATGGATGATTGGTTATTCACGTAAGCGTAATGAGAAAACAATGGCTAATAGATTAGCTGCTGAGTTTATCGCTGCTTCGAAAGAAGAAGGAGCTGCTTATAAGAAAAAAGAAGACACTTTAAGAATGGCTGAGGCGAACAAAGCATTCTCACACTTTAGATTCTAATAGTAATGGCTAGAGATCTTAAATTTACTAGAAATATTGGTATTGCTGCTCACATTGATGCGGGTAAGACAACTACTACAGAGCGTATTCTTTATTATGGTGGTGTAAACCACAAAATTGGAGAAGTACATGATGGTGGTGCTACAATGGATTGGATGGAGCAAGAGCAAGAAAGAGGTATTACCATTACTTCTGCGGCTACTACTTTAAAATGGCAATATCGCGGACAAGAATATCATATGAATATCATTGATACTCCTGGACACGTTGATTTTACAGTTGAAGTAAACCGTTCTTTACGTGTACTTGATGGTTTGGTGTTTTTGTTTTCTGCAGTTGATGGTGTTGAGCCTCAATCTGAAACAAACTGGAGATTAGCAAACAATTACAATGTACCAAGAATTGGTTTTGTAAATAAAATGGACCGTTCAGGTGCAGATTTTTTGGCTGTTTGTAAGCAAGTGAAAGAAATGCTTGGTAGTCATGCTTTACCACTTCAATTAAATATTGGAGCGGAGGATGATTTTCAAGGAGTAGTCGATTTAATTAATTTTAAAGGAATTGTTTGGAATGAAGCCGATATGGGTATGACTTTCAAAGAAATCGAAATTCCTGCAGATATTATTGATGAAGCTCGTCAACTACGAGAAGAATTATTGGAAGCAGTTGCTGAGTTCGATGATACTTTAATGGAAAAATATTTTGAGGATCCCAATTCTTTAACAGAAAGAGAAATTCTTAATGCTTTAAGAGAAGCTACTATTGCAGGAAAAGTTGTTCCTATGATGTGTGGATCTGCTTTTAAAAATAAAGGAGTTCAGGCAATGTTGGATATGGTAATGGAGATATTACCTTCACCAATGGATGTGGAAGGAATTACAGGAGTAAATCCAAAAACAGGTGAAGAAGTAACTCGTCAACCTTCATATGATGAACCATTCGCTGCATTAGCATTTAAAATTGCAACAGATCCATTCGTAGGTCGTTTGTGTTTTATTCGTGCTTATTCAGGAAACTTACAAGCTGGATCTTATGTTTTTAATACAAGATCAGATAATAAAGAACGTATTTCTCGTATCTTCCAAATGCATGCTAATAAGCAAAATCAAGTGGAAGAATTAGGTGCTGGAGATATTGGGGCAGTTGTTGGATTTAAAGATATCCGTACAGGAGATACTTTATGTGATGAAAAGCACCCAATTGTTCTTGAATCTATGAATTTCCCTGATCCAGTTATTGGATTAGCAATTGAACCTAAAACGCAAGCGGATACAGATAGATTGTCAATCGGTTTAAATAAATTGTCTGAGGAAGATCCTACTTTTAGAGTTAATACGGACGAAGATACTGGTCAAACGATTATTAGTGGAATGGGTGAGTTACACCTTGAGATTATTATTGACCGTTTGAAAAGAGAATTCAAAGTTGAAGTAAATCAAGGAGCTCCTCAAGTTTCATATAGAGAGGCAATAACAGGTTCTGTTGAACATCGTGAGGCTTACAAAAAGCAATCAGGTGGTCGTGGTAAATTTGCTGATATTTTGGTTAGAATTGAACCTCAAACTGATCCTGAAAAAACAGGTTTGGAATTTGTTAACTCTGTAAAAGGAGGAAATGTTCCTCGTGAATTTGTACCATCTGTTGAAAAAGGATTTAGAGATTCAATGAAAAATGGAGTATTAGCTGGATATATCGTGGATTCTATGAAAGTAACATTACTGGATGGATCTTACCATGATGTGGATTCTGATGCTTTATCTTTCGAAGTGTGTGCTAGAATGGCATACCGTGATGCACTTAAAAAATGTAAACCAGTTCTTCTTGAGCCTATTATGAAATTAGAGGTGGTAACACCAGAAATGAATATGGGTGATGTTGTAGGTGATTTGAACAGACGTAGAGGATTAATGAAAGGGATGGATGATAGAGCTGGATCAAAAGTTGTAAAAGCGGATGTTCCATTATCAGAAATGTTCGGATACGTTACTCAATTGAGAACAATAACATCTGGTCGTGCTACTTCAAGTATGGAGTTCTCACATTTTACAGAAGCACCAAGAAATGTTGCTGATGCTGTAATCGCTAAAGTTCAAGGAAAAGTCAACGCTTAATAGTATTATAATGAGCCAAAGAATTAGAATTAAATTAAAATCTTACGATCACAACTTGGTAGATAAGTCTGCTGAAAAAATCGTAAAAACTGTAAAAGCTACAGGTGCAGTAGTTAGTGGACCAATTCCATTACCAACGCACAAAAGAATTTACACAGTATTAAGATCTCCACACGTAATGAAAAAAGCACGTGAGCAATTTCAATTATGCTCTTACAAACGTCTTTTAGATATTTACAGTTCATCTTCAAAAACAGTGGATGCATTGATGAGATTAGAACTTCCTAGTGGAGTTGACGTAGAAATTAAAGTTTAATAAATAAATAAAGTATGCCGGGAATAATTGGTAGGAAAGTCGGAATGACTAGCATCTACAGTGCCGAGGGTAAGGCTACACCATGCACAGTGATAGAGGCTGGTCCTTGCGTTGTAACTCAGGTTAAAACACAAGACCGAGATGGTTATGAAGCCATTCAATTAGGATTTGGAGAGCGAAAAGAAAAAAACACTCCAAATGCATTGAAAGGTCACTTTAAAAAAGCAACAACGACGCCAAAAGCGAAGTTAGCTGAATTTAAAGGATTTGATAATTTAAATCTTGGTGATGTAGTGGATGTAAATATCTTCGAGGAAGGTACGTTCGTTGCAGTAGTTGGTACTTCAAAAGGAAAAGGTTTCCAAGGGGTAGTGAAACGTCATGGTTTCGGTGGAGTTGGTCAAGCAACACACGGTCAGCATAATCGTTTGCGTGCACCAGGATCTATCGGAGCAGCTTCTTATCCAGCACGTGTATTCAAAGGAATGCGTATGGCTGGTCAAACAGGAAATGTTCGAGTAATGATTGAGAATCTTCAAATTCTTAAAGTATTAGCTGATAGGAATTTGATAGTAGTGAAAGGATCAATTCCTGGAGCTAAAGGTTCAACCGTAATTTTACAAAACTAATGGAAGTAACAGTATTTGACTCAAAAGGAAAAGCTACTTCTAAGAAAGTAACGCTTTCAGATGCTATTTTTGGTATTGAACCAAATGATCATGCAATCTATTTAGACGTAAAGCAACACTTGGCAAATCGTCGTCAAGGAACGCACAAAGCGAAAGAGAGAGCTGAAATAGCAGGATCTAGTAGAAAGATTAAAAAACAAAAGGGTACCGGTGGTGCGCGTGTTGGTAATATTAAATCTGGAACTAGAGTTGGTGGTGGTCGTATTTTTGGACCTCGTCCAAGAAATTACCATTTCAAATTAAACGTTAAATTAAAACGTTTAGCTAGAAAATCTGCATTTGCTTATAAAATGAAATCGGAAGCGATTCTTGTTTTAGAAGATTTACAAATGGCGTCTCCTAAGACACAAGAATTCAAAGCAATGTTAGCTGGTTTAAAACTAGAAAACGAAAAAGTTTTGATGATATTAGGTTCTCAAAATGACAATGTTTATTGGTCATCACGTAACCTAGGAAGAATTAAAGTGGTAACAGCTGATTCAGTTAATACATATGATGTGTTAAATGCGAAGAAAATTGTTATGGCTGAAAGTTCAATTGAAGTTATCGAAAAGATCTTAAACTAATTGGAATGAAAGTAATTATCAAAAAGCCTATCATTTCAGAAAAAGCAACAGCGGCTGGTGAAAAATTCAACCGTTTTACTTTTTCAGTTGATAAAAAGGCTAACAAAATTGAAATAAAAAATGCTGTCGAGAAACTGTACTCAGTTCACGTAACTGAAGTTCGTACAATGACATATGGCGGCGGTAAATCCTCAGTGAAACACACGAATAGAGGTATCGTTGAGCAACCTAACAACCCTTGGAAAAAGGCAGTTGTGACAGTAGCAGATGGAGAAACGATTGATTTGTTTACTAATTTTTAAGTAGTTCAAAAAGATGAGTCTTAAGAAATTCAAGCCTACAACTCCAGGGCAAAGACACAAGATCAACAGTGATTACAAAGAGATCACTACGAGAGTTCCTGAAAAGAGCTTAGTAGTAGGTATCAGTAAGAATGGTGGTCGTAATAATGACGGTAGAATGACCATGCGTTACATTGGAGGTGGTCACAAGCAAAAATACCGTATTATTGATTTTAAACGCGATAAAGAAGAAGTACCAGCTACGGTTAATTCGATCGAATATGATCCGAACAGAACTGCTCGTATTGCTTTATTGTTCTATGCAGATGGAGAGAAGCGTTATATTGTTGCACCAGACGGATTAAAAGTTGGTGACACAGTTGTTTCAGGAAAAACTGCAGCTCCTAATGTTGGAAACACACTTTTCTTAAGTGATATTCCTCTTGGTACTGTAATTCATAATATCGAATTAAAACCAGGAAAAGGTGGAGCAGTTGCTCGTGGTGCAGGAACATATGCACAACTGAACGCTCGTGATGGTAAGTATGCAATTGTTAAAATGCCTTCAGGTGAAATCAGATTGATTTTAACTACTTGTAGAGCAACAATTGGATCAGTTTCTAATTCTGAACACAATTTAGTGGTATCTGGTAAAGCAGGTAGATCTAGATGGTTGGGTCGTCGTCCACGTGTACGTGGTGTAGTGATGAATCCAGTGGATCACCCTATGGGAGGTGGTGAAGGAAAAAGTTCTGGAGGCCATCCAAGATCACGTAATTCTATTCCTGCAAAAGGATTCAGAACACGTGACAAGCAAAAATATTCAGATAAGTTTATCGTCTCTAGAAGAAAAAAATAAATAGGATATGAGTCGTTCGTTGAAGAAACCACCGTTTGTACATTATAAATTAATGATACGTGTGGATAATGCAAAAGCATCAGAAAGCAAAGCAGTGATCAAAACTTGGTCTCGTGCTTCTACTATCACACCTGACTTCGTTGGGTTGACATTCGCTGTACATAATGGGAATAAATTTATTCCAGTTTTTGCTACAGAGAACATGGTAGGTCACAAATTGGGGGAATTTTCTCCAACTCGTAACTTCCGTGGTCATGGTGGTAATAAGAAAGATAAAAAAAGATAGAATTTAATAGCAAATAGTATGGGTGCTAGAAAAAGATTGAGAGCTGAGAACATGAAAGAAGCAAGGACTACATTGGCCTTTGCTCGATTAAATGATTCTCCAATTGCTCCAAGAAAAATGAGATTGGTAGCTGATCTTGTAAGAGGTGTTGAAGTAAATAAAGCTTTAAACATTTTAAACCACAATTCAAAAAATGCTTCTACAAGTTTAGGGAAGTTATTGCGTTCAGCAATTGCTAACTGGGAACAAAAAAATGAAGGAAAGAGCATTGAAGATGAAACGTTAATTGTTAAATCAATTGAAGTTGGTGGTGGTGCAATGTTGAAAAGAATTCAACCTGCTCCGCAAGGAAGAGCTCACAGAGTTAGAAAAAGATCAAATCACGTTACCATTACAGTTGATGGTGCAATTAAGGTAGCATAAGATGGGACAAAAATCGAATCCAATAGGAAACAGACTAGGCTTCATCCATGGATGGGAGTCTAATTGGTATGGAGGAAATGATTACAAGGAAAAACTTGTAGAAGATGATCAAATCCGTAAATATTTAAATGCTCGTCTATCTAGAGCTAATATTGCAAAAATCATTATTGAGAGAACTCTTAAATTGGTTACTGTAACAATTAATACAGCAAGACCAGGAGTAATCATTGGTAAAGGTGGACAAGAGGTTGATAAATTGAAAGAAGAGTTAAAAAAATTGACGAAGAAGGATATTCAAATCAATATTTTCGAGGTTAAACGTCCTGAATTGGATGCTCGTTTAGTTGCTGATGGTATCGCTCGTCAAATTGAAGCTCGTATTTCTTTTAGAAGAGCTATCAAAATGTCTATTGCGAGTACAATGCGAATGGGCGCTGAAGGAATCAAATGCAAAATTTCCGGACGTGTCAATGGTGCAGAAATGGCTCGTTCAGAGATGTACAAGGATGGACGTACTCCGTTACATACGTTCAGAGCTGACATCGATTATGCGCTTGCAGAAGCTCATACAACTTATGGCCGTTTGGGTATCAAAGTGTGGATATGCAAAGGTGAGGTGTATGGAAAACGTGACCTTTCTCCTAATGTGGGAATGTCAGCATCAACTCCAGGGAAGCCAGGAGTAGGGGCAGGACGTAAACCAATGGGAAATAAAAGAAAGAAAAAATAAGTTAGGACAGTAAAATTTTTAAAAGATGTTACAGCCAAAAAGAAGTAAATTTAGAAGAGTTCAAAAAGGACGAAATAGAGGTATTGCCCACAAAGGTAGTACGGTATCTTTCGGATCTTTCGGACTTAAAACTTTGGAGCCAGCATGGATTACATCACGTCAAATCGAAGCGTCGCGTATTGCGGTTACAAGATATATGAAACGTGAAGGAAAAGTGTGGATCAGAATTTTCCCTGACAAACCAGTTACCTCAAAGCCAGCTGAAGTTCGTATGGGTAAAGGTAAGGGTGCTCCAAGTCACTGGGTAGCAGTTGTAAAACCAGGTCGTATTTTGTTTGAAGCGGATGGCGTGCCATACGAAACAGCAAAAGAAGCGCTTCGTTTAGCAGCTCAAAAAATGCCAGTAAAATGTAAATTCGTTGTTCGTAACGATTATGTTATACCTGAAAAATAGTAATTAATATGAAGATGCAAGAAATCACAAAGCTTTCAGTTGAAGACTTGAAGGGTCGTGTAGTTTATTTCTCTGAGCAACTATCGAAGTTAAAATTAACTCATAGTGTTGCCCCATTGGAAAATCCAATACAGATTCAAAAAGTGCGAAAAATAGTTGCAAGACTAAGTACTGAATTGACTAAACGTGAAGCGCAGGCTTAATTGCCTCTTTAAAATTTAGAATTAGCTTATATGGAAAAGCGTAATTTAAGAAAGGAACGTATAGGGATCGTTGCTAGCGATAAGATGGAAAAATCTATCGTAGTTTCTGTTGAAAGAAAAGTAAAACACCCTAAGTATGGTAAGTTTGTGAAAAAAACTACTAAATTTGTCGCTCATGATGAGAATAATGATTGCCATTTGGGTGATACAGTTCGAATCATGGAAACTAGACCTTTGAGTAAATCAAAGAACTGGAGACTAGTAGAAGTTATTGAACGAGCTAAATAATTTTTAGTAATGATACAACAAGAATCAAGACTAGCAGTAGCTGATAATTCAGGAGCGAAAGAAGTATTGTGCATCCGAGTATTGGGTGGTACAAAACGTCGATATGCTTCTGTAGGAGACAAGATTGTCGTAGCTATTAAAAGTGCAACGCCCTCTGGTGCCGTGAAAAAAGGTCAGGTAGCTAAGGCGGTAATCGTAAGAACAAGAAAAGAAATTCGTCGTGCTGATGGTTCTTATATCCGTTTTGATGATAACGCTTGCGTTATTTTAAATCAAGCTGGTGAGATCAGAGGTACACGTATTTTTGGACCGGTAGCTCGTGAGCTTAGAGAAAACAATTTTATGAAGATTGTTTCTTTAGCGCCCGAAGTACTTTAATTTCAAGGTAAGTTATGCAACAGAAATTACACATTAAAGTTGGAGACACCGTTAAAGTATTAAGCGGAGAGTCTTTAGGTCAAGAAGGAAAAATCCTTACAATTGACAAGAAAAAATTGCGTGCAGTTGTTGAAGGTGTGAACATGATTAAACGTCACACTAAACCAAGTGCATCTGATCCTCAAGGTGGAATTGTTGAGCGGGAAGCTGCTTTACATATTTCTAATCTTATGGTAGTTCATAATGGTGTTGCTACTCGCATCGGCCGTAAAATGAATGATAAAGGTAAATTAGTACGTTATTCAAAAAAATCAGGGGAGGAAATTAAGTAATGAGTTACACACCAAGACTTAAAGAAATGTATTCTACGGAAATCATTTCTGGATTAACTGAGAAGTTCGGGTACAAAACAGTAATGAAAGTACCGAGACTTCAAAAAATCGTATTGAGCCAAGGAATGGGTGATGCGGTTGCTGATAAAAAATTAATTGATAATGCCGTTTTAGATTTAACAAGAATTGCTGGTCAAAAAGCTGTTCAAACGGTTTCTAAAAAGGATATCTCTAATTTCAAATTAAGAAAAGGAATGCCAATTGGAACGAAAGTTACTTTGAGAGGTGATAGAATGTACGATTTTTTAGATCGTTTTATTTCTGTTGCTTTGCCAAGAACGAGAGATTTTAGAGGTATAAACTCAAAAGGATTTGACGGAAGAGGAAACTTCAATTTAGGAGTAAAAGAACACATCATTTTTCCTGAAATCGACATCGATAAAGTAAATAAAATTCTAGGAATGGATATTACTTTCGTGACAACTGCTGAGAATGATGAAGAAGGGAAAGCATTGTTAGATGCTTTTGGTTTTCCATTTATTAAAAAATAGTAGAGATGGCTAAAGAATCGATGAAAGCGCGTGAGCGCAAGAGAGAAAAATGTGTTGCAAGATATGCGAAGAAACGCGAAGAATTGACTACAATTTTAAAGTCAACTAGTACTTCTGAAGATATTCAAGCTGCAAAATGGGATGCTATGATGGCTATTCAAAAAATGCCGGTTAACGGATCAAAAATTCGTTTACATAATCGTTGTGGATTGACAGGTCGCCCTAGAGGTTACATAAGACAATTTGGTATTTCAAGGGTAACTTTCCGTGAAATGGCATTGGCTGGTAAGATCCCAGGAGTAAAGAAAGCAAGTTGGTAATTAAAGAATAATAGGAAAATTATGAATACAGATCCTATCGCAGATTTTTTAACGAGAATTCGTAACGCAAGTTCGGCTCGTCTTAAAATGGTCGAAATTCCTGGTTCAAATGTGAAAAAGGCGATGACTCAGATTTTATATAATCAAGGGTATATCACTAATTTCAAATTTGAAGAGGATGATAAGCAAGGAGTGATTAAAATCGCTTTAAAGTATAACCAGTCAACAAAGGTTCCTGCAATTACAAAATTGGAGAGAGCTTCTAGACCAGGTCTTAGAAAATATTGTGGTGCAGATAACTTGCCCCGCGTATTGAACGGATTAGGTATAGCGATTGTTTCAACTTCTAAAGGTATAATCACAAACAAAGAAGCAAAAACGCATAACATCGGAGGAGAAGTTCTCTGTTATGTTTATTAATCTTTAATAAGTGTAAAATGTCAAGGATAGGAAAATCCCCAGTTAACATCCCGAGTGGAGTAAACGTCAAGTTAGAAGGTAACGCTGTTATCGTTAAGGGTTCCAAAGGTGAGTTATCTCAAGAGATTGAATCTTGTATAACGGTAGCAGTTGAGGAAAACGTAATAACTTTGAGCCGCGAATCAGAGAGCCCAGCGCACCGTGCAAAACATGGTTTATACCGTGCTTTAATTGCAAATATGGTTGTTGGAGTATCGGAAGGGTACAAAAAGGAGTTAGAAGTAATAGGAGTTGGTTTCCGTGCTACTGCAACAGGTCAAATGTTGGAGTTAGCTTTAGGATACTCTCATCCAATTGTGTTCAAACTGCCTAAAGAAATTATGGTTACCGCAGACACCCAAAAAGGGAAAGCACCAATCGTTACTTTACAGTCGATTGATAAGCAACTTTTAGGTCAAGTAGCAGCCAAAATTCGCTCCCTTCGCAAGCCAGAGCCATACAAAGGAAAAGGTGTTCGTTACTTAGGTGAAGAAATAAGAAGAAAAGCGGGTAAAGCTGCAGGTAAAAAATAATTAGTTATTATCATGGCATTTAGTAAGATAAATAGAAGAGCAAAGATTAAAAGAAGAATCAGAAAAAGAATTACTGGTACTTCTAAGACGCCACGTTTAACTGTGTTCAGAAGCAACAAGCAAATTTATGCTCAGTTAGTGGATGACGTTGCAGGAAAAACATTGGTGTCAGCATCTTCTTTCAAAAATAAGGCAGTAGGAAAAGAAAATAAATCTGATCAAGCTGGTATTATAGGAAAAGAAGTTGCTACAAAAGCAATAAAAGTTGGAATAGAATCAGTTGTGTTCGATCGTAACGGATATCTATATCACGGTAGAGTTAAATCATTAGCTAACTCAGCTCGAGAGGCTGGACTTAAATTTTAAATTATGGCACAAGTATTAAACAGGGTAAAACCTTCAGATATAGAGCTTAAAGATAAGCTTGTTGCTGTAAACCGTGTTACGAAAGTAACTAAAGGAGGTCGTAACTTTACTTTCTCAGCTATTATAGTTGTTGGAGATGAGCACGGAATCGTTGGTCATGGTTTAGGAAAAGCGAAAGAGATTACTGAAGCTATTACTAAAGGTATAGAGGATGCGAAAAAGAACTTAATTAAAGTTCCAATTTTGAAAGGAACAGTTCCTCATACTCAAAAAGGTAAATTTGGTGGTGCAGAAGTATTACTTAAACCAGCTTCAGAAGGTACAGGTGTTATTGCAGGTGGTGCAATGCGTGCTGTATTAGAAAGTGTTGGTATTCACAACGTACTAGCAAAATCACAAGGGTCTTCAAATGCTCACAATGTTGTTAAAGCTACAATTGATGCATTATCTCGTATGAGAGATGCGGTTGCAGTAGCAAAACAACGTGGTATTACAATTGATCAAGTATTTAACGGTTAATAGATATTATTATGGCTACAATTAAAATTAAGCATGTAAGAAGTGCTATTAATCGCCCAGCTGATCAAAAAGCTACGCTTGTTGCGTTAGGATTTAAAAAGTTGAATCAGACTCTTGAAAAAGAGGCTACTCCACAAATCCTTGGTATGGTAAAGAAAGTACAACATCTTTTGAAAGTTGTTGAGTAAAACTTATAAAACGAATTTACGATGAATTTAGAAAATTTAACTCCCGCAGATGGCTCTACGAAAAACCGTAAGAGAATAGCACGTGGACAAGGATCAGGTAGAGGTGGAACTTCTACAAGAGGTCACAAAGGAGCAAAATCAAGATCAGGTTACAAAACAAAAATCGGTTTTGAGGGTGGGCAAATGCCACTTCAAAGACGTGTACCTAAATTTGGTTTCAAAAATATCAACCGTGTTGAATATAAAGCTATTAATTTAGATATGATTCAATCATTGTTTGAACGTAAGAATATTACTGAAATTACGCCTGAAGTATTGCGTGATAATGGTCTTGTTTCAAGAAATGAATTGGTGAAAATCTTAGGTAGAGGTGAGTTATCAGCTAAGGTAAACGTTACTGCACATAAATTTTCAGGGTCTGCGAAATCAGTAATTGAAGAAAAAGGTGGTAATTGTTCAGAAATCTAATTAACTTTGCCAACTATTTTATAGAATGAAACGGTTTATACAGAACATTAAGAACATCTGGAAAGTGGAAGAATTGAGAAAGAGAATTATTTTAACTCTTTCTCTCATTCTAATTTACCGGGTTGGATCATTTATTATTTTGCCAGGCGTTAATTATACTGCTCTTCAAAATGCTCAAAAAGCGGGTGGCCAAAATGCACTTGAAACTTTATTGTCACTTTTTTCTGGTGGTGGTTTTTCTAATGCATCTGTAATGGCTCTTGGCATCATGCCTTATATTAGTGCATCTATTATTATGCAGTTATTAGGGATGGCTGTTCCAGCTGTTCAGAAAATGCAGAATGAAGGTGAGTCAGGAACTAAGCGTATAAACAATTATACTCGTATTTTAACCATAATTATTTGTGGACTGCAAGCGCCTAGTTATCTGAAAATGTATGTTGATTCTAAGGGTGCATTGCCTGTGGATGCTTCAACTTTTTGGTGGGGACAAACGATTCTTGTGTTAATTGCAGGATCTATGTTTGCTGTTTGGTTAGGAGAAAGAATTACAGATAAAGGAATTGGCAATGGAATTTCATTGTTGATTACGGTAGGAATTCTTGCTCGATTTCCGCAAGCGTTTACTGCTGAAGTTGGTATTAGTAAAGATAATTTAATTAAAATTGTAATCGAAATCATAGCTTTTATGCTTGTTGTGATGGGGACGATTTTAATTGTGCAGGGGGTTCGAAAGATTCCATTAAATACTGCTAAAAGAGTTGTTGGAGCTAGATCAGTTGACGCGCAAGGTGCAAGAGATTATTTACCAATAAAAGTGAATGCGAGTGGGGTTATGCCTATCATTTTCGCTCAAGCAATTATGACAATACCAGTAATGCTGTTTACTAGTAATGCGCAACCTGGATTTATACAAAGACAATTGGGTGACCCTTATGGGATTGGATACAATTCTTTGTTAGCTGTTTTGATTATTGTCTTTACGTATTTCTATACGGCAATTATGATCAATCCAAGAAAAATTGCTGATGAATTGAAAAGAAATGGTGGTTTTATTCCTGGTGTTAGACCTGGAGAAGATACGGCGGAATACATAGATACTTTGGTTTCTCGTATTACTTTCCCTGGATCTTTATCTTTAGCAATCGTTGCTGTTCTGCCTGCAATAGCTCATATCGCAGGAGTGAATGATGCTTTTGCAATGTTTTTTGGTGGAACTTCAGTGTTAATTATGGTTGGTGTTGTATTAGATACCTTGCAGCAAATAGAATCTTATTTATTGAATCGTCACATGGATGGTTTAATGGAAGGGACTCGTGTAAGAGGAAGAAGAACGGCAAACGAATTATCTGGAATTTAAGAAATGGCAAAGCAAGCATCAATTGAACAAGATGGAGTGATTACAGAAGCTCTTTCAAACGCAATGTTTCGAGTAGAGTTAGAAAATGGTCACGTTTTAACAGCTCATATATCAGGTAAAATGAGAATGTTTTACATTAAAATTTTACCAGGTGACCGTGTTAAAGTTGAGATGTCTCCCTATGATTTATCAAAAGGAAGAATCTCTTTTAGGTATAAATAAGAGTAACTTCAAAAATTAAATAAAAATGAAAGTTAGAGCTTCAGTGAAAAAACGATCTGCAGATTGCAAAATCGTTAAAAGAAAAGGTGTGGTTTATGTGATTAATAAAAAAAATCCTAAACTTAAACAAAGACAAGGGTAAAATTTTAAAGTATGGCACGTATTGCAGGTATAGATTTACCAAAAAACAAGAGAGGTGTAATCGGTTTGACTTACATCTACGGAATTGGACGTAGCACTTCAGCGCAAATTTTGAAGTCTAGTGGTATTGATGAAAACATCAAAGTTCAAGATTGGAATGACGATCAGCTTGGAGCGATTCGTAATTCATTAAATGAGATTAAAGTGGAAGGTGCACTTCGTTCAGAAGTTCAATTACACATTAAACGATTAATGGATATCGGTTGTTACAGAGGAATTCGTCATCGTTCTGGTCTTCCGTTAAGAGGTCAACACACGAAGAACAACTCTCGTACGAGAAAAGGTAAGAGAAAAACAGTTGCGAACAAGAAAAAAGCGACTAAATAATTAAAGTAAAAAATGGCAAAGTCTAATCAAAAAAAGAAGAAGATTGTCAAAGTAGATGCTATTGGCGAAGCGCATATCCATGCTACCTTCAACAATATCATTATTTCTTTGACTAACAACGCGGGACAAGTTATTTCTTGGTCTTCAGCGGGAAAGATGGGTTTTAGAGGTTCGAAAAAGAACACTCCTTATGCTGCACAGGTTGCTGCTGAGGATTGTGCAAAAGAAGCTCATGATTTCGGACTTCGTAAAGTGAAAGTATATGTAAAAGGACCAGGTGGTGGACGTGAGTCTGCTATGAGATCTTTGCATAACAATGGAATTGAAGTAACTGAAATCATTGATGTTACTCCATTACCACATAACGGTTGTAGACCTCCGAAAAGAAGAAGAGTATAATTTTTACTCAAGTATAAATAAGAAGAGAATGCGGTTATCGAAGGACAAAGCCTTAATTCATAACCTCTCTTTGTAAATTAATTTAAAATGGCAAGATACACAGGTCCAAAATCAAAAATCGCGCGTCGTTTTTTAGATCCGATTTTTGGTCCAGACAAAGCATTAGATCGTAGAGCATACGGTCCAGGACAGCACGGTCCAAACAAGAGACGTGGTGGTAAATTATCTGAATATGGTATTCAGTTAAAAGAAAAACAAAAAGCGAAGTATACCTATGGTATTCTTGAAAAGCAATTTTCAAACATGTTTGAGAAAGCTTCAAGAATGAAAGGTATTACTGGTGAAAATTTGTTGCAATTGTGTGAAACTCGTTTAGACAACACGATCTTTCGTTTTGGTTTATCTCCAACTCGCAGTGGTGCTCGTCAATTAGTGTCTCACAGACATATTACGGTAAATGGTGATGTTGTGAACATCCCTTCTTACGTAGTTAAAATTGGAGATGTTGTTGGTGTTCGTGAGAAATCAAAATCCTTAGAAGTGATTTCAACTTCTTTATCTTCAAATAATAAAAAATACGACTGGTTAGATTGGAATAACTCTGATATGACAGGAAGAATGTTGAATGTGCCTGCACGTGAGATGATCCCTGAAAATATTAAAGAACAGTTAATCGTCGAATTGTATTCTAAATAATAAATAAAGCATTAAAATGGCAATTCTAGACTTCCAAAAACCTGATAAGGTTATTATGATTCAGTCCGATGAGCATCAAGGACAATTTGAATTCCGCCCACTTGAACCTGGATACGGAATAACTGTTGGAAACGCACTGCGTCGTATTTTGCTTTCTTCTTTAGAAGGATTTGCAATTTCTTCTGTACGTTTTGAAGGTGCTGATCATGAGTTTACAACTATTAAAGGTGTTGTAGAAGATATTACTGAAATAATTTTAAATTTAAAACAAGTTCGTTTTAAACAACAAATTGAAGGAACAGACACTGAAACGGTTGTTGTTTCTATCGGTGGTCAAAATAAATTGACTGCGGGTGATTTAGGTAAATTTACTTCCGCTTTTCAAGTGTTAAATTCAGATTTAGTTATCTGTAATATGGAATCTTCAGTTAAATTAGAATTAGAACTTACGATTATCAAAGGTCGTGGTTATATTCCAGCTGAAGAAAACAAATTAACAAATGTTCCTTTCGGTACTATTTTCGTAGATTCTATTTTTACGCCAAT
>Ga0114970_10001431_pt1 | contig 17835 bp, 18 predicted proteins | sample M_140205_XF_Meta_FD_87030 | JGI IMG/M metagenome (GOLD analysis project Ga0114970, IMG submission 87030) | Freshwater microbial communities from Lake Montjoie, Canada to study carbon cycling - M_140205_XF_MetaG | ecosystem: Environmental > Aquatic > Freshwater > Lake | place: Lake Montjoie... | reverse complement strand
TGGAGGGGGCGCGCGGGGGGGGTGGGTGTGGGGGGATAAAAAGGGGGGTGGGGGGATGTGAAAATTATTAGGGGGGGGGCGGGGGGGGGGGGGGGGGGGGGGGGGGGGGGGGGGGGTGGCGGCGGCAGTGGCGGTGGCGGGAATGGTTTGTATGTTAATCGTACAAATAAAGTCAAGATTTTTCGAGATGTGAATGATCATTATCAAATGAAACAGAAAAAAATTGGTGTGGCGTCTTCGTATAATGTTCCCTTGGCGCAAGGAACGACGAATCCGATTCTGCGTAATACATTGACACGCATTATTAATATTGATAGTCAGTTTCGGCAGTCTGTTTTTCCATATACGACTGATCCGGCATCACCTACATCCGCTACGAGTTTTACGGTGGTGCTTACTGAACCTTTGACAAATGTCACTTCATTGAAGTTAAATTCGATTAATATTCCGTATACTTGGTATACGGTGGATTCGGCTGTGGGGAATAATATTATGTATATTGATATGAATACCGGTGTTAATGGTGTTCATACCGTGACGGTGCCTAATGGGAATTATTCACCGGCGGAGTTGGTGGCGGCAGTTCGGCGTCAAATTGGATTGAATGTATATTTGTATGGCAATATTGATATTTCGTATAATGCGGTGAATGGTCATTGTTTTTTGATGAATTATACATTGAAGGTGATTTCGTTTACGTTTTATGACGCAGCGTTGATTTATGCGGGGAAGACGGCGGGGGGGTGTCGTCAAAGCACGAAGTTGAATAATAGTCTCGGTTGGTTGCTCGGATTTCGCAATAGTAATTTTTATGACGGGATTGTGATGGCGAACGGTTCGTTGCCTAGCGGGTATGACCGGACATTGAATACATTTGACGTGTATGGGATGGTGTATATGGTTTTGGGGGTGGGCGATGATATGGTTTTGACGGCGACAACGGGTGGGGCGACGGTGCCTGAACAGGTGGCGTTGTCGATATCTGGATTGTATAGCGATAATAATCCGGCAAATGATGCGTCTGCGGGGGTGGGATGGGTGCGTGGCGAGGCGATTGTTGATTGTTATGGTCCGCAGTATTTTTTGTTGATTATTGATGATTTTAATCATAGTCGCGTGAATAGCGGGGTGGTAGGGATTGGTGAAGTTACGACTTCGTTGGCTCGTCCGATTTATTTTAATGCGGGGTTTCCGGATGTGTGTATGCCCGATGTAGCGGATGTGCGGAATGGAATTAAGAAACAGAAATTGACGGTGCCGTTGGTGCCGCGGACATTGACCTTTTCGCAGATTTATACGTTGAATCAGATTACGGCGAATCGTGGCGGTGGCGGCAGTGGTGGGATAAGCGGGAAAAATAGGGAGATGGGACCGAAAACGTCGGATGTCTTTGCGGTTATTCCTTTACGGACGATGGCGGGACTCACGTTAGGTCAGCATTATATTGATTATGGTCCTTCGCTGCTTACAAACCAGCGTGCGTATTTTGGTCCTGTGGTGATCAATAAGTTGCGCGTTACGTTGCGTGATGATAAGGGGTATATCGTGAATTTACATGGTAATGATTGGTCGTTTTCGTTGGTGACGGAGGAATTGTATGAGTTTTAAGGGGTGGGGGAGGGGGGGGGGAGGTAACTCTATTGAGTTGGCGTTTACTTAATAAAAAAGACTTGGTTTTGTCTTTTTTATTTGTCTTTTTATTTTTATTTGGTTTATGATTTTTATTTGGTTTATGATTTTTATTTGGTTTATGATTCATTGTGCATCATTGTGCGTGCATTCATTGTGCATCGGCATGTTTCAGTAATTTCAGGATTTCTTCTTCCGCCTGTTGGTGTCCGGCGGTGGTGCTTGGATGTGCTGCGATGATTTCTTGGACTCGGGCTGCGATATTCGTTCCCATACATCCGTGTGACTCTGGTTCATCAGGGATGTTCTGGCGCATATACTTCAGGAGTTGTTTCCATTTCTGGATCCAAATCTCCGACTCCTCCGTCGTCGTCGTGGTCGTCGTCGTCGTCTCCACTTCCGTCGTCTCCGCCCCAACTGGTCTGCCAGATCCAATCTCACCGTTGGGAGTCTCTGACCCCCCTACTTGTTTATAGAACGAAGTTGCGACGCTTCGCTCGCATCGTTCGACTTTCGCCGAACTAGATCCCCGTCGTTGGGGGGCGGAACCCCCCCGGTAGAACACCATTGCGATGATTCCGAAGATTCCGCAGTATCCTGGGTTGTATGTATCGTTGCCGTAGTTCATACAAACCTTCGGTGAAATTGGGGAGAAGTAGTTTTGGGTCACGTCGTAGACGGTTCCAGGTTCATCATCGGCGTCGGCGTCGGGGTGGTAGGTGTGTATTACCCTGATTTCACTTTGCGTGTATTGCCCGTTGCATTCGAAAATTGCGATTTGTTCGGGGTTGGTGGTAATTGCGCGACTTTTGAAGAGGACGAGAGAATGTGCGTGACTTCCTCTCGATTGTAGGTTGATGAGTCTGAATGATTCGTATGGCATTTTGTCGGCGAGACCGTGCGAATGTCTTGATGATCGGCGGGTGGTGGTGGCGGCGACAGGTTCGGATGATGCGGCGGATGCGGTGTCTGCGGGTGTTACGAAATATGATAGAGGAATGTACTTACTGGTTGTTGCGTCCAAAAGTGCTGCTTCTTGACCGTTGGAGATAAATCTCTCGAACTCTTGATTCTTACGTGTGCTTTTTTGGAAGATAGCGGTGCGGGATGTCATCTTGTTGTTTCTGATGTTGACGATGATGTATTCTTACTCACGAATAAAGTATTTCAATTTTTTTGGATTTGGATGTGATCTTGATTGATCTGTAAAAAAATATTCCATCGCTCAGTTGCTCCATCGCTCCGTCGCTCCGTTGCTTCGCAACCTCGCAACTCTGCGATTCCACAACTTCGCGCTAACGCTGCTCCATCACCGCCGTAAGACTTGACCGTAGGTAAAAATCGACGGGATATTTATATAAGTGCGTGGAATATGAATCCGCCGTCAACGCTTACCGCCGCTCAAGTCTTACGGCGGTGGTTGTGGAGCAGCGTTAGCGCGAAGTTGCGGAATCGCGGAGTACGGCTTTGCCGTGCGGAGCGATGGAGCAACTGAGCAAGGTTATCCCCGTCCCCCGTTTCATATGCTTCGCTCCCTTGAATAATAATCTCTCGAGAGATTGGAATAATGTTGTTATTGTTGGGGTAATAAGTCTTGTTAGTTGTTCGTTGATATATTGTGCATCTGGTGTGTGGTTGCGTTCTAGTTCTTCTCTTGTTGCATAATATTCGTTTCCAATATAGATGTATCGTGTGTAGTTTCGGTTGCTGAATAGATGATTAAATACAATTCTTGGTGGTGGCGGTGGGAGGTCTGGGACGGGCGGTGGGAGGTCTGGGACGGATGTGACGGTGGGTGGTCTTGGTGTTCGGTATACTTCACTTGCCGTTTGGTTTTGTATTACTCCAATACCTTTGATTTGGTTCTCGTCATTGTTCATTTCAATGACGAGGATTTTGACATGTGGTGGCATTTTGGTGTGTGACAATTCTCTCGGAGACCCATAAATACATTTCAGGGGTCGGTGATAGATTTGTTCGTAGTTGTGTTGGTTCTTGGTTTTCCAGTCTTGGTATTCTTGCCATGTCTTGTTGTTGAAGCGTGTACATGCGGTCACAACCCCCCCAGATGTGGGGTTTGGTTTTTGAGTTTGGTGTCTTGCTGACATTATTGATGCTTGATGAATCTTGACGATTGATGAAAAATTAGTTCAATTATTTCCTGGGGGTAGCGCCGTAAGAATTGACCGGCGAAGCAGCGAATGAGCGAGAGTGAATATGGACGGCGGATTAGTACAGACACTATCCGGTGTAAGTCCCCCGTCGATTCTTACTCTTCACTCGGTTCTACGTCGCTCCGTTCATTGACTCACTCACTCACTCGCTACGCTCGTTCGTTCGTTCGTCAACTCACTTCCGCAACTCCGCCCCTCGTTGCTTCGCCGGTCAAGTCTTACGGCGGGGATGGCCGGGGTCGTTTTTTGTGGGGTGGAACACCCCCTCTGGTTTATCGAACGAAGTTCCCGCCGTTGGGGGGCGGTACCCCCTTGTTAGTCCTCCGGGTTCAGCATCACAAACTCGTCTTGGTCTTCTTCTCCGCCACCGTTGGGGGGTTCACCCCCCCTTACTGGTCTATCGAACGAAGTTCCGTTGGGGGGCGGAATCCCCCCCGCCGTTGGGGGGCGGTACCCCCCGATAAAGTCACTGATGATCCTCGGTGTCGCTGTATCAAACCCCGCCAGATTGAGTGTGTTCAAGTCCTTGGGGTCTGCGATGGTCAGGCAGTTTGATGTCATTCCGACTATGATGAGTTTGGCGTCGATTCTCATTGTACGGCGGTATTCCTCCAGTGCAGCTTGCGGATGGATTGTACCCATATAGGTTTCACTGTCTGTGTAGATGACGAATGCGTCGACCTTTTCTCTGTTTTTGAGTGCTTGGATCATCGGCAGAGCACAATCCGTTGATGAGAATGGCATGTCCACAAGTTTGAGTGCGTCCGCAATTGTCATTGTGGGGAGACCAGTGGCGGGGTCGATGGTTGCGTCCATATAACCCACGATTGCATTGGTGAGGTCGATGATGGTGTTGGAGAATGCACAGATTGTTACCTGGGGGGTCCGCCCCCCTACGGCGGTAGCTACGCTCGATTGGTGGAGGTTCGGGTTCCGCCCCCCTACGGCGGTAGCTACGCTCGATTGGTGGGGGTTCCGCCCCCCTACGGCGGTAGCTACGCTCGATTGGTGAGGGGTCCGCCCCCCTACGGCGGTAGCTACGCTCGATTGGTGAGGGGTCCGCCCCCCTACGGCGGTAGATACGCTCGATTGGTGAGGGTTCGGGTTCCGCCCCCCTACGGCGGATTCGTATGTGTTTGTTGCTGGTGCTGGGTAGAGTTCGGGGAGATACTGGTGCTGTTCTTGGAGGGTGTATGTGAAGGAATAGTATCCGGTGGCGGTAGGTTTCGGCGCGTCTGTGGCGTTTGATAGTCCGAGATATTGCTTTGTTTTCTTGTATTCGTCAACGGTCGAGGGTCGTCCCCTTACGGCAGATTGGTTGTGCTGGGGCGGTACCCCCCTCCTCTCCACCCAGAGCGTCATCATCATCATTGCAACTGACCCTATGGCGCAATTCACGATTGGCGAACCCGTACAGAAATTGGTCGACATGCTTCCGCTTACATCCAGTGCGATTTTGATTCGTTTTCCTGTAGGGGTGACATTCTGAAAGGCGAGTTTGAATGCTTGATCCAGTGCGTTCAGGATGTGGATGTTAGGAATCCAGTTGAGGCTGCCTTTGTCACCACTGCCCTTCTTGTATGTCATCATTGCGACGAGGATGTTGTAAGGATGAACCCTAGAGTATTTGATGTCGTGTGCGTTGGTCAGGCGGCGGATGATGTATTCGGTGGGGTGGACGCCTCCCCACTGCGTATTAGCGGCGGCGAAGGCTTCGGACGGGGTTCGGTCAGGGTTATAATTTGGGTCGATGATTCCGATTTCGGCAGTACTGAGTTTGCCAAGATTGCGGATCAGTGCGGTAAGTGGCATTCCTTGGCACTTGCCGCTGGCGCCCTTGCTCAGCAGGAGTGCTTCCCAGATTTTACGGTATTTGAAGAGTTGAGAGGGGAGATGTTCGCGACAGAGTCCGGCAGTGTTGATGAGGTGGATGATTCGATCGAGTTCAGTTTGACTGGCGGTGGCGGCGGCGGGTGCTTGGGTTCGAAGTACAATGTCGTGAATTTCCTTGATGGCGTTGAAGAGTGCGGCGACTGCGCCGGAGTGTCCACCCCCCCCCATCGACGATGTTTCTTCGATTGACAATGGCGACGCAACGAGCGGCGAAGCGACGTATCGACCGAACACGTTTTCGATGGCGAGTCGACCTCCGTCGTCTTTCATTTTCTTGGGGTCGATGTGGATCAGCGTGAGGACATCTTTGATGGTCCAACCTTCGCGGTTTTGGTATTTGGTCATCAGGTTCGCGATTTCGATTCCGGTGCGTGAGTAGAAGTATTCACCGAAGACACGGCGGATGCCACGACCCAATCCCGAGCCCACGACTGAAGCGGAGGTCGAGACGAGAATGGGGTGACCCGCCTTGGAGAAGATCTTGATATACCCCATCATCATATACATATGCGTCAGGATGCGGACACAGTCCTTGACTGCGTTCAGTGCTTGGGTCTTTGTTTCGGGGGTGGGTGCGAATACGATGGCGGTGGCGAGTGCAAGGAGTGTTGATTCATGTTTGGCTGCTCGACCTTCGATACTTACCTGGCGGATGGTGTCGACGAGCCATTTGAAATTGGCGGGTGTACGTGTCATTCGGAGTACGCATGATGCGCATTGTGAACTGACTTGTTGCGGAGTTTGATAGTAGTTACCGCCTTCACTGCCAATGATGAGATAGCGGAGGACTTGTTCTTGGTCGCTGATTTGCCAGACGAATCCGCCGGCGTTGTTGGGGACTTGGTCAGGGTCTAGACGGAACCATTGCGGGACAGCGTTACGGACAATGGCGGATTGTGCTGCTTGGGCTGCCATTGCAGTGGCGGCTGCCGATGGTTTCTTGGATTTGGCGGATGATTTGGATTTGGATTTGGATTTGGCGGATGAAGAAGGCATTATTAATTGATTGATTGATTGACTTCGAATGATGTGTGAGATTGCTTGTATTTTGTATTCTTTTTAATTTTTATTTCAATTTTTTTGTGAATCTATTGTAATATAGATATGGAGGATGATCCTAAGAAAATAGCCAGTGCCTTATCTAAAATTTATCCACAGATAGAATGTGTTTTATTTGATGAGGGGGGTGCTGTGGGCGTGATGCGTCGATTTCTTGAGTGTATTGAAGTGCTTCCAGGACATGAAAATGGTATAATTCGTATTACGAAAGTGGCGGCGGGCGAGGCGACGGCGGGCAATGAAGTGCGTTTAGTTGTTTTATCGACTCTGCACGCTGGAAATAGTATTGTATTAACAAAGGAGTCGGCCGTTGCGATTGATCGTTTGAAATATGATGACGCCAAAAAGGCGGAGATTATGTGTGCACGTTCGCCTGCTCGACCCGGACCAGTCGTATTTACATTAGATTACGAACGCGTTCGCGATCGCGAGCGCGAGCGTGTGCAAGTTCCTGTAAATGTCCAATATCTTCAACATAATTTACCTTGTAATGAATTCCAAGTGGCTAATGATTTTTTGAGGTCATTAGGTCAAAGAATTACTGGTGGTGATGGTCCGAGTCCTGGGATGACTTCTGATGAATGGGTTGCTGGTTTGACCTCCTATATTATGGAGGTTGAAGAGGGACATCGCATTGAAACTGCCAGAGTTCATAATCGTTTCTATGAAAAAAAGGAGGATAGAGCTCGCGGTCTCACCGAACGCGCTCATGCACAATTTAAACTCGATGGGGGTCTTTGTGCAACAGTTGCTGAAGATCGGCAAAATCAGGTTTTTTATAAGTGGGGTTTGAGTGAATTCGTGCAACCTGGGCGTGTTTTTTTTACTAGTTCTACTGACCACGATGAATGGAAACGGGGTGCAGCAGCAGGAGTTGCAGATTCAGAAGTATCATCTGTTGCTTTTAATTTGGTTTTTGGGGTTGAGTTTCGGACTAGGGTTGATTTTGGAGGGGATACGTATGAGTGTTGTTATACTCGGTCATTTTATGTTAATATGAATAAATTCCGGAGTGTGTGGGGGGCGGGACGCAGTCTAATGTTTTTATGTACGGATTTACTCAAATTATTGTCTGGTAAACAACTGTACCAATATTTGGTTAAATTATCTACACCTACAAAGAGTGATGAGTTTGAAGAACTTATTTCTCAAGAACTTAATCATCTGAGGCCTCGGTATAGTAAACCTGAATATAAAGATTTGTTTGATTTATTAAATGAGTCGCTTGGATTTCGTCACCATTTTATGACAAACTTCAAAAAAGTAGATCCGAAGATATTATTTATAGATGCAGGATGCGGAGAATTACAAGTATTAACACCAGATTTGCATGGTGGTGGTGGCGGCGGTTGCGGTGGCTGCGAATATTCAGTATCACCAATGAGATTGGTTTCGGCAAATGATGACGCTGTTCAAATTATTGATTCTGATGGTACGTTGACCGTGCGCATAACTGGATTGGGACCTCGTGAACTTGTTAGTATGCTTGATCCTATACATCCAATTTCGCCCACTGCTGATTCGTTTGGTTCAGATGATTCGCGTTATGGTTCTTCGGATGATGAGGGTGGGGGTGGTAGCGGCGCCGGTTGGGGTGGTCGTAAGAAAAGAAAATATACTCGAAATAAACGTCGCGTGTCTGTTAAGCGTATTCGTAGTATAAAACAACGATTATGTAGTCATAGGCGGAGGAGGAATGGGGTTCGACGACGAAATACAATAAAAAAATTGAAATGATTTGTTTCGTTATCATGATATTCACAGTTATATCGACGTGTGATGAAACTTACTATTGGAACTTCTCGTTTGAACCGCTTACGTTCTTCTCGGCCTGGGTTTATTGAAGGGGGGGTACTGCCCCCCAACGGCGGGAACTCGGGGGGTACCGCCCCCCAACGGCGGAACTTCGTTCGATTGGCGGGGGGGGAGGGTGGTGGTGGTCGATTGGCGGGGGGTGGAAGATCTACCTTTCCTGTTAAGGATGACGCTGGTTATATTGGTTACTTGACGGATGATGAGGATGATAGTGACAGTATCTGTTCGACTGTGACGCGTCGTCGGCGTGAGTTACTTGCGTCTGATTCTGATGTGAGTTTTTCGAATTGCATGATGATGATTATTACTATTTGTGGTTTGTTGTTGTTGTTCTTGTTTGCTGTTTCGTCTTGGGGTGTTCCTCCGCCGAGGCGGTTATAGGGGGGGGGTTCCGCGGGGGTACCGCCCCCCAACGGCGGATCTAGTTCGGCTTTTGCCGAACGATGCGAGCGAAGCGTCGCAACTACGTTCGATGGACCAAAGGGGGCTTCGCCCCGCCGTGAGACTTGACTGGCGAAGCGTGAACGAGAGAAGTTGCGGAATGCGAGATTGCGAAGCAATGAGCAAGGAGCGACGTAACGAGTGAACAGTATGATATTAAAGTTTGATTGCGTATAATATAATATTGATTGTTCGAGAGATTATTGTTGTTGTTCGAGAGATTATTGTTGTTGTTCGAGAGATTATTGTTGTTGTTCGAGAGATTATTGTTGTTGTTCGAGAGATTATTGTTGTTGTTCGAGAGATTATTGTCATGAACGCGGTTGCGCCTTCAGTTACTTCATTGAAGTTGTTTACTTTTTGTTTTTACATCGGTAAAAATAGTTACCAAGAATTGGTTCGTATGTTGTTCGTATTGATTGCGTCATTGGACCAGTATCACCCCGACTTCTTTTTGGTTGTGTATCATAATTTGGGTATTGTGATTGATGACCCACGCGTTCGGATGGTCAACGGGGGGGTCTGTGGTGGCGGTGGCGGTGGCGGTGGCGGTGGCGGTTCAGAATGGGAGGTTAAGGACGGAGGAGACTGCGGATCCGAGAGATTGTTGTTGGATGCCGATGGTTGCGCCGGTAATGTCTGGGTGGAAGGGAGTGCGGTGCGGAATCGTTGGTATAAGTTGAATTTTAATAGAGTTCACGCCTTTAAGAATTTGTATGATGAGTATGATGGTGAGTGTTTTACTTGGATTGATTTGGATACGATTGTGTTGTCTGATTTGAGTTATTTGGCGGAGGTTGATAATTATTTTATCTTTCATGGTGGGCGTGGCGGGGGCGAGGGCGGAAGAATGCATGATGTGTTAGTGGGGAGTGGAGGCGAAGTTTTGTGGTCAGTACCTGAGGCGTCATATATCCATGGATCATTTTGGAAATTGAACCTGTCCTTATATCATGAAGTTATACGTCTTGATTCGTTGTTTCGAGAGAATGGCGTTCGATTGAAATATGATGTTCAAAGTATATTTTCAGTGATGGCTCGGGGTGGCGGTGGTGGTGGTTATGGTCGTTGCCCTTTTTATGATGGACCTTCGCGTGCTATCACTGGGAGTATGTTTGTGATTGGTGAAAATATTAAGGTGTGTGTTATGAATGGTCTTGGTGTTTGGGATAATAAGGACTCTCTTGGGAATCATGTGAATACGGATTCGCTGACGAACTTTTGGTGGTCTGATGGCGGCGCTATTTTTCGGACTTCCATGTACCCCGATAAAGAAATTCATATTCTCTCATTGACCTTTGATTCCTTTTTTATGAGTAATGTATGTGGGTCATCCGATTTTGCTCGGTTGTTTCCGTTTTTGTTGGTTTAGTGTTTGGCGTTGGATTTAATAGATTTGGATTTGGATGTTCGAGAGATTTGGATTTACTGTATAATATTGATTATGATTATGATTATGAATATTGATTATGATTATGATGTTCGAGAGATTTGGATTTACTGTATAATATTGATTGGTTCTTTTTACTGCAGACCGTGCAACCAATAGCACAGGTACCCCCGCGCAGCGGGGGGGGTGACATACGAAAAATTTATTATCCTCTCGCATCGACTGGGTAACCCCCCCCCGCCCCCTGTCCCCCTCCCGGGGGACCCCCCCCCCCCTAACCCGTGCTGATTTTGAACCGAAATCCTGTATCTATCGGTAACCGGAATTCGGTAGGAAAACGGTCTATCGGTTACAAAACTGCACCCGATGTATGGTGTGATTTTTTCTGGGTTTCTTTAGAAGCGTTCTTTTTCAACCATTCTTTGTGCTACTTCCAACCATTCTTCCATATCTTTGTGTTCTTTTTGAGCGATGGCGCGTGCTGTGGGTGTTCTGATGAAATGTGTTGCGAGTTTGACGAGTTTCTCGTCGTAAATTTTGCGAACTTCCGCGATGATTTGTGCGAACGTGAAAGTTGGGTTTGTGTCGCTGTTGTATGTGTGTGAGCGTTCCATTCCTTTGATTCCGATTGACTCGAGTTTGTCAGCGTCGCTGACGATGTCTCTGATTTGGGAGTAGTAATCGCCGAGGATGAGCTGGAAGTCGAGTGGTGTACCTGCAAGGATTGCTTTGTTTTCAGTGCTGTATGAAACGTACTTGATGACTTGTTTGATTTCGGTGTAGTTGCTGATGTTGGCGGTGCCGAACTCGTCGAGTCTTTGTTCGAGTGTTCCATCGTAGTCGTATTTGTGGTCAGCGATGTCGTGGAGCCACGCGACAGTGATTGTGTCTAGCCTTAGATTGCCATCATTGTCTTTGAAGTCGGCGAAGAGGAGGTATGATGACATTTCCGCTACTGCCTTCATATGGGCGTGTCCGTGAGTGTCGCTTCTGCCAGCACAAATCATCTGAACGAAATCAGAAAGAAGGTGCCAGCGTTGTTCGATGGTGTTGGCGGAGACGGCGGTGGTGGCGATTGATGATGTCATTGTTGTTGTCTGATATTTCTTGAAAGATACTTAGATTGTAGATGGTGTTGGTGTTTAAATAGTACCCCACCAGATGTACGTCTGGATGACCCATCGGTTGGATGAGGGTGAGATTGGTGATCTTGGGTGAGGGTGTCATTGTTGATGGTGGTGGACTTGGATGAGGGTGTGATGTGTGATATGTGGACTTGGGTGAGGGTGTGATTGTTGATGGTCTTGATCTTGGATGAGGGTGTGATGTGTGATATGTGGACTTGGGTGAGGGTGTGATTGTTGATGGTCTTGATCTTGGATGAGGGTGTGATGTGTGATATGTGGACTTGGGTGAGGGTGTGATGTGTGATATGTGGACTTGGGTGAGGGTGTGATGTGTGTGATCTTGGATGAGGGTTCAACCTAATCGGCGATAATATTTCGGCGGAGGGTGGTATATGGTTGCTTGATTCGTTTGGGTTCTGGGTGAGGTATCCCTTTGCGTCATCCTCGTCCATCCTGTGCCATGTGACCATCCCCTCCGGGGACCCTTTCCCTATGGCACTCACTTCCCGCTATATATAAACTTCCCTATTGTAATAGGTAACCGGAAATGAGTAGGATAACGATTATTGAATCTGAAAACGATAAGCGATAACTCATATCTGGTCAGTTGAAATGAGTACCCGGTCACATGTCAAATCCGCCACCGCCACATATCCTCTTCCAGTTTTTGTGACATGTGACCACCACCGCGACCGTCAAATATTTATAATGATGTGCCGAACTTGATTGTGATTTGAAAAAGATTGAAATACTTTTTCTAATAGTTGTTGGATGCAGTTATCACGGACAACGAACAACAACAACAACAATATGGCTTACTACAAACACGAGAACTATTTCAGCGAGAAGGAGATGACTGGATGGAGTGAAGAGCGCAAGGCTGGACAGCGTGAGTTGAATTGGGATCTTCGTCTTGAGCATTACGCGGTGAGAAACCCGGGGATGTTTGTGAAGATGACTGACGAGTGGGCTGCTGGATTCAAATGTGTGGGGGTTCCTACGATGAAGATGCTTTACATCCTGAAGCTTGCGAGGCAGAACGGCATTGTGTCGAAAACTGTGCTCAGGTTTTGCAGTGCTGAAGAGCATCTTTTGGAGCAGCGTCCCAACTTTTCGAGTCCTGCGTCTGTTACGTTCAACGATGCAGCCTACAGCGCCAACTGCCGCGCGGCTGTACCTGGGATGATGCCTGCAAGTTCTACTGCACGCGCTGCTGCGAAACTGAAGCGTGAGAAGAAGGCGTCTGCTGTGTTGGCGCGCGCTGCTGGAAAGACTGCTGCTGCTGAGAAACGTGCGGCCGAAGAAACCGCGTTTGCTCTGGTGGTGGCACTTGAGCGCACTGCTCTTGAAAAGAAGATTGCTTCCACGCGTAAAGCGATGGGTGTGCGCAAGAACGAAGAAAATCCGGCATCTCTGTGCCAACTGATTGGTGAGTGGGAATCTGAGATGATGTTGCGTATGTATGCTGCGCGTAAGTAAATGTGTGACATGTGATGTGTGACATGTGATGTGTGACATGTGACCCCCAAAAAAACAAAATACAAATAGTGTATGTTTTTTTTTGATGATCCACCGATTTTTCGAGTTGGTTGAATAAAATTGAAATACTTTTTCTCATATTCGACGGATGACAGCTCCCTGACTCAGACAACCCAACAACAAATGATGACTACTGCTACGACCTACTGGACTGCTACTGCTGCAGCAACTTCGACAACCCTCTATGCGCCTCCCGTGAAACATTTACCTGGTGTCAAACTTTCCATTGAGGAGCGCAACCAAAAGAGTGATCAGCACCAATTCGGTCTGTGCGGCGACTGTGACGCCGGTCTTGACGACCGCGCCGACTTCATCATCGGGAACCACGCCACGTACACACGCCTCCTGTGCAACAACTGCTCCGCGTATTACGCCGAGGCGCGAACGGCTTTACGCGTTCGACGATTCCTCAGATCCATTGACGATGTGAATGTTTGATGACATTTTATGACATTTGACCCCAAAAAAAACAAAATACAAATGGTGTATGTTTTTTTTGTGACATGTGACGATCACCCGTTGACATGTGACGATCACCCTTTTTCAAGTTTTTTCATGTTCCGCCGATTTTCCAAGTCGGTTGAATAAAATTGAAATACTTTTTATCATATTCGACGGATTACAGATCCCACCAGACACACAGACAATGACAACTACGATGAACCAGACTACGGCACCTGCCACCACCTCCCAAGACTACTGGACTGCTACTGCCGGATTTGTTGCTCTTTTCGCAACTGAAGAATCCACGCACTGTGAAGAAGTTTCCGCACTCACCTCGAAATGGAATGACCACAAATTTGGTCTTTGTTGTGAGTGCGATTGCGGACTTGATGATGAAGCCGACTTCGTCATCACCGGCAATTTGAATGACCACGACATTGTGCTCATGTGTTACACCTGTTTCACTAACCTTACTCAAGAATCACCCTACTACGCTTATTAAAAATCACCACCATACACGCCACCACACAAATTGTTGATTCGGGGGGATTATATCCCTTTTTTATTCGGGGGTTCCGCCCCCCAACGGCGGGATCTACGGGGGTTCCGCCCCCCAACGGCGGGATCTACGATCTATCGGCAGCTACGCTCCATCCTCTGTATAATCCTCCGTCCATCTTTACCTACGGTCCATATTCACGGCAGAGGGGCTCGGTCTCGTTTTATCTGGATTGGTTTGTATTGTTCGAGAGATTTGGTTGTTGTTAGTATTTTAATCTATATAATCTCTCGACATCACAAGTTTAACCGGTTGTCATTCATTCTGTATAATCCTCCGTCCATCTTTACCTACGGTCCTCCTACAGAGGTAGGAGCGCCCGCTTGGCGCGTGCTTCCATATCGACGGTCGCTGTGGCTGGGGTGGTTTTATTCAGGGTTTGCTTATTGCTTACAATATCAATAAACAAACTTAAATACAACCCCGGTTATAATGTATAACCATGGACCCATTCAACATCGTAGATTTGATTGAAAACAATCCGATAACCAAGTTATCGACCACATACCAAAACACGCTCCTTACGAAAATCAAGGCGAAATTTACAGAAACAGAACAACAACTATTTGTGGCGAGTTTTTATGGATTTTTAAAATATAATACCAATACTGATTTTGTTATTGACTTGGATGATGTGTGGAAGTGGTTAGAATTCTCAACAAAGCAAAAAGCAAAAATATTACTTGAAGCTCAATTTGTTAAAGATAAAGACTACATAACATTGCTTAACCCACAGGTTAAGCAATCCGACCACACCAGAGGCGGTCACAACAAAGAAATATTTATGTTAAATGTTGCTACTTTCAAACGTTTCTGTTTAAAAGCTGGAACAAAAAAGGCGGATGAAATTCATGAATATTATATTAAACTTGAAGAAATATTACACGAAGTGGTTCAAGAAGAAAGCAACGAATTGAAAACGCAGTTGGAACAAAAAACTATTGTATTGGAACAAACAACCATTCTATTGGAAAAGACAGAGAAAACAAACGAAAAAATCAGAGAAAAAACATTATTGGAACAGTTTGGACGCAACACTCAGTGTGTTTATTACGGTAGCATCGATAATGTTAGTGACACCAATGAACGATTACTTAAATTCGGAAATTCAAATAATTTGGCAGGTCGGGTCTCTCAACACAAAGAAACATATTCTAATTTTCGGTTATTGAATGCTTTCAAGGTCGAAAATAAATTGCAAGTTGAAAATGAAATGAAAGAGCATCCTTTGTTTGCTGAAAGGCAACGAACCATTACTATCAAATCTAAAAATTATATCGAATTATTGAGTATGAATGGATTGACATTTACCATTCTTGATAAAACTATAAGGGATATTATCTTAAGCAGTGAATGTAATCCCGAAAATTTCAAGAAAATAATGGATGAAAACAAACGATTGAAGAAAATTATAGAAAGTCACAATCAATTCAACAATATGAATGAACTCATCTTATTAAGATCTGAAAACAAGCATCTGAAAATTGAAAACTTGAGAATTATAAAGAAATATAATAAAGGAGGTCCAACGTTCACTGCACCCGCGTCTACTTTCACGTTCGATCCTCATTCTGATTCTGATTCTGATTCTGATTCTGATTCTGAACCCGAGACGGTCACTGAAAAGGAGGTAGAAAATTATGGAATTGTCATTAATCGTATTAGATCTAAAAGACGAGATAAAAGTGATGATGGGTTCTTTCACATTGATGGGTGCACTTATGAATTATTGGAAGGCACGCGAAATGATGTATGGAATGGTCGCGCCTATCAAACTGCTGGGGGTTTGATCAAAACGGATCTATTGGTAAATAAGGATGGCAAAATTGTTTCAAAAAATAAGTATATTGAATCCGTCATAAATAACAAGTTAGATGTAGTTAATCAAAGAAAACGTCTCCGTATAGTTTCCAAAATAGAGGGGGTTCCGCCCCCCAACGGAGGGAGCTACGCTCCATCATCTATATAATCCTCCGTCCATCTTTACCTACGGTCCTCCTACAGAGGTAGGAGCGCCCGCTTGGCGCGTGCTTCCATATCGACGGTCGCGGTGGTCCTGTGTATATACATCATTTTCTTCCTATTCAACCATTATAACTCATCATCTCGAGATATTTTATCACATATTAGTATTTCATATTATATACACCCTTATGGGTAACCGGGAATCGGTAATATACCTGCTTTTGAATCATTTAACCCTATTACGCTCTCATTCTTTTAAAGGGGTTTATGATATGCTACTTTCACTCTATCCCAAATAAAATTGATTCTACTTTTTATCTTATACCTATATATCACCGGGGTAGCACAGCGGAAGCGCGACGGGCTCATAACTCGTAGGTCACAGGATCGAAACCTGTCCCCGGTATCTTACATTTCGGTCGGTTTACAGAACCAACTCGTCAATGCTAGTGACGTTATTACTAAACAAGCAACCTCTCATCGGTGTGGCGCAGAGGCCTAGCGCGCAGGGCTCATTACCCTGAGGTCGTATGTTCGAATCATACCACCGGTATCTTACAATTCGTCTGCTTTACAGAAGCAGGTACGTCAATGCTAGTGACGATAAACAAGCAACACTCTATATACCCCTGTAGCACAGCGGAAGTGCGCCGTAAAAACACCGTCTTCTACCTTTTCGACTATCTTCTCTGGATGGTACGTCTTGAGGATGGTTATTGGCTTATAACCCGGAGGTCACAGGATCGAAACCTGTCGGGGGTATACACCTTTTTTTCTATATCTATTCACTAAAAAAAAACATCGGGTCTTATTCCCTTTGTTTTTTTTTCATCATCATCCGTCACATGTCACATCATCATCCGTCACATGTCACATCATCATCCGTCACATGTCACATCATCATCCGTCACATGTCACATCATCAGCATCACATGTCACATTCAATCTACTTCGATTGTTTGGGTCATTTCATTCCACATTCCCACCTCTTCGCTTGTTTCGGCGTCATATACCACACCTTTTCCTGATTTCAGGTACTTCACTCCTTGGTATTCCATCTCAACCACTTCCACTTCCTCTTCTGTCTCTTCTTCCACCAACATCACTTCTTCTGTTGCCGCTACTTGTGCCTGCATTGGCACTTCCACCTTTGCCGACGCCTTTGATGCTTTCGTCACTTTCACCTTTGGTTCTTTTTCCGCCTTCGCTTTTGGCACTTTTTCCACTTTCGCCTTTGGTTCTTTCGTCACTTTCGCCTTTGGTTCTTTCGTCGCCTTCGGCACACTCACCACTTCCGTCTCCACTTCCGTCATCACTTTCGTCAACACTTCCGTCACCACTTCCGTCACGCCTTCGGCGGTGGTTGCTTCAACTTCCACCACTCCCTTCACTTTCGACACCTTCGCCTTCGGTACCTTTTCAACCTTCTCTTTCAACACCTTTTCAACCTTCTTCGGTTCCTTCTTGCTCGCTGTTGTCATCGCTCTCGCCCATGTCTTGTATTCCTCCAACATCTCTTTCATCTCCGTCTTCACTGCTTCACTCACCTCTTCCTCTTCCTTTCCAAACACCAACGACATCTTTCTCACCAATCCACTCATCATCATCTCCATCACGCTCGTTCTTGATTCCATTCTTTATTTCTTCTTTGCTTGATCTATACTACACTTTCTTTTACCTTTCTTATCATTTCAATTTTTTACATTTTACACTCTCTTTTCTCTCTTCTTACATTTTCTTTCTACGGCGACCACGACCACGACGACCACGACGACGACCGGATTATTTAATTCTCCGGCG
>Ga0114970_10001429_pt1 | contig 17858 bp, 16 predicted proteins | sample M_140205_XF_Meta_FD_87030 | JGI IMG/M metagenome (GOLD analysis project Ga0114970, IMG submission 87030) | Freshwater microbial communities from Lake Montjoie, Canada to study carbon cycling - M_140205_XF_MetaG | ecosystem: Environmental > Aquatic > Freshwater > Lake | place: Lake Montjoie... | reverse complement strand
CAACAAACTTTCCAAACGACCTTGGGCAATCTCGGCTTGGTATGGTGTATATTGTGTATACCAACTTGGGTTTTCAAAAATATTACGTAAAATAACAGTAGGTGTTAACGTTCCATAATATCCCATTCCTATATAACTGCGGAACACTTTATTCTTGGCAGCGGTAGTTTTTAACTCAGCTAACAAATCGCTTTCGCTAATTGGTGCCGGCAAATTCATCGGCTGCTTGCGGCGTATATGAGCAGGAATAGTTTTGTTGATCAATTCATCTATACTACTCAAACCAAGGGTTTTCAGCATCTCTGCGGTTTCTTGAGCATTGGGGCCAATGTGGCGTTGTTGGAAATTTTTGTCAGACATTTTAGTTTTGATTTTTGCTAATAATATTGAAGTAAGACCGTGATAAAAAGGCACACAAAATTAATCAAAAAATAGTGGATTTTTATAGAGGTGTGAAAAAATATTTAGGCAGGCGTCCAACACCGTCATTGCCAGGAGTCTCGTTTGCAGAACGAGACGACGAAGCAATCTCAATTGGAGTAGGATTTTAGAATCGAGATTACGCTCTCACTCTTTCTTACTCTGACGCATTTTTTTATATAGATTTGCAAAAATGGGAAAAGGTAGCTCAATATATATGATGACAAATGAATTTAATACAGTTATTTACACCGGTGTAACTTCTGATTTACTGAGCAGATTTACTGAGCATAAAAATAAACGCCATGAGGGTTCATTTACATCAAAATATAAGATTTCGAAATTAATATACTATGAGACTTTCCATAATATAGAAGAAGCTATAGCTAGAGAAAAACAAATTAAAGGAGGATCAAGGAAAAAGAAAATAGCACTGATAGAATCCATAAATCCAAGATGGGAGGACTTATATGATAAATTAGATTGGTAAAGTTATTTCGTTTTTATATGAGATTGCTTCGTCGCTCTTGCACACAGGCTGACACACAGCTCCTCGCAATGACGGCAGTGGTATAATACTATAAGCACTTCACAAACTTAACCCAATCTTCTGCAATTTTTCCTTTTAACACCCGCGGAAATTTTACTTGGGCTCCACCCTTTCCTTGAGATTCGAGAAAACTATTAAAAACTTCATTGGGCAGATAGGTTACATTCATGCGTGTTAAAGCATGGGTGCGTTCAACTATATAATCATCATTAAGCTCTCCCAATTTTGCATCCAATTTTTGTTTATACAATTCCGTGTCAAATGGCTTATCACTTCCTATATACCAGTCATGCCCCAAAGGCCCATCATTTGTGACACCAATTACACAAAACTCATTACTGATCAGCCCCATTTCATTGCTCACAAAATTAAATGCGTCATTCATATTTTCTACAGAAAGATGCTCGCCACAAAGACTTAAAAAATGTTTCGTGCGTCCCGTTATTTTTATTTCAACGTGTTTAAGAGAAGAAAACCTGATGGTATCGCCAATTAAATACCGCCATGCACCAGAACAAGTAGTAATTGCCAGCGCATAATCAACACCTTCATCTACTTCCATTAAAGACAATGCTTTGGCATGAGGCAATATATTTCCATCGCCATCGAAATTATCATCATTAAAAGGAACAAATTCATAATATACACCATTATTCAATAGCAATCGCATACCACTAACATAGGGTCTGGCCTGAAAGGCTAAAAAGCCTTCGCTGGCTAGGTATGTTTCCCAATAGTTTAGCGGCTTGCCACACATGGCATCTATGCTTTTGCGATAAGGCTCTACCGATACGCCACCCCATATATAAATGGTAAGGTTGGGCCAAATATCATGTATTGATTTTAAATTGTACCTTTCGATAATTCGCTCAAACAATAATTTAATCCAAGCAGGAACACCTGCTATAGTTCCAGGATCCCAATTGGGTGCATTCTCTATTATATCTTCAATTTTAGAATGCCAATCTTTTAAGGCTCTTATTTGTGGCTCTGGTTTGGTATAGGGTTCAAACCAAAAAGGGACATTCCCTGAAGTTATTCCACTAAGGTCACCACTAAAATTTACTCCATTAAATTGCAGCGTAGTGCTTCCACCTATCATGATATAATGTTTATTAAGGACTCCCGCTGGAATTTCTTTACAGCGGGCAATTCTAAGTAGCTGCTTTGCACTACCACGTGTAATAAATTTAATAGTATTTTTGGTAACAGGAATATACTTACTTGCACCTTCGCTAGTGCCACTGCTCAAAGCGAAATATTTCATTTTACCAGGCCATGTCACCGATTCCTCGCCAGCATAAGCTTTTTGCCACCAAGGGTTCATTGTAGAATAATTTGACAAAGGGACTTTTTCTCTAAATAACCTCATCACTTTATCATTAAATACAATATCTGAAAAATGGTAAAATTGCCCGAATTGTGTGTTTCCTGCTTTCAATAATAACTTTTTCAAGGTTCGCAATTGTGAAGCGTGTGCTCGCTCAATAGGGTTTCTGTACCTATTGCCAGTAAAGGCTTTTTTAACAATTTGGGTTAAACTTGACATCTATGAATTCATTTACTAAACTAGCAAACTTAAGCTGCAAATTAAATGATAATTGTCAATAGAAAAAAATTAGGACTGTAAAAAAGGATTATTCAGCTTCTCAAACCCAATGGTAGTAGGCTCTCCGTGCCCACAATAAACCTTACAGTCTTTGGGTAAAGTAAATAACTTATTTTTTATGGAATGAATTAAGGTGTCAAAATCGCCACCAGGTAAATCAGTCCGACCAATGCTTTGTCTGAATAGTACATCTCCTTGAAAAATTTGGTTTGTTTCTATATTATAAAAACCCAAATGGCCCGGTGCATGACCTGGCAAAAACAAAACTTCCAAATTCGTTTCCCCAAAATTAAGCATATCTCCTTCGTTCAGATATATATAATCAGCAACCGGCATGGTTAAATTAAAACCCATAGAAGCAGCCCAATGTATGCTATGTTCCATGGTCGCTATATCTATTTTGTTTATGTATACTGGCAAGTTCCATTTACCTGCGCAGTAGCTTACGCCTAGCACGTGGTCGATATGCCCATGGGTGAGGACAATTTTTTCAGGAATCAATTGGTTGTCGGCAATAAAATCAGATAGTACTTTTTCCTCACCGGGTTTGCTGCATCCTGGGTCTATCATTATACATTGTTTAGTATCGTCCCACACTACATAAGTGTTTTCGGAAAAGGGATTGAAGGTGAAGCAATGGTGGTGCATTTTTGGGGCAAAAATAGTACAAAGTAGATAGCCCGCCGCGGCGGGAGGTACAAAGACTTTTTAGCTGGTCGGAGGCAGTTGGCGGTAGCTTACACCGAATGCCACTGCCTTCTGCCTAACTTTTACTCAATCCTCAATTCAGTAATCAAAAAACTACCTGAATTACTTTTCATGAGAATATATACTTTGTAAATTCCTGCAGTGGTTTCTAGTTTTCCATTGATGAATTTAGTAGCGGGGTCGCTCACGCCTGTGCGGGCGATGCTAAAATTACTAGGTTTGCTTTTAGAGAAGAAATCTTTCATAATAATCTCTGCCTGGGTTTTGCTATAGGTTTCTTCTTTGCCCATAATACTCAACTCAATCGAATTATTAAAACTTGTGGTAAGCTCAGATGCATTTCCTTCTTTTATGTTGCGGGCGATTTTATCATTTAAATCCTCTGCAAACATTGATATGAGGGTGACAAAAGCTATATAAATTATTGGCATATGGTTTATGTTTCTTGCTTGCAAACTTAGCTAAAATTATGCCGAAAAAAAAGGGGAAATAGTAGTCAGTAATCAGCAATCAGTAGCTGACGCCTGCTTATTGACGCCGAATGGCACTGACTACTGACTACCAAAGCGTATTTTTGCAGCTCAATAACACGACCATGAATGATAAAGTAATACTAATGATACTCGATGGCTGGGGCAAGGGTCAGGCTTATGAAGGCAATGCGATAGAGCTAGCGAAGAATAAATTTGTGGAAGGATTGGCCAATCATTATCCGATGTCGTATTTACAAACAAGCGGCGAAGCTGTGGGATTGCCTGATGGGCAAATGGGAAATAGCGAAGTAGGACATTTGAATATTGGTGCTGGCAGAATTGTATATCAGCAATTGGAAATTATTAATAAAGCTTTTCGTGAACATCAAGTTGCTTCTATTCCCAGTTTCGCAAATGCAATAAAGTATGCCAAAGAAAATAAAAAAGCATTTCATTTATTGGGCTTGGTAAGCGATGGTGGGGTGCATTCATCGATGGATCATTTGATGGGATTGTGTGATATATTAAAAGATAGTGGAATTGACAATATATATATTCATGCATTTACCGACGGTAGAGATACAGATCCAAAATCCGGAAAAAAATATATGCAAACTATTAGCGAAAATATACAAGCCTTCGCGGCAAACAATATAAAACTTGCAACTATTATAGGACGCTACTATGCCATGGATCGCGACAAACGATGGGAACGCGTGAAACTTGCATACGACTTATTGGTGCATGGAAAAGGAACTATATATAAAGATGCTATTGAAGCTATAGAAGAATCATATAAAAAAGAAGTTACAGATGAATTCATACAGCCGATTGTATTAAGTAAAGATGGTATAAATCCGATTGCGACCATCAAAGATGGAGATGTGGTATTAATGTTTAATTTTCGTACTGACCGTGGTCGTGAACTTACGCAGGCGCTTAGCCAGCAAGCATATCCTGAGTTTGATATGAAACCTTTGGATTTACATTACCTCACCATGACTATATATGATGAGACTTATAAAAATGTAGAAGCACTTTTTCATAATGATGATTTGGTGATGACACTTGGAGAAGTATTACAACAAAATAACAAGAAGCAAGTTCGCATTGCCGAGACAGAAAAATATCCGCATGTTACTTTCTTTTTCTCTGGCGGCCGCGAAAAGCCATTTGATGGAGAGACACGTAGGATGTGCCAGTCACCCAAAGTTGCTACCTATGATTTGCAACCAGAAATGAGTGCGGAAGATATAAAAAATGCAGTGCTTGATGTGATACAAAATGATGCTGCTGATTTTATTGTAGTTAATTTTGCAAACCCAGATATGGTAGGTCATACTGGAGTATTACCAGCAGTAATAAAAGCTGTAGAAAAAGTAGACGACTGTGCCCGCCAAATTGTAGAACAAGCCACCACCAAGAGCTGGAACCTCCTTATCACCGCCGACCATGGCAATAGTGAGTATATGATAAATCCTGATGGTTCTCCCAATACTGCACATACAACTAATGATGTTCCTATATATTTATTGGCAAATAACAAAGATATAAAACTACACGATGGGAAGTTGGCTGATATTGCTCCCACAGTTTTACAGTTGATGCATTTGGAGCAACCGATTGAGATGACAGGTGTGAGTTTGTTAGATATTTAAGATATATACAAGGTGCAAGTGAAGCATGAAGCGGGAGGAAAAATTTTGAAACAAATTCTGGATTTCAAATTACTTCTCTTGCCTGAAGCAGGGACCAACACAATGATCCCGAATTTTAATATAGAAGGGTAGGGTCAAATCCGCTCAATCCCCATCAGCACATACTTCTTCTCCTTGGCAAAAAGAGTTGGATTTATAATATTAATATTTTTGTCTATTTTTCCTTCAATCTCGGGCAACGATTGTTCTATTATATAATATAATCCCGGATTTTTTACTTGTATTTTATCAACTATAAAATCCTTCACGGGTAAGCCAATCTGAGTAGCCCACATATATATATAAGCAATGGTAGGAAGTATATGGGGTGTTATATTTTCTTCTGAAGTCATTTTAAAGCCATGCTCGGCTAAAAGGGTGTTAAATGATTCCCAATCGTGTCCACTTTTTTCATGGGCTTGGCCTAATCTGAAATAGTCGCAAGCTATCCATTTGCCGCCAGGCTTCATAATTTTATCTATAATAGGTAATGCAGTTTTTAAATCTAAATATTGTAGTGATTCTGACGTAATCACTGTTGCAAATTGCGCTATATAATTATCGGAATCAATGTCTTCAAATTTACAATGCAACACCTCATTGGGGTATGTTTGCTTGATATGATTAATCTGGTTTATGTCGGGTGTTAATCCTATGGCCTTAAGTTTACGTTCATTCATTAGTTTCAATAATCCGCCCATACCACACCCTACGTCTAATATTAAATTGGTTTTGTCCGTAATTAGTTCCACTAATTTTTCTGCATATCTTTTTTGGGCAGTGTAGAAAATATTTAGACTGATATCCTCGGGCAATGTATTGGGATTGTCATAATAGCCATAATGTAAAAAATCGCCTTTAAGTACTTTGCCATACAGCTTTAATTGGGCGTCGTTTTCATGCCGGTGTCCCCTTTTCTTATTGCGCTGTAGCTTGAGTACTTTGTATAGATGATTTGGGTATAATGCCCGTTTTAGTATATTCTTAATAATATTGTTCTTAGCCATGTATATAAGTTTTTAAAATGTCGCCTGAAATATTCTCGGTGTAGTTGGGTTCGTGATTGATGAACGGGGCTTTCAAGCCCGTATGATATGTTTTTTGGGGAGCGGTAAATACCTTGGTTTCATCCCAAATATTTTCTGATATGAATGTTTGTAATACCATTCTGCCGCCTTCCACCAATAATGATTGTATACCTTTACTATATAATACTTCCAAAGTTTGTTTGGCTGCCCCGATAGAAAAATCAATATATATAAATTCTACGTTTTCTTTTTCCCAATGCTTATTGGTTTGAAAATATTGATCCACCAAAATAAGGGTAGGGGTGGTGCCATCAAATATATGTAAATTTGATTCCAATTTTAATTGCGGATCCCACACCACACGCACTGGATTTTTTCCTTCCCAATGCCGCACATCTAAGGTAGGGTTGTCATTAAATGCCGTATTAGAACCTACCAATATCGCAGCATGACAAGCCCTGTAACGATGCACTTCCCTCACCGAATATTGATTACTGATATATCGTAGCGATTGATAATTTGGGTCACGAATTTGTGGGGCAATGATATCATCTGCAGTTTGGGCCCATTTAAGGGTAACGAAAGGTCTATTTTTTTGATGAAAACAATTGAATCTTTTGTTTAATTCTAGTGCTTCTTTCTCACAAACTCCTGCGGTAATTTCTATGCCTGCAGCTTTTAGTTTTTCTATTCCCTTTCCTGCTACTAAAGGATTAGGGTCTTGTTGAGCTATAATAACTTGTTTGAATTTTTTCTCGATAATCAAATCTGCACAAGGCGGTGTTTTGCCTGTATGCGAACAAGGTTCCAAATTTACATACAAACTGCATTCATCAAACTTGTCAAATCCTTGCAGTTTATTGATGGCATTCACCTCGGCATGGTTGCTTCCATATTGTTGGTGAAATCCCTCCGCAATAATCTTCTCCATATGCACAATCACACAACCCACCATGGGGTTAGGCTCAACCAGCCCCTCACCATTGGCGGCCAGTTGCAGGCATCGTTTCATATAGGTTTCGTGCATAGTATATATAATAACTAAAACAACTGCGTACTATTTCCCCTATGTGGCATAATCCCCAAATGCTTATAAGCTAGCTCTGTTGCTTCGCGGCCACGGGCGGTTCGCATGAGGAATCCTTCTTGAATGAGGAAAGGTTCATATACTTCTTCTATAGTTCCGGCATCTTCGCTTACTGCGGTGGCAATTGTATTAAGTCCCACAGGGCCGCCTTTAAATTTTTCTATAATAGTGGTGAGGATTTTATTGTCCATTTCGTCGAGGCCGTGTGAATCTACATTCAATGCATCCAAAGCCATTTGGGCAATTTCGAATGTGATGATACCATCGCCTTTCATCTGGGCAAAATCTCTAGTTCGTCTTAATAAAGCATTTGCAATACGTGGGGTTCCTCGGCTGCGTTTGGCAATTTCGTGAGCGGCGGCATCTACTATTTGCGTTTTCAAAATTCCCGCACTGCGTTTCACAATACTGGTCAATAATTTTACATCATAATATTCCAATCGGGCATTGATACCAAACCGGGCACGCAGCGGAGCCGTTAGCAAACCCGAACGTGTAGTCGCACCAATCAACGTAAACGGATTAATACCAATCTGTATAGAACGGGCATTGGGGCCACTTTCAAGCATGATATCAATTTTATAATCTTCCATGGCTGAGTATAAATACTCTTCCACTACAGGGCTTAGTCGATGTATTTCATCAATAAATAATACATCGCCTTGTTCTAAGTTGGTAAGCAATCCAGCCAAATCGCCGGGCTTTTCTATCACAGGTCCTGAAGTAATTTTGATGCCTGCACCCAGTTCATTTGATATAATATGTGCCAGTGTAGTTTTGCCCAATCCCGGAGGCCCGTGCAACAACACATGGTCGAGTGCCTCACCACGTAGGCGGGCAGCTCCCACAAATATTTTGAGATTTTCTATAGTTTTATCTTGTCCGCTAAAATCGCCAAACGCCTGGGGGCGGAGTACTTTCTCCAGCTCCCGCTCGGTATTGTCTAGGTTTTCTTCGTCGGCACTAAGGTTGGGGTTACGCATGGGTGGCAAAGTTAAGAAGGAATAAGGAATAAGGGGTAAGGATTTGAGGGGTAAGGAGCAAGGGATAAGGAGCTGACGCCGAATGGCCCTTACTCCTTATCCCTTGCTCCTTATTCCTTAATCTTCATTGATTTAATTAGTCCTCTGATAATGCTGGATATTTCGTCGCCTTGTTTTAGTAAATCGTCTCTTTGTTCTCTTTTAATATATTTAAGTTTTTCTGCTAAGTATAACATAGATTTAACTTCACTACATGATGCCAAAGCGATATATAAAAATCTCGTAAAATCTGCATTCGAACTTCTATCAAAACCTTCTGCCATATTGTTTGAAATGGAAACGACTGCTCTACAAATTTGATCTTTAAACGCAAAATCTTTCGAAGAACTAAATAATCCATACACATTCACAGCATAATCCTGTGATTTCTGCCAACCTATCACATCTTCAAATCTTTTTATTGCCATATGATTTATTATTGTTTCTTTCTAACACTCCCTCCTTACTCCTTACCCCTTATTCCTACTTAAGTCCCTTCACGAGTAAGTCAACAATATGTATCGCCTTCACATGCAAATTATTTTTCTTGATATAAGAATCTAAATGCATGAGGCAACCACCATCGGTGCAAACTAAAAATTCAGCACCGGTATCCATTACATGTTTTAATTTTTCTTCGGCAAGAGCAACAGATAATGGTTCAAACTTAACAGCGAATATTCCACCGAAACCACAGCAAGTATCATAGTCTTTCATTTCAACTAATTCTAATCCTTCTACTTGACTAAGCAGTTTACGCGGTTGATCAAATATTTTACAATCGCGCATGCCTTTACAATTGTCGAGCAAAGCCACACGTGTATTAAAGGTAACTTGCAAAGGAGGATTGCCCAAAACATCAACCCAAAACTCAGCAAAGTCGAAAAATATTTTCTGTAAATTTTTACTCGGATTATGCACTGAAGTATTCTCGAACAAAGTATTATAGGAGCTGCGAACCATAGACACGCAGCCCGATGAAGCTGCTACCATATAATGTCCTGCAATTTGCTCTCCGATTAATTTTTCTCCTACTTCTTTCGCATCATCCCAAAAACCAGCGTTAAATGCGGGCTGACCGCAGCAGGTTTGCTCAGTATTATAATGTACCTCGCAACCGGCTAGTTCCAAAAGTCGTTTCATATTAAAACCAGTCTCAGGCCAAAATTGGTCTATGTGGCAGGGCACAAATAAATCGACGTGTATAGTTTTATCTTTTTGCAAGGCCGCGAAATTAATGGTTAATTATTAATGGTTAATGGTTAATGCCATGCGGCAGTGTTGCGTTGCGACATTAACCATTAATAATTAACCATTTATAATTCATCATTTATCATTAACCATTAACCATTATTTTTGCCGCCCTTTATGATTCGCATTATCCTCCAAAATAAACTCGTTCGCAAACTAATCAAGTTTGGGATTGTTGGTGCTGCCTCTTTTGTAGCGGGTTATATTACCTATGCGGTGCTGTGCGAATTGCATTTGATGGTATACCATGATGTAAAAAAATACTATTTGTTATATCAAGTAATAGGAAGCATCGTAGGTCTGTTTGTAAGTTACGCAGTAAATAAAAACTGGACTTTTAGGCATCAGACTCAAAAGAAAAAAAGTTATTTTGGGAGATTTGCATTGGTATATGCAATCGGTTTCCTAATTAATATCGCACTGGTATACTATTTTGTGGATATAGCTGATTATTTGCCTGCTTACTTGCACAAAAACAGGTTGTTCGTGGCTCCCATCTTTGCAACAGTGATTAGTTCAGGGATCAATTTCTTGGCAAGCAATAAGCTGGTTTTCAAAGTAGAGGATGTGGAAGACGAATAATCAAAAAAACATTTTTTTATAAAGGTTAAAGCCCTATTTTTGCACTCCCAAATTTTAAGCTAATCATGAGCAATTTATTAAAAATCGTAGAGCAAGAATTTTTAAAGACAGACCTTCCATCATTCAAGGCTGGCGATACCGTAGCGGTATCGTACAAAATTAAAGAGGGCACCAAAGAGCGTATCCAGTTATACCAAGGTGTGGTTATCCAACGCCGCAACAGTGGTCTTAACGAAACTTTTACAGTTCGTAAAATTTCAAATGGTGTAGGTGTTGAGCGTATTTTCCCAATACACAGTACCAATATCGAAAAGATAGAAGTGATGAGTCGCGGTAAAGTGAGACGTGCCCGTATCTTCTACCAACGCGGACTTACCGGCAAAAAAGCCCGTATCAAAGAAAAAAGAGGTTAATACCCAAAGACATTTTATACAAGGCTGTCCCTACAAACGACAGCCTTTTTTATTTTAATATTTAACAGCTAGATTTTTTTTAATGGATAAGAAAAAAATATATATCATACGTCATGGAGAAACGGATTTTAATAAAAAGAATATCGTGCAAGGCAGCGGTGTGGATAGCGATTTGAATGATACTGGACGTGCACAAGCGCATTCGTTTTTCAAAAGCTATAGAGAGGTTCCGTTTGATAAAATATATATATCTCAATTAAAACGCACCCGCCAAACGGTGCAACATTTTATTGATGTTGGTACTCCTGTTGAAGAATTACAAGGGCTTAACGAGATAAGTTGGGGAGTTCATGAAGGGTTAGAGCATAATAAAGAGTTCGATAACGAATATTGGAAGCGGGTAAAAGAGTGGCGTGAAGGACATTTGAATATCAGAATTACTGGTGGCGAAAGTCCGCTAGAACTTGCAGCTCGCCAAGAACCCGCAATAGAATATATATTTTCGCAAACCCAAGAAAAAACGATTTTAATATGTATGCATGGCCGTGCATTAAAATCTTTTCTTTGCCTTATTCAAAACATAGGTCTCCACCACATGGACGACCACGATCACAGCAATACAGGTTTGTATCTATTTGAATATGATAGCGTAAAATTTAACCTCCTCAAAACCAACGACCGAAGCCATTTAGATGGGTTAGGGGTATTGGAAGACCTTACTTAGGATTCTTGAATCTGGATTCATTTCGCCGTGGCGGATGGGGCCATCCTGAGGTGGCCTATCCAGTTACATTTATTTTTTTCAAATAAAAGAACCATTACAAGGTCGCGATTGGATGACACTATTACATACGAAGCAAAAGTAAACGCACAAATACCCAAACGGGGCGACATTATATAATCTCGCTTCAGCCTCCCCCCTCGAATCGCGAATCTTGAATCCCCAATGTCCTATATTTGTAGCTCAAGCCCCACTGCTAATATATGGTAACCAAAAATTTCGTCTTACTTGTCATATGTAATTTGTTATTGTTTCCTGCAATAGCTCAGCATTCGCTAAGTATGCGGTCGGGGTTAGGTTTAGGAAGCAATGCATCAAATTATTTTTTATCGCCCAATCAGAAAATATCTAATAGAGTTATACTTCCGCAAGTAACCATTCCGCTCAAAGTTCAGTATAAGTTTTTCGACTATTTTGGGTTAGAGGCAGGATATCAATGGTCGGTTCATTCAGTTAATGCAGTTAACCCAAGATTCAGAAAGACGCCTTCGAGCACAAATACCAAAGCAGATGACTCAGTACCCGTAGTTTTACACGGTCGAAAATTATATCATACACTCAATATAGCAGCCTATGGTTTTATACCATTGCGGTGGCACGAAAACGATGATGAGTTGCAAATTTCATTATATATAGGAGCAGGTATTTTGTTCAACAGAAGAATAGGAAGCGCAGTTTCTCACGATAGCTATTTGCATCAACCTGATAATTTTTGGCTGGATTACACTACACAATATACCAAACAATACAATACAGCATTTTTTGAATTAGGCCTAAATAATGATGGGGGCGAAAGCAATAATAAAAAAACGGTGCTATTTGTGGGTATCAAATATTTTTATTATTCGCCAACTATAATGACAGGTAGTTATAATGTATATTCAAATAATCTACTAATAAATCACGACGACTTGCGGGCCAATTATGGACATGTGATGTTCTCATTAGAAATTGGGAAGTATATATTTTATAACCCTAAAAAACTATCACAATTAATTCCTATTAAACTGCATTTCCCTTCTTATAGTAAAGTTCATGATTCATTACTTGCACAAAAAGTAAAAAATGATTCATTGGTGATAGTAAGAAAACAAGCTGAAAAGAAAGCAGCTATGGAGACCATGGGCAATAGGCCCGTGCAAACCACGCATATAATAAATGTGTATATGTCTACGCTAACTATGAAACTATGGGATAAACAGATAGTAGATGGAGATATTGTTTCACTCAATTTGAATGGAAAATGGATTTTGGAAAATTATAATCTCACCACCCACAAACAGGAGGTAGAGATAACTCTAGAACCTGGTGAAAATAATTTAGTATTATATGCTATTAGTGAAGGTCGACGAAAATCGTGCACCGTAGCCGTAATATTTGACGACGGCCACAAACAAGTGCAGCTATTATTAGATTCCGATTTGAAAAAATCGAGTGCGGTGCAGATAAATTATATACCATAGTTTGGAGTCGGGACTCGGGCTATGCGGCGGGTAGGTGTGGCGTCATGCTGAATTTGTTTCAGCATCTCTGCTGATTCCCCAAAGTGATATTGTAAAATCTCGTGTCAACCACCCAAATGGGAATTAGGATATAGTATTTAGTGAATAAGGTATATTGGCGACAGCAACCCCGAATCCTAAATCCCCAAATTCCCCCTTACATTTGCTTCAAATAAATCATCAACATGAAGAAAATCATTTACATCCTCTCCGCAGCTGTATTGATTGCAGCCTGTCACAAAAAAACAAGTACCACAGCAACTACAAACACTACTCCATGTAGCAATCCCACCCGTGCCGATTTGGAAAAAATACAAATTTTCCCAACCGATCATCCATTAAATGCTGATATTTCAGGCAGTGTATTGGACCCTAATTCAGCGGCAATTATAGCAGCAATTGGCGGTACAGGTTTACATCCCGATTTTGGCAGCGGAACATGGCAAGGTGCTCCTATAGGGATTCCTTTTTCGGTGGTTTGTGGTAGTCAAACAAAAGTGCCTATTACTTATAGAACTAATAATTATGATGGTAACTATGGAAGTGAGAGTGAGCAAGGTCCTTTCCCGATTCCGTTAACAGCTTCAATTGAAGGTAATGGTTCAGGCGATAGCCATGTGTTGACGGTTGATATAGAAAATAAAGTATTATATGAACTATATAATGCAGGCCAAGTAGGCAGTGGCTGGGAAGCCTCGTGTGGTGCGGTATTCGATCTTAAAACAAATACGTCACGCACCGATGGGTGGACATCGGCCGATGCTGCGGGCTTGCCAATATTACCTTGCCTAATTCGTTATGATGAAATGGCTTCGGGAAAAATAGACCATGCTATCCGTTTCACTTTGAGTAAATCAAAAGTATATAAAGGTTACGTAGACCCTGCCCACCATAAAGTTAATGGAACTGGAGCACTAGGTACTTCGTTACCCATGGGTGCTCGACTCAGATTAAAATCAACTTTCGATATCAATGCTTATTCGGCAGATATGCAAGTAATATTAAAAGCCATGAAAACCTATGGTATTATATTAGCCGATATTGGTTCGGATATGTTTATCAGCGGAGCACCCGATTCACGCTGGAATGACACCGATTTGCAAAATCTCAAAAAAATAAAAGCCACCGATTTTGAAGTAGTGAAATTGGGAACGATAAAGTAGGCGTTTTTATTTAACGTCCAGGTATTTGCGCAGCGAGGGAATTAGAATTCCGTCAGCCGATAACAAAAGCCTTTTAGTTGTTTGTAACATGAATCTACGAAAATATAATTTAGGATCGGTCAAGCCGAAAGCTGAAGATCATTAAAGAAATAATGTTGATTTTACCTGTGTCCGCCCGAAGTTGCGCAAATACTTTTGTTCTAGCTGTTAGAGCCAGTATTTTTATTTCGCAATTATTAGTTTTAAATTTATCACTTGCTTGTTATTTATAATTTTTACAATATATATTCCATTTTGTGAGGTGTTTAAGGGTAGTCTGAGTTTATTGTCAATGATCTCATTACATGGTACATAATGCCTACTTACCAATTGGCCTGAATAATTTGTAACCTCAATATGTAAATCCATTAATATGGGTTTATTAAATTGAATATTTACGAATTCCCCTTCTGTTGGATTGGGGTATAAGATAACCCAGGATTCAATTTTGCTAAGGTCAAATACACTATTTGTTGTTGCAGAATATTCAAAGGCACCTATATCAAAATTACCCCCACTTTTTATTTTATTATTCCAAAAATCTCTTGCGCCTGGGTCAATGCCGAATAGCGTTTTTAAGTCAAGTGCGGCATCTTTTGCCGGGGAATTTGATGGAATCTTAAATGCATCCAGAGAATCGAGAGGTTTAGGGTATATTGTAAGGGTAGATTTACTTGTATTGGTTAATAATGGATCTGTGTCAAAACCAGTATTTGTTGCTCCATTCTTTTCACAAAAACTTCCAGCTGCTCTGAATGCAGTGAGTGAGGTATATTTACTACCATAATTAATAATAAAACTTTGTCCTGATGAATAATACAAGTTGCCAATAAATTTTGGATTCTGAGCCACGAATGTTGTTGGCACAGTTATCAAAGGCAATCCACCAGTAGTGTAAAAAATATTGTTATAGCATTCCACACCTGACATATTGGTGCCATAATCGGTCATTTGAAATGCACCAAATTCAGGTGTTTTGTTTTTAGAAGAAGGGGTGACATAAATTGTATTATTATAACATTTTAATCCATTCCATATGGTATTTGGGGCTGTAAATAAAGTAATAGAACTGTTGTTTGTTCTTGCATCATTTACACTCACATTATAACGCACGGTATTATTTCCCCAGGGCCTTGCTCCGCTAAAATTACCCAACAAAATACCGGCCCCATCATTGTCGTGAGAATAACAATATTGCAATAGGGAATTCGTTACACCTCCATCTAAATCAAAGCCTAAACCATCGCAACCAGTTGAAGTTCCGGAAGAATTGTGATGCGATTCGCATAATTGAATGGTAATTCTATTTGCGGCCCAAACCCAAATGCCACCAGGTCCACCGCAAGCAGAATTGGCGGTACCTGTATTGTAAGCCTCACATTTTTCTATAATTGATGAATCTATTTGGGATAATACTATGCCACTTCCTTTGTGAGATGAGGCCGCATAGCCAGTAATATTATACACCTTGGTATTGGTAATTTTAAAGTTTTTGTGGTGATAAAAGTTTGTGTTTTGGTCATCATAGGCAAAAGTAGTAATTCCATTTTCACGGCAGTCATGCACATTGCAATTGTCTATAATTACATCTTTGTAACCTGCTTTCACACTGTCCGACCAATTAGAATAAAAACGAATACCACAATATCCAAAACCTGTTACTTCCACATTTTTAATTGAAATATTACATAAATATCCATTAGTGTTTGTGGTATAAAACAAAATACCATCAATATCCTTTTGTGTGCCATTGCCAGGTCCGGTAAATATTAAATTGGAAATATGCACCCCCTGTGTATTCGTTGCTTTAAATCCACATTTCGTTGTTGCTGTATTATTTATTGTTGCGCTACCACTGCCATAAGTATAAAAAACAATGGGTTTTGTAGCGTCATTGCCATCTGTATTGTCTATTTCAATATTTCCATTAAATGATTTCCCTCCTTCAAATAAAATGCTATCACCCGGATTGAAAGATGCGGCATTTACTTTGGTTAAAGATGTCCATGCCGTAGCTTTTGACAATCCGTCACCATTTGAACCTGTTGTATTTACATAATACGTTTTTCCGGTGTTACTGGAAGAGGCATTGCCAAATAAATCTACCAAACCTTGGGCGTACCATCTTGCCAAATAATCATTGGGGTGTAGAGAATTGGAAGTACAGTGAATGGCCCCTTTTCTTTTGTAAATACTGTCAGACATGGTTGTCATATCGAATACAGCAATCCCCGATGTATCAAGCGATTTTAGTTGTTGTAGAAAACCGTACATCAAATCATCTCCGTTGGAAGGAGAACCTATAGAATTTACATCGGGCAACATATTGCCTACCAAGATGAATTCCGTATTTGGGTTAGCGGCTTTTATTTTGTTGATGCAGGATTGCATTCTCGCCTTAAAAGAATCATTGCTCGTACCCCAGATATCATTCATCCCCATATCCAATATTACCAAATCAGGATTGTTAGGATTTACCATGCTTGTGCAATATTGATTGATCCAGGCGACTGTTTTTCCACCACAAGAACCATTAATCATGGTTACGGTACTTCCAAATTTCTTTTGCAATGCCTCCCCCATTAAGTCAACGTAGCTATGCATATACGGTTTTGTGGGTGTGAAGTTTTTATCATCTCCGGCAAAACCACTTACATTTAAACCTGCTGTTATACTCATCCCATAAGCTTGGATAAGGATAGGTTGTTTGTTTTTGAGTTTTGCTAAGGTCTTCGGTAGTTTATTGCTCTTGTCACTAAAAACACTGCTGCCACCCCAGTCTGACCGATTGGGGATATAAGTAACACAGGTCCAAGAAGTGGGATTTGTATTCATCAGTCCATTGGATTGTCCGTTGCCTTTTTTGCCACCCTTTTGTGCATAGGTTGCAGAAACTTGTGCAGATTTTTGGGTGATTGTTCGGCCACTTATGGTGTAATCTGTATTAACTGCAAATGATTTGGAGAAATCATAATTGGTAACTGAGATTATTTTTTGTGGGTTAAACATCAATTTGGCTGTGCTGTCAATACCTGACAATAAAACCAGTTCGTTAAAAATAGTATCCGATTTCCAAAAAGGCTGCCCATATTGAGCATTGTTGCAAGTTGGGGCATTGGAAGAATAATTTGGAAATTCATAGTAGCCACCACTGTTTGGTGTTACTACAACCCATGCAGCTTTAGCCGGTGTGGCGGACCAGCCTGCTTCGTTGGCGTCTACAGAAAGCAATTGGTTGTTATTGGCATCATAAAAAATACAACTACCACCTGCATAATAGATAATGTTTGGGTTGGCTGCAACTGCTCCGGCTGGTGGTTGGGCGTTTAAAGTCACCCCCATGATTGTCAAAAGAGTGAACAGGAGAAATATTTTCGTATTCATATTTACTGTTGATTTTTAATATTGGTTCTAACGGTTTCGGGCTTGGCGAAGTGAAAAACTCTTTGACCCATCTGGGAAATTAACGTTGTTTTTCATTTTGCTAAGGTAGTGTTATGTGTTGTTGAATCTGCGTTTTTTTTCATCGGTGT